>OHKO01000839.1_pt1 | contig 9606 bp, 7 predicted proteins | sample 1568851 | NCBI WGS metagenome assembly OHKO01 (sample SAMEA3879549, study PRJEB24766) | human gut metagenome | biome: human-associated habitat; feature: feces | place: USA | collected 1985/1987 | reverse complement strand
TTGCGAAGCACCAGCCGCCGTTCTGCATACGCTCGTAGTTCCACGAGCCCTGAAGGAACTGATGACGGAAGCAAACCTTCTTGCGGTCAGCCTTGGTGAGCTGAATCTTGTTCTCTGCCATATGTATCACTCCCCTCCTACTCGTAATCGTTCAGAATGTCGCCGAGCGGGTCGCCGGAGCCACCGCCCATGCCGCCACCCTGCTTGGCCAGATCCTTAAGGCCAAGGTAGATAAGGGCAAGGGAGATGCCGATGAGGCCAAGGGCGATCAGCGTGAGCTGAGGGATGGCAGCAAGGACAAAGCCGAGGATGAAGAACGGCCAAGTCTCCTTGGTGGCCATCATGTTAATGACCATGGCGTAACCGACGGAAGCGACCATGCCGCCGCCGACGGCCATGCCGCCGGACAGCCAGTCGGGCATAGCGTTAAGCGCGTTGGTAACAGCCTCGGCCGGGATGATGCACAGAAGCACTGCCGGGATGGCGATACGAAGGCCCTGCATGAGGATAGCAGCGTACTGCCAGCGCTCGATGCCGGCGAAGTCGCCCTTCTCGGCGCAACCGTCCATGGCGTGAGCGATAGCGGTAGCCAGGGTACGGCAGATCATGGTCAGGAACAGACCAGCGACCGACAGCGGGACGGCAACGGCGATAGCGGCGGTAACGGCCTTGGCCGAATCGGTGGCGCCGCCGTTGAGGGCGAGCACCATGATGATCGAAGAAGCGACCGAGGCCAGAGCGGCATCAGGCGCGACGGCGGCGCCGACGTTAGCCCAGCCAAGGGCCATCATCTGGAGCGAACCGCCCAGGAGGATGCCCTCCTGAAGGTGACCGGTTACGAGACCGATAAGCGTGCATGCCACGAGCGGCTGATGGAACTGGAACTCATCCAGAATGCCTTCCATACCGGCAAGCAACGCGACAATCGCAACAAGCAGAATAGTGATTGCAGACATGTATCGGACCCTCCTTTACTATGCTTGAGCGGCCAGTTCGGCCTTAGCTTTCTTCAACATGGCGTCGAGATCCTCGGAGGAATCCGAAGGAACCTTGCGGACCTCGAACTTGACGCCCTTGGCCTTGAGAGCCTCGAGAGTCTTGACGTCGTCATCGCCCATAGCGACGGCGTTGGTGACGACGACCTTGCCCTTGGAGTGAGCCATGGAACCGATGTTGACTTCCTTGATGTCGACGCCGGCCTCGATGGCCTTGAGCAGATCCTGCGGGTTCTCGAAGAGCAGCATGGCCTTGGTGTCACCAAAGCGCGTGTCCTTGACGACCTCGGCCATCTTCTTGATGGGCACGACGTTGGCATGGACTCCCGGAGGGGCAGCCTGCTCGATCATGGTCTTGCGGAGCTCGTCGTGAGCAACGCCGTCGGAAACCACGATAATGCGGTTGGGGTTGATCTGCTTGGTCCACGTGGTGGCCACCTGACCATGAAGCAGACGGGTGTCGATACGGACATGGGCAATCTTGATGTGCCCATCGCCGATGACCGTTCCCGGAGGAATGGCGCCTGCAGGAGCAGCGGCGGCCGCAGCCGGCTTCTTCTCCTCGGGCTCCAGAGACTCGGGCTTGACGCGCACGCCAGCCTTAGCCTCAGTCACGAGATGTTTTGCGATCGCATGTGCAGTGTTCTTTGCGTCAAAGCGCTGCGAATATGCCTCGATGAGCATAGGCAGGTTGACACCGGTGACGATAGCCCAGGAATCGTGGCCCTCGATGAGCCCGCTGATCTGGTTGAACGGCGTGCCGCCCCACAGATCAACAAGGAAGAGCACCTGCTCCTGGTCCTCGAAGGAAGCGACTGCTTCCTCGACCTTGGCACGGAAGTCGTCGGGGCCCATGCTCGGCTCGAGCGAGACCACGGCAACAGACGGCTGATCGCCAAAGACCATCGAGCCCGTCTGCTTGATTCCAGCTGCCAAGTCCCCGTGGCTAGCAAGAACAATACTTACCATCACATAACCTCCTTTTTGTCTACGTATTTCCTACACGACATGAAAGGAGTATACCTGTTTGCTTTGTGGAATTATAGCTAAAACCGCAAAAGGTTGAATTATTTGTTTAAACGTCAAGGTTTGTTACAAGTTGATTACATTGCTGATTTTTAGCTCATTACCTGCTAATTCGCAGCTTAAGCGATCCGATATTTTGACATATATAGGCACACTGTTCATTAATACCGATTATAACTGGATGAAAACGTGCTCAATACGGCGCATTTTTGTTTGAACAGACCCCACTTGACTGCTAATGACAAATATGCTCTGAAAATCTAGCCAAACTGAATAATAGCGACAAAAAAGTTGCGGTGGAATAGTTCCTGATTGGGGGCCATGGAGCCGATTTTAGGAACTATTTCACCGCAACTGGTGAGGGGCTAGGCGATGTGGAGGGGGTTGGCGGCGTCGACGGCGTCGGGGGTGTCGGCAGGAGCAGTCGGGCCGCCCGAGGCGGCGTCTGCCGGGTCCTCGTCGGGAGTCTCGATCTGTTTGATCATTACCTCTTGGCCCTGCAGCAGATAGGTTTCGCCGCTGCCGCAATGGGGACAGGTCTTGCCGTGCTCGACCGTCGCGTAGTCGCGGCCGCACGCCTCGCAGTGCGTCACGGCCTCGACGGGTTCCACGATAAGCTCCGCGCCCTCCGTGATGGGCTTTTTATCTGCTGCCCAACGCCAAGCATCGAGCAGCAAATCGGGAACGACACCCGAGACCTCGCCCAACAGCAACGTCACGCTCGAGACGCGACCCACGCCATTGGCGCGCGCCACATTCTCAACATCGCGAATGATGTGGTAAACGATTCCCAATTCATGCAAGGTAGAAACCTTTCAACAACGGTTGATGCGATGCAAACTCAAAGCAAGGGGACGGCAAAATCTAGCCTGCGCCGTCCCCTTACCCGCCATGGTTACCTATTTACGACCGAACTTGATTTTGATTGCACGCTTTAAAGCATACTTGCCAAGGCTCGGAAGCTTTTGCTCGTATTTGACCATCGTGGAGCACTCGGGGCGATCGCGATCCAGGTGGATGGCATCGAACGCGCACTTGGTGGTGCACAGACCGCAGCCGATGCACTTGTTGGGGTCGACGATCGAGGCACCGCAGCCCAGGCAGCGGGCGGTCTCGGCGCGCACCTGCTCCTCGGTAAAGGTCTCGACGTACTCGCTAAACGGCGCAGCCTTCTCGCGCTCGCGGTCGACATGCGCCACCTCGCGGCTCGCGTTGTCGTAGCTCTCGAGCACAACGTCGTCGCGGTCGAGCGCGGTGTAACGACGCTGGTTGCGGCCGATGGTGAGCGTGGATCCCGGCTGCACAAAGCGATGGATGGACACGGCGGCCTCGTGACCGGCGGCGATGGCGTCGATGGCAAAGCTCGGACCGGTGTAGACGTCGCCGCCCACAAAGATGTCGGGCTCGGCAGTCTGATAGGTCTGGGGATCGGCCAGGGCGCCCTGGCCGCGGCCGAGCTCCACCTTGGAGCCAGCCAGCAGGTCGCCCCACACAATGGACTGGCCAATCGACATAACGACACGATCGGCATCGACACGGCGCAGATCGTTCTCGTCGTACTCGGGCGCAAAACGGCCCTCGTCGTCAAAGACACGCGTGCAGCGCTTGAAGGTGATGCCGCACACGCGACCGGCCTCGTCCAGGTGAATCTCCTTGGGGCCCCATCCGCAGCTGATGTGAGCGCCGTCCTCAACGGCCTCGCGACGCTCCTCCTCGCTGGCGGGCATCTGAGCCTCGCTCTCCAGGCAGAACATCTCAACATGCTCAGAGCCCAGACGGCAGGCGTTGCGGGCAACGTCGATGGCCACGTTGCCGCCGCCCACCACAATGGTGCGGCCGGACAGGGAATCGATCTTGCCGCTGTTAACCTCGCGAAGGAAGTCGACGGCCACGGTCACGTCCTCGGCACCCTCGCCCGGAATGCCCGCAAGGCGGCCGCCCTGGCAGCCAATGGCAACGTAGAAGGCCTTAAAGCCCTGCGCGCGCAGCTCGTCGAGCGTCACGTCGCGACCGACTTCCACGCCATAGCGGAACTCGGCACCCATCAGGCGAATGATCTCGACCTCGGCCTCGATGACATCCTTCTGCAGCTTAAAGCTGGGAATGCCGTAGGTGAGCATGCCGCCCGGGCGCTCGTTCTTCTCGAACACGACGGGCTTGTAGCCCTTCTCGGCCAGGTAGAAAGCGCAGGACAGGCCGGCCGGACCGGCACCGATGATGGCGATCTTCTGGTCGAAGCCGCCGGCACGCGTCGGGGTCACCACAGGTGGGACATAGCGGGTCGCGGCATCCAGATCGCGCTGGGCGATGAACTTCTTGACCTCGTCGATGGCCACGGCGGCGTCCACGCGGCCACGGGTGCAGGCATCCTCGCAGCGGCGATTGCACACGCGGCCGCAGATGGCGGGCAGCGGGTTCTCGCGCTTGATGAGCGCCAGCGCCTCGTCGTAGCGACCCTGGGCAGCAAGCTTAAGGTAGCCCTGAACGGCAACGTGCGCGGGACAGGCCGTCTTGCAGGGTGCGGTGCCGGATTCATACGTCTCGATGCGGTTGTCGTTGCGGTAGTTGGGCGACCACTTGGTGTGGTCCCATTTGGTGGCATCGGGCAGCTCCTGGCGCGGATACTCGGGCACCTGTCCGCCGGCCTTTTTGCTGCAGAGCTTCTGGCCCAGCTTAGCGGCACCGGCCGGGCACACCTCAACGCAGCGACCGCAGGCCACGCACTTGTCCTTCTCGACCTTGGCGACATAGGCCGAGCGCGACAGGTTGGGCGTGTTGAACAGCTGCGAGGTGCGCAGGGCGTAGCACACGTTGACGTTGCAGTTGCAGATGGCGAAGATCTTGTTCTCGCCGTCGATGTTGGTGATCTGGTGCACAAAGCCGTTGTCCTCGGCCTGGCGCAGGATGTCGTAAACCTCGTCGCGCGTCACGTAATGGCCGCGGTCGGTCTCGACCACGTAGTCGGCCATATCGCCCACGGCGATGCACCAATCGGCCGGGTCGTCGGCGCAGCCCTCACCCATCACGCGACGGCTCGCGCGGCAGCTGCAGGTGCTAGCGGCATATTTGCCATCGTATTTGTCGAGCCAATGCTCGATATGCTCGATCGGCACCGACGTGCTCGCGGCATCGATAGCCTTCTCGACCGGAATGACATGCATGCCGATGCCGGCACCACCGGGCGGCACCATCGGCGTGGCCTTGGACAGCGGTCCCTTGGACGCCTGCTCAAAGAACTTGGCATAGACCGGGTGCTCCTCGAGCTGGCTCACGCGCATGTTGAGAAACTCAGCGGAACCCGGCACCAGCATGGGCAGCACCCACTGCTTGGCGCGCTCGGGGTTTTCCCAGTTGTACTCGAGCAGGCCCGTGTAGCTCATATCGTCGAGCATCTTCTCGATATCGGCTTCGGGCATGCCGGTGAGCTTGACCATCTCGGGCAGCGTATAGGGACGGCGCATCTTCATCTTGCAGAGCACTTCGGCCTGCTCGTCAGTCGCGGCCTCGGCAAACGACCAGTACTCGTAGCCCAGCAGCTCATCGCGATGCAGCAGACGGTTGGTGCAGTGCTCGCACAGCTTGACGATGGCCTCGCGCGGATGCTCCGGCAGCGTCGGCACGAACTCCGAACCGATGTCGGGCTCGGTGTAGCTAATCCCCGGTCCGTTGAGAATCATGGTTGTCCCTTCTCTTGCCACAGCCCGGCGAGACCGCGGCACCCCTCTTTTTTGCAGGCCGGGCATGCCCCCATGCCGTTCACCCGCCATTAGTTGACATTGTGTCAAAAATAGTATTGACGAACCGTCAACAATATTCAAGACTGTTAGGCGAACGGTCAGGCAAAAGAGGATGAAAGGCGGCAAAACATGAGCAACAACACAGCAGATACCTCTGTGGTCGATGCCGTCCCCGCATCCGATAGCGCGGCAAAGCGCTTGACGGGCGACGAACGCCGTCGCGAGATCCTCGCCGCCGTGCGCACCGTGAGCTCTGAGCTAGGCGTGTCGCATCTATCCGTCTCGGCCGTGACCAAGCGAGCCGGCTGCACGCGCTCATTGTTCTACCACTACTTTGCCGACATGGACGCCGCTGTCACCGCCGTCATGGACGAGGCGATCGACGGTTTTATCTCCGAGCTCGAGCAGTGGAATGCCAACCGCACCGTCGGTGATATCGAGGGCGCACTCGACACCGTCGCCCCGCTCTTTAAGCGCCTGGTCGTCAGCGGCCACGAGCTGCCGAGTACGCTCACCTCAAGCAGCGGCGCGCTCTACGGCGGCTTTTTGCACAACGTGGTCCAGCGTGTGGCGCAGTATATCTGCGACACCACCGTGGTGGATTTTGCCGCCCATCATGAGCTACGCATCGACCATGTCTACGAGACGTTCTACACCCTCATCATGGGGTTGTTGATGTATATCCGCACACACCCCGATGTGCCCGACGAGACGGTCAAGGAAATCATCGCCTCGACACTCCACATCGAGGGCTATACCGCCAAGTATCCGGAGCGCAAGCCCCAGAACTGACGACATTTGGCCAAACTGCCCGCGATCAGAAGAGGGGCCGCGGGCGTGTGAAAGGAGAGCAGCATGCTGTTCGATGTTTGGGGTAGCGATACCCTTATCCACTGGGCCGGCTGGGCCATGGTCTTTATTGGCCTGATCGTGCTCAACGAGGTCGGCCGCCGCACCAAGCTGGGCGCGGCAATCATCTTTGGCGTGGCTCCGCTGGCCATGACCATCTACTGCGTCGCCATCGCCATCGGCGTCTCGCAGGGTGCCGAGTGGGCGCTCACCAACCCCACCCATGTGTACCAGAACAGCTGGTTCCACTACGCCAAGGTATACGCGGCGCTGGCCGGTTGCTGGGGCTTCATTGCCATTAAGTACCAGTGGGGCAAGATTGGCAAGGCGCATTGGTTCCGCGCATGGCCGTTTGTGATCGTCGCCATCAACATCATGATCGCCGTCGTGTCCGACTTTGAGAGCGCCTATCACTTCTTTGTCCTGGGCGAGTCCACCTGGGTCACCTCCGAAGGTGCTACGCAGCTGGCCGGCTGGAGCAACGTGTTCAACGGCATCGCCGGTATTATCAACATCTTCTGCATGACCGGTTGGTGGAGCGTCTACGCCTCCGAGGATCAGACCGACATGCTGTGGCCCGATATGACCTGGGTCTACATCATCGCCTACGATATCTGGAACTTCTGCTACACCTACAACTGCCTGCCCACCCACTCCTGGTTCTGCGGCTTTGCGCTGCTGGAACAAGGGCGGCTGGATCCAGAACCGCGCCTTTACGCTGGCCATTTGGTGCATGTTTGCCCAGGTGTTCCCGTACTTCCAGGAGGAGTCCATCTTTGTGACCCACTCCACGCTCGACCCCGGCGCCGCTACCGCGGTCTCGATCGCCGCTCTGGTCGCCAACGTCGCCGCGATCATCTACATCGCCTACCGCGCCAAGAAGCTCGGCCGCAATCCCTACAAGCAGGATGTCTTTGAGGGCACCAGCGATTGGGAGAAGGCTACCGCTCGCCGCGCCAAGGTGGATTACGCGCACGCCGAGTAACGTGTTGGTCGCTGTTGGCAGTTGGGCATAGGCCCGCCCGTCAGGATTTTCATCCAATGTCTCGCAGAGCCCCCGGAAAGCGTTTCGCTCGCTTTTCGGGGGCTTTTGTCGTTGCGTCTCTATTCATCTATTCAAAAACATACGCATATATAAAATCGGATTTCAAATCATGCGGCGGCTCTATGGGGTCCCGTTTTTGGGTACAGTGTTGTCCCGATATTGAGCTTGGGGGATATATGAAAGATGAGACGATGGGCCAAGAGGATGCGGCCCAAGATGCAGAAGCGTGTGCCGAGGCCCTGGAGAGCCTAGACCGGATTTCGCTTGACGATGTTGCGTTTGACGATTCGAGCGTTGATGTGCAGGATGAACCGGAAATCGAGGCACAGCCCGATGATCAGGATGCAGGCGACGTTGAGCCTGCCGAAGATGAGGCAGGTCACGAAGACACCGAAAGCGAGGCCGACAACCAGCCCGAATCCGACACGGGCGAGGAAACCATCTTGCTCGACAGCTTGCCGGCCGAGGATTCGCTGACCCGCGAGCTTCCTGGCTTAGGCTCTGCGCCTGCCGTGGACGAGACCATCGCCATGGGCGATATTCCCCTGCCGTCCGTTCCCTCGGCACGCGAGGCCGAGGTTCGCCATCGCAAAATGTCGCCCAAGCGCCGCAATCTGATGGTTGCCGGCGTCGTAGCCGTCGCGCTTGTTGCCGGCGGCGCAGGCTATGCTGCCTGGAACGGATATCAACAAGAGCAGGCTGCCGTGCTTGCCGCAAACGCCCATACCATGATGTCGGTGCAGATTGGCGTGCATGCCGCGGGCCTCGACTGCTCAACTGGCTCCAAGATTCCCGTGCAGGTGAGCGGACAAGATTCCGACGGTTCTTCCGTGAGCGAAACGCTCTACGTTGACGAGCGCGGCCGCGGCATCAAACTGCTGCCCGGCGATTACACGCTCTCCATCGCCGCCTCCCCCATCGCGGCCGACGGCACCATCTATACCGTCCCGACCACCAAGACGCAGGTCGCCGTTAAGAGCGATGGACAGGATTTAAGTGCCCAGGCCACCTTTAAGCTCAAGGTGCCTTCGGCCGACACGGTGACTGACGACCAGATCGATGCCGCCGCCAAGTATGCCGAGGAAGGCGGTGCGAGCTCCGCCGCGGCCGCCAAGATACTTCAGCAGGCGGCAACCGCGCGGCGCGACGCCGCCGTCAATGCCGTGAGCGCGAGCGAAGCGCAGGCCGCGCGCGATGCCGATGCTCGGCATAAGGCAACGGACCTGTATCAGCTCGATATTCCGGTTGAGTGGTATGGCAAGGTCGCAACCTGGCAAAACGGCAACACGCTGTGCATTTATCTGGACGGCGACAGCGATACGCCGATCGTGACGCTCGTCGCGGTGCGCGAGGGCGAGAGCTTTACGCCCGATGAGGGCGATACGGTTTTGGGTGCGGCCAATCTGGGCAACGGTTATACCGTCTATGCCAGCGGCCCCGTCTATCCGTACGTGGTGCCCCAGACTATCAACGGGCGCACCCAGGATCCAGTGTCGACCTACCCCATGGACGCGGCCATTGAGCTTGTCGAGCTTACGACCGGCAACCGCTATACCTATAGCCAGATCAAGAACGTGCTGGTCGGCAAAGACGGCAAGGCCGACGCCGCCGCCAAACTCGAGACCGACTACCTCGCCCAGATTCTCCTGCCGAGTATCAAAGCCCAGGACTAGCTGGCCCGAAGACAGCCGCCCAACACCCCATCCCTAACGCAGTTGCGGTGAAATAGGGACTGTTTTTGCTGCTCAGAGCCTTAAACAGTCCGTATTTCACCGCAACTTATTGGTGGCCTTTTGGGTGGCACTCAGCGCCACGGATCGGCTTCGAACATTGGCTCGCGCTCGGGGCGGCGATCGCTGTAGGGATCGTAGCCGTCATCGTCCTCGTTCTCGGCACGGATGTAGGGGTCGCGCGGCTTGGGTGCCGGTTTAGACGGAGTCTTCGGTGCGGCGGG
>OHKO01000834.1_pt1 | contig 9618 bp, 8 predicted proteins | sample 1568851 | NCBI WGS metagenome assembly OHKO01 (sample SAMEA3879549, study PRJEB24766) | human gut metagenome | biome: human-associated habitat; feature: feces | place: USA | collected 1985/1987 | reverse complement strand
AACACAGTGCTGTTTCCCTGCAAATCTACAATTTTAATTTCATTTAGATTTTCATTGAAATTGTTTCATTGATTTATTCATGATATAATGAGCGCAAGTGAGTCAACATGCCTGCATGATTGACGAACGGCAAATGGCATCATAAATGAGTCAAAATACTATGTATTAGAATGAACATAAAAAATATACAAATATAGAGTAAACACAAACTGGAAATGTTCCAGTAACGGACAAGAATGGAGATTTTTATGAATAGAACCGTACTAGTTACCGGTGCCTCCCGTGGAATCGGACGCGCGATTGCATCCGCATTTGCCGCAGAGGGTGACCGGCTGATCATTACCTGTTCCAGATCAGAACAGGAACTTTTAAATTTCAAAAAAGAACTGGAAGAAACTTTTCACACGGAAGTGCTCGCCAGCGTGGGCGATATTTCTTCCTTTGAATATGTCGAACAATTATTTGAACAGATCACAGAACGCTTCGGTGGAGTGGATGTCCTCATCAACAATGCCGGTATTTCCTATATCGGGCTGCTGACGGATATGTCGATCGATGACTGGAACCGCATTGTCTCCACAAACCTCACATCCGTCTTTTCCACCAGCCGGCTCGCAATCCCACATATGGTGCACGAAAAGAAAGGAAAAATCATCAATATCTCTTCCGTCTGGGGCATTGCCGGTGCCTCCTGTGAAGTTGCTTATTCCGCATGCAAAGGCGGCATCAATTCCTTTACAAAAGCACTTGCAAAAGAACTTGCACCGAGCAATATCCAGGTCAACGCGATCGCCTGTGGTGTCATTGATACGCAGATGAATGCCTGTTTTTCCGAAGAAGAACGCGCAGAACTTGCAGATGAGATCCCGGCAGGAAGATTTGGAACGCCGGAGGAGACTGCCCATCTAGCAGTACAGCTTGCCACAGGAAATGAATACCTGACCGGGCAGATCATTACATTAGACGGCGGGTGGCTGTAACCCGCCGCATTTTTATGTCCCACACTATTCTGCCACTAAAATAACCACACTTCTCGGCGGAACTTTCAATGTTTTTTTATAATAAAACTCGGTCTGTGCCTCCACATCTTTTCCATCCTCATACTCTATGTTTGTATTGACACAGATTTTCCACTGCAGATTGTTCGGCAGTTCTGGAAGCTGCATCACAAGTGTTTCCCAGTATGCATTCATTCCATAGAAAATGATATCATCCCTGGTATCCGCATCATCCCTGCCGGCATACATGATACCGATCAGTTTACTGGTATAATCCGTACCCCCATTCCACGGGAAACCATTGTGGATACTGATCTCCGGTAGGCCGCAGAGCGCTTTTTTCGTGGAGCGGCGCAAAATCGGATATTTTTCGCGAAATGCGATCATATACCGGAAGAAATCATGGATCTCCTGATATTTCTCCAGTCTGGTCCAGTCAAGCCAGGAAATGATATTATCCTGGCAGTAGGCATTATTATTGCCAAACTGTGTATTACAAAATTCATCTCCCGCATAAAACATGGCAGGTCCCCTGCTGCACATTAAGGTTGCACATGCATTTTTTACCATTCTAAGACGCAGTCCTTCGATCTGCGGATCATCTGTCTCTCCCTCTGCTCCACAGTTCCAGCTGTTTCCGTTGTTATCACCATCCGAATTATTCCAGCCGTTTTTCTCATTGTGCTTCGTATTATAGGCATACAGATCATACAATGTAAATCCATCATGACAGGTGACAAAATTAACGGATGCACTGTCTCCGCGGTGCTCCGGATAAAGATCTTTTGAACCGGTGATACGCGTGATTGCTGTTCCTGCCATACCATCCGTACCTTTTAAAAACTGACGGATATCATCACGGTATCTTCCATTCCATTCTGACCATCGGTTCCATGACGGAAAACTTCCAACCTGATAGAGACCACCCGCATCCCATGCCTCCGCGATCAGTTTGACCTTTCCAAGAATGGCATCACATGCAATCGCCTGAAGCAATGGCGGATCTGCCATCGGTGTCCCTTTTTCATCGCGGGTTAAAATGGATGCCAGATCAAACCGGAAACCATCGACACGATACTCCGTTACCCAGTATCGCAGACAGTCAATGATAAAACGTCTTACTGCCGGATGATTACAGTTCATGACATTGCCACAGCCACTGAAATTATAATAGTATCCATCCGGTGTCAGGATATAATAAATATCATTATCAATTCCCTTAAAAGAAAAACATGGACCATGTTCATTTCCCTCTGCCGTGTGGTTAAATACAACATCCAGGATAACTTCGATTCCATTTTCCTTTAGCTCGTAGATCAGTTCTTTTAACTCATCGCCCTCGTGGTTATGTTCCACCACCGAGGTATAACTGGTATTGGGCGCAAAAAAACAGACTGTATTATAGCCCCAGTAATTATACAGGCGCTCTCCGTCTACCACTCTGGTGCTTTCCATCTCATCAAACTCAAAAATCGGCATCAGCTCGACTGCATTCACTCCCAGATCCTTCAAATACGGGATCTTCTGGCGCAGTCCCTCATAAGTGCCTTCTGCCCCCGGTGTAACACCCGATGATGCATCTTTTGTAAATCCCCTCACATGCATCTCATAAATAACAAGATCCTCAAACGGATGCTCCGTCGGACGGATATCTCCCCAGTCAAAGTTGTTTTCCACAACCCTTGCGTGATAAATAAAATCCGCTCCGCCTTCCGGGCGTTCTCCCCAGTTACGCTGTCCCGTTACTGCCCTCGCATACGGATCAAGCAGAACATTTTCTTTCTTAAATAATAATCCCTTCTTCTCATCATAAGGTCCGTCCAACTGGAACGCATATTCAAACTCTTCGATTTTCAATCCAAAAACGAACATGGAATATGTGTTTCCAATATGATAAGCCTCCGGATATTTTAGGGTCACATACGGCTCTTTTTCCTGCGGCCGGAACAACAGAAGATAACATGCCGTCGCACCAAAGGAATGGATCGTAAAGCTGACACCTCTTGTGGTTGCTGTCGCACCATCTCTGTTATAAAAACCCGGACGTACCTGATATCCATTGATCTCATCCAATGGCTGCAGCCCAACGCCGCGTTCCTGTTTATGTCTGCCTGTACTCATCTGCAATCCTCCTTGTTTTGCGGAGCAAAATGCGACTCACCACTATATTTCTTATACCCCGGATGTTTTCCACTCATTTTATAATAATTGTTTCTAAGATCCACAAGCCGGTCGATATTTTCCCGGTCAATTTCTTTTGCACCTCCGAGCAGATGTGCCGTCAGTGTTATTTTTGCAAACTGCTCTAACGTTTCCATCCGGTAATATGCCGTATAAACATCGGCTCCAACTGTTACCGCTCCATGATTTTTTAACAGGATCGCATCATGTTCCTGCAGATACGGGGTAATGGCATCCGGCACCTCATCTGTGGAAGGTGTCGCATAAGGCGCAATCGGCACTGAACCAAGTGCGAGCACAGTCTCGATCATGGAATACTCATCGAGCGGAATGTCTGCCACGGCAAATCCCGTTGCAACCGGAGGATGTGCATGTAATACCGCCCCGACATCTTTGCGTTCTTCATAACATCTGAAATGCATCCGCATTTCGGACGACGGGCGGTACCCATCCACAGTTTCGATCATCTCTCCTGCTTTATTTATATGCACGATCATTTCCGGTGTTACCATACTTTTTGACACGCCGGTCGGCGTTGCTAAAAATGTGCCATCGGAAAGTTTTACCGACACATTTCCGTCATTCGACGCAACCCATCCAAGCTGCCACATCTTATGGCACACATCACAGATCTGTGCTCTGATTTCTTTATAACTGAGTTCCATAATCTCCTCCCACCGTACTTTTTTCCTATTTTACTTTCCATTATAATCATCCTCTTTCCTAATTTCAACCAGGCAATATCTGTGTTATACTATCCTCAGAAAATATTAAGAAACAAAGAAAGGCTTTTCCCATGCAAAAAATACTTCATGTTTCCGACAACCCGGAACATTTTTCCTCCATCGGCTCTGCCCTTGCACAAATTCCTGCTAATAACACAACACCTGTTATCATTGAAATTGCACCGGGCATTTACCATGAAAAACTAACCATAAATAAACCATATATCACACTTCGCGGAATGGGCGAAAGCAGTGCTCACACCGTCATCAGCTATGATGATTATGCCCTGGATCTGATGGAAGATGGCAGCAAGCGCGGTACATTCCGCACTTATACCCTCTTTATCGATACACATGATGTAACGCTCCAGCATCTCACCATCGAAAATGCCTCCGGGAATTCCGCAACACACGGACAGGCGATCGCTCTCTATGCCGACGGGGACCGTCTTATGATCGATTCCTGCCGCCTTCTCGGCCATCAGGACACACTTTTTACCGGGCCGCTTCCCGAAAAAGAACGACAGCCTGGCGGTTTCATCGGTCCAAAACAGTTTGCCCCGCGTATCAATGGCAGACAATATTATAAAAACTGCTATATCTGCGGCGATATTGATTTTATTTTTGGAAGCGCCACCGCATATTTTGAACACTGTACCTTAGAATCCCTGCTGCGCACAAAAGCATCTGCACAGTCCGATTTAGTTTCCACTACATCCACCCTGCATGATTCCGGTTCTGATACATCTGCACTGTGTCATTCCAATTCAGATATGGTTCAGAAAAATTATACACTCCCTCCTATCCAGGGTTATGTAACTGCCGCCTCCACACCGGAAGGCCAGGAATACGGCTACATTTTTTCCGACTGCCGGTTCATCTCCAAAGACTGTCCTGCCGGTTCCGTCTATCTTGGCAGGCCATGGCGCGACTATGCAAAAACGATCCTGATTTCCTGCGAACTTGGTGCGCATATCCATCCCGCCGGTTTTCATGACTGGAACCGCGAAAATACACATGACACAGTATATTATGCCGAATACGCAAGTTTCCCTGCCACCTCTGACTACCGTCCGCTTTCTGACCGGGCTGATTTTGTTCAAAATCTGAATGAACAACAAGCCGGATATTTTGCAAAAGAACTGGTTCTCGGTGACTGGGCACCTGATAAACTGTAATTTTTAGCAGATATTTTTTAATCTGGGTTTGTATATTCATGAGAATAATGATAGAATAATATACATTAGGAATATGAGAAATCCAAACAAAGGGGGCATATAAGATGGACGAGAAAATTTATAAGACAATGGGTTCTGCCGGAGCTTCCACACTGGCAGTTGGTATCTGTGTCCTTGCAGGTGGAATCACCGCCGGGATTCTTCTGATCGTAAATGGAGCCAGACTGTTAAAGAATAAATCCAAAATTATGTTTTAACCAAATGTTTCCGCGAAGCTGTTGCTTTTAAATATAGAATACACGCTCCGCGAACATTTTATTATCATGTGCTGAAAAGCGCATATACAGTAAAATCATCTTTCCGACGATCTGTTTTTACTGTACATGCGCTTTTTCATATGACACCATCTGCTTTTTACAGGAAATTTTTACTCAAATTACTCCTCTTCCTGAACTTCTTTCTTTTTAAATACATCTGCAAGCAGGAAAAATCCAAAGCACAATCCATTTAACACCAGTGCAACCGGAAGATCCTTCCAGCTTATCGTCTGATTTTCCAGAACATCTGCAGAAAACGTTCCTGAGATGATCGGTATCAGATTGTTATTCAGATAGTGCAGACAGACCGGCACCCAGATATTCTGCGTTTTCATATAGGCATATGCAAAAAAGATTCCAAGTGAAATACATGTGATCTGCTGCGCAAAAATCATCTGGATTCCTGATGTCTGTGTATAATAAAACAGATCATCCGGGATATGCCATAATCCCCATACAACGCCAAGTATGATCACACCTGCACGAAGTCCGAACCGTTTCTGCAAAACCGGCTGCAGGTAATATCTCCAGCCATATTCTTCTCCAAAAAATGCAATAAACACGAAGAAATAATTGATCGGAAGTGCAGCAATATTCAGCCACATCATTGGATTTTTAAACATTGCCGCCCATTCTTTTACATACTGCATCCCACTGCCGTCAGACACACCCTGTACCGCTACAGACACTACAGTTCTTACTATATAAATGCCCACAAACGCAAGTACAATGAGCACAGCACTTTTCCAGTTTTGTCTGGTCAGTCCTGCTGCCGCACGCTTTTCATTTCCAGCTACTGCAAGAAAAACAAGTGCCACGATACTCCCGATAATAAGTATATACTGGGAAATCAGATTATAAACGGACATCGTCATCCCTGCAATGTTCAAATCATTTACCGGCAGAAATACGGATAAAAGTGCCAATACGATCAGAACACCCGTCGTTGCCAGAACCGTAATAAAAAAACCTACTGGCAGGATTTTCTCTCCTTTGTGTGCCAGAAAAAGTCCAATGATCACACCTGCTGCCGGATACATCATCTGCGCTGTTGGAAATACCGTAAGGTCATAACCCTTTGTACTGCCATACCACATCAGAATTCCCATCAGACAGGTCAGACCGTAAGCCATCAGCACATAAATAATCAGTCTCGTTTTTGCCATTTCTTTTTGTTCCATTTTCAAACTCCTCCCCTTACAATCATGAATGATACATGTTTATTAGTCCAATTCGATCGAATCCGATATATAATCAGTTTTTTATCTTTCGTGTATTCTAAAAGATAGACTTCCATTCCATCTTTTTTGCATTTTTGAACATAATCGGAAAAGTATTTGCGCACATCTTCTGGCTGTTTTCCAAACGTACCCGTTTCAAACTGAATACTGCTCCACACAGATTCCTGATTGACGGCAGTCATGATATCTTTCGCCGATCCGTATGTTTTTCTGTACTTTGTCACAAAAACATCTCCGCCATTGATCATGACTCCTTTTCCAAGACGTTTGATATTTTTCAGTATTTTGGCCAGTCCTTTAAAATTTTTCTTTGTCTTTGCATAATCGTAGACATCGCAGTTGTCAATAAAGAAACCATCCACCCCTTTTTTCAGCAGCTTCTTCGACAGTTTTCCCATAAACTTCTGCCAGTCCTTATTCGAAACATCTACCCACTTTTCTTCTTCCCAGTTCTCATAAGTTCCGATCGTAAGATATTCATATTTCTTATAATAATCGCGAAAATTCTCGATGGAACCGACATTTAAGTAGGTATATACTTTTACACCTTTTTTGTGCAGGGTACGGATATCTTTTGCAGAAAAATACTGTGCATCAATGACCACCAGCCTATATCCGTATAACTTTTTTATCTGAGACGAATCAATGCTTAAAAATACGCCATAATCCTTTTTCTCTTTTTGATTCTTTGCGTCTATCGCACATGGTCCTGCCAGTATGCCAAGAAATAAACTGAACATCCATGTTAAAATCATAATCTTTTTCCATAAATATTTCGATTTTTTACTCATTCCTGTTCTCCCCATAACTTTCACCTGCAAATTTTGCTTTTCGCTGTACCGGCAGCTGCGCTAAAATGATCGCCGAAAAAATCAGACAACATCCCAGTATCTCCTTTATACTCAGCTTCTGCCCAAGAATCAGCCAGCCAAATACCGCCGAAAATACGGCTTCCAAACTCATGATTAAAGAAGCCACTGTAGGATTGAGTCCATTCTGTCCAATGATCTGTAACGTATATCCCACACCACATGACATAATTCCCGCATACAAAATCGGAACCCACGCTGACCATGATAAAAAGGCTGACGCCCACGCTTCGATACCCGAAATTGAATGCTGCATATCAACTGTAAACATCGGAATCGCAGTCAGCAAACCGGTTACCAGAAACTGTATCATGGAAAGACGTACCCCATCAACCTTCGGTGAAAAATAATCGACAAATAAAATCTGTATGGAAAAACCGAGTGCACAGCAAAGAAGCAGCAGATCCGCCGGCTGAAATCCATTCTTATCCTGCATACACAGAAAATACAGTCCAACCAGTGCCAGAGCAACTGCAAACCAGATATTTATCCCACATTTTTTATGTAAAAATAATCCGAGAATCGGCACCAGTAATATATACACCGCTGTCAGGAAACCTGCTTTTCCCGCACTTGCCCCCATCAAAATTCCAACCTGCTGTAAGTTTGTAGAAATACAAAGTGCTACACCACAACAGATTCCGCCTTTTATCAGCAGTTTATAATCTTCTTTCGTCTGTGGTTTTCTTGGCGACAGATCTTTTTTATCTAAAAATTTCATGACAGGTATCAATACCAGTGCCCCGATAATACACCGGACACAATTAAACGAATATGCTCCGATTGTCTGTCCACCAACTGTCTGAGCCACAAATGCAGCCCCCCAGACGGCTGCCGTTACCAATAACAGGATACTGTTTCTTGTTGTTTTATTGTTCATCTTCTGCCTCTTTCTAAATCAATCATATTACTGTAAGTCCTGCCTATTACCTCTTTATTTCCTGCAGGCTCATTAGATAATAGTTTACCATTCTTTTGGAATAAATGCATCAGCAAAAACTGTTTTAGATAAAAAAAACCGCAACCCCTGATTGCTCAAGGATTGCGGAATACAATCTGCAATATATAATTTAAAATTATAAATTACTCGATAACTGTAGCAACACGTCCAGATCCTACTGTACGTCCACCCTCACGGATAGCGAATGTAAGACCCTGCTCCATAGCTACTGGGTGAATTAACTCGATAGTCATCTCGATGTTATCACCAGGCATGCACATCTCTGTACCAGCTGGTAAGTTACATACACCAGTTACGTCTGTTGTTCTGAAGTAGAACTGTGGACGGTAGTTGTTGAAGAATGGAGTATGACGACCACCCTCATCTTTTGTTAATACGTAAACCTGAGCTGTAAATTTACGATGGCATGTAACTGTACCTGGTTTAGCAAGAACCTGACCACGAACAATCTGATCACGGTTGATACCACGAAGTAATGCACCGATGTTATCACCAGCCTGAGCCTCGTCTAACTGTTTACGGAACATCTCGATACCAGTTACAACTGTTGTCTGAACGTCCTCTTTAACACCAAGGATCTCAAGGTTATCATTTAAGTGTAATGTACCTCTCTCAACACGTCCTGTAGCAACTGTACCACGACCTGTGATTGTGAATACGTCCTCAACTGGCATTAAGAATGGTTTATCTGTATCACGCTGTGGATCTGGGATGTACTCATCAACAGTATCCATTAACTCCATGATCTTGTCGCCCCACTCGCCGTTTGGATCTTCAAGAGCTTTTAAAGCAGAACCTTTGATGATCGGGCATCCTTCGAAGCCGTACTCTTCAAGCTGCTCTGTAACTTCCATCTCTACTAACTCGATTAACTCCGGATCGTCTACCATATCGCATTTGTTTAAGAAAACAACGATGTAAGGTACACCTACCTGACGGGATAATAAGATGTGCTCTTTTGTCTGAGCCATAACACCGTCAGTAGCAGCTACTACAAGGATAGCTCCATCCATCTGAGCAGCACCAGTGATCATGTTCTTAACGTAGTCAGCATGTCCAGGACAGTCAACGTGTGCGTAATGTCTCTTCTCTGTCTCGTACTCAACGTGAGCAGTAGAAATTGTGATACCACGTTCTCTTTCTTCTGG
>OHKO01000829.1_pt1 | contig 9657 bp, 7 predicted proteins | sample 1568851 | NCBI WGS metagenome assembly OHKO01 (sample SAMEA3879549, study PRJEB24766) | human gut metagenome | biome: human-associated habitat; feature: feces | place: USA | collected 1985/1987 | reverse complement strand
GCAGACATTTTACTTAAATGCCTGAATATACTGCTTTAAAGCATCACGTAATATCTCTTCACAACTCTTTTTTGTCTTAATCTTAGTTCATAGTCTTCATCAGACAAATAAGTCTGAACACCATGCATAGTGGCTCTTTTCTCTGCAAGAGACATCTTCTGTTTCTTAACAACAGTATGCTGTAGCGGTACTGATGGCATGGATTGAAAAACAGGTTTAAAAAGCATGAAGTTTTAGCAGTAAAGTTTAAATTAATTATCCATTGTTGTCAATTTTGCAGAATCTTTAGTCAAAATTGGCAAAAACTGTTTATTCCAAATCTACAAACCGGGTTGGCACGTAACTTGCTCCTACATAGAGTGAAAGCCGAAGCCGAAAGGGCACGGGGAACGACAAGAACCCTAAGTAATGACAGTTGAGGGTTTCTAGAAATCCTTGAGCCTCGTAAGCCGAAGCAATCGTTATTAAAAAGGATAAATTAAAAACAATGAGAAATCCCGACTGAGCCGGAAGGCGAAGAGAGGACGAGAAAAATAGAATTTGGAGGTTTTACATTATGTTGTTAGCTCGTAGAAATAACAGTGTTTCAAATTGGTTGAACAGTTGGTTTAATGACAACTTCTTTGATACAAACTTGATGCCACGCATGAACGCAACAGCTCCTGCAGTCAACGTCAAGGAAAGTGCTACAGCTTATACGATGGAGGTTGCAGCTCCTGGTTTGAAGAAAGATATGGTCAAGATGAACATCGATAAGGATGGCTATCTGAATGTATCCATCGAGAACAAGGATGAGAAGAAGGAGGAGAAGGAAGAGCATTACTTGCGTCGTGAGTTCTCTTACAGCAGCTACTCTCAGAGTTATGCTTTGCCAGAGGATGCTGATCAGGAGAAGATTTCCGCTGAGGTCAGTGACGGTGTCTTGAAGATTGAGATTCCTAAGATAGCCAAGGAGGAGAAGAAAGACGATGTTAAGCACATTGAGGTTAAGTAATCTTTCTTGAAGTGCTATGCAGCTTTCAAGATACATTCATTGCATTGAGAAAATAATTAAAATTGGGGGCTAGTCCTGATTATGGGGCTAGCCCTTTTTTGAATATATGAATTTAATTTTGGAAAGGATCTAGGATGATAAGAATATTTATTTCACTTGTTTTCTGTCTGATGTCTGCCTTTGCCTGTGCGCAGTCAAACCAGTCAGATAATAGGTATCAATGGGGAAAAAACAAGGCCAGCGAGCAGTTGGTCAATGGTCTGAAGTCACGTCAGAAAACTCTCTGGAAAGAACAGCGCGATTTGCAAAACCGGATAGATAGTGTATATTGGGATGAAGCATTGGACGCTATTAAGGATACAACCTTTACTTTGGAAGCCGACAAGGTAGTTTTCCCGTATGGTCAGATTGCTTATGTTAATTCCAACACCAATTTCGTTTCCGTCAATAAGGACGATGCTGTTGTGCAGGTTGCCTTCAATGTACCCTTCTCCGGACCTAATGGCATTGGTGGAGTTACGGTTCAGGGAAGCGTAAGTGGATACAAAATTCAAACAGACAAGAAAGGGACTACACAAGTAAGTATGAGTGTTACTGGTATTGGTATCTCTGCCCAAATCTGGATTACCATGTATAAGGGAAGCCATGAAGCCAGTGTGGAAATTCTGCCTAACTTCAACTCTCGTAGGCTCACCCTTAATGGAGTCATACTACCTCTTCACAAGAGTACTGTATTTCAAGGGCGAACATTATAACAAAGAAGCCTGCTGACAATTATAGCCAGCAGGCTTTTTGCTTTCTTCGTCTTTCTGTCCCAAAAACTATGATTTCATGTCCAAAACTCTTCTTCGCCAGTGGGTTGCATCTTGCCCCCGCACTTTGGGCAAGTATGCATATCCCACCTGTGAATCCTGTCAGAACCACATCTTAGACATAGATTCCCAATGACGGCAAGCAGACGCCGATAATCATGTGCTTTATGATGTATGTACGCAAACAGATTGCATAAAGCGTGCAATCGTTTGCACAAAGAAATGTAACCTTTTTGAAACTTTTTCTTGCTTCATATTGGATTTCCTCTTAAATTTGCAGCCGAAAATAGATACCAACTAACAAACGAAGGCTAAGTTTAATATAAACGAAACCAAATATAAAAGTAAAGATATGATGAAGCAAACATTCATAAAATCAGCTATGTTGCTGCTGCTGATCCTTTCAATGGCAACGACGCGAGCGCAGGAGGTCGCTCTGAAGACCAACTTACTGGGATGGGCTTCCACATCTGCCAACGCCGGCATCGAAATCGGCACGGGCAAGAAAACAACCTTCCAACTCTTCGGTACCCTGAACCCCTGGAAGTTCTCGGGCGACAAGAAGATGAGATTCTGGAATGTTATGCCAGAATACAGATGGTACACCTGCCAGAAGTTTGGAGGCCATTTCTTCGGAATTCATGCCTTAGGCGGTGAATACAACATTAAAAACATTGACATGCCCTTCGGCATCCTGCCGAAAACTCTGGAGGGCAGGCACTATGAAGGCTGGTATGTAGGTGGAGGCCTCACCTACGGCTACCAGTGGCTACTCAATAAGCACCTCAATTTCGAAGGGTCTATCGGTTTGGGATATGCCTACAGTCCTTACAAGCTTTACGGACGATGCGAAAAATGTCTCGACAAAGACCACCGCAACTATGTGGGCCCTACAAAAGCCGCACTATCTCTCATATACGTGTTCTAAGAATTTAATTTAACTGTGGTTTTAAACTGACAATAAAAACACGTAATAACTAGACAGAATACAAAAAAAAATAGGGAAATCATAATATGGATAAAATGAAGCTTTATGCGGTCATTTCGCCCCTCTGCATGCTCTTTTCTCAGGGCATCATGCCTGCTCAGGCTCAACAGCTGGCAGGGGGTAAGATTCAGGTAGAAAGCGTCTTGGCACGCAAGAACGGCAACCGGATGGACGTTGCCTTCCGTATGAATCTGAACGATTTGAAGATGAAATCAGAGCAGCAGATTGTTTTCACACCGGTAATGGTAGGAACTGATTCTATCGCTCTCAACCCTATCATCATCCAGGGTAGAAACCAGGCTGTAAGATACCGCCGACTTGCCGACAGCAAGAAGAATCCGCAGGCACAGGTTCTTACCCGCAAGAACAAGACCAATCAGCAGGTTTACTTCGCCCAGTCTGTTCCTTATCAGAAATGGATGAAGAAGTTCAAACTCTCGGTGAAAGAAGATCTTTGCGGATGTGGCAACCTGATAGAACAGGACAATACGCCGATTGCGGATATCGACCGTACACCGAAGATTACGAAGGATTTCTTTGTGCAGCCGAAGGCGGAAGCCAAGAAGGTAAGAGCCGAAAAGGGTGAAGCCTATCTCAGCTTTGTGGTTAACAAGAGTTATATTCTTGCCAACTTCCGTGAGAATGCTACTGAGCTGAAGAAGATTACTTCCACCATCGACCTGGTGAAGAACGACAAGAACGTTGAAATCACAGATATTGATATCCATGGTTTTGCTTCACCTGATGGTTCGTATGCCAACAACAAGCGCCTTGCCAACGAGCGTGCAGCTGCCCTCCGTAAATATGTGAGCAGCCTCTACACCTTAAACTGCAAACTCTTTACCTATCAGGCTACACCGGAAGACTGGGAAGGATTCAAGAAGAAGATCCAGGCTAGTCATCTGGCTGATAAGGAAGCGATTCTCGAGATAGCTAACTCCTCGCTGGCTCCCGACGATAAGGACCTGAAGATCAGAAAGCTCCATCCGACTAGTTACCGCTATATCCTGGATCATATCTATCCTCGTCTCCGTCATAGCGACTATACGGTAACCTACACGGTTCGTCCGTTCAGCATCGAAGAGGCCAAAGAGATATTGAAGACCAAACCACAGCAGCTTTCTCTGCAGGAGATGTTCCTGGTGGCACAGACTTACGAGCCGGGTTCGCCAGAGTTTAACGAGGTATTCGACATCGCCGTCCGTCTCTTCCCAGATGATGAGACAGCGAATCTCAATGCCGCCTGCACCGATTTGCAGAAAGGTGATCTTACTTCTGCCGAAAAGCATCTTGCCAAGGCAGGCAACTCGAAAGAGGCAGAGCGTGTAAGAGATGTCTTCAAGCAGATAAAGGAATTGGAATAACAGAAAATTAGAGAATAACGATTATAAACAAGCTTAACTTTCAAAGATTATGAAGATTAAACATTTATTTGGCTTGGCTGTCATCGCAGCTATGACAGCAAGCTGTTCAAGCAATGAGGACCTGGGAACCGCAGGTCCAGGTACTGGTACTAATGAAACTGGTGTTGGTTATGCAACTTTCACCATCAACTTGCCTTCGGTAAGTGGAACTCGTGCTGCAGATGCTGGTGGTGCTCAAATGGATGAAGGCACAGCAAAAGAGTATGCTGTAAAAAGCGCAACTGCCCTTATTTTCCAGAAGTATGGTTCAGATGAAGGCTCTTGCAAGTTTGTTGAGAGCGTAGATTTACCAACAGCTGCTGCAGATTGGACTGACGATTCTACAGGTGGTATCACAACAACTTCTAAAAAGCTAGTAGCAAAGCTTACTAATGTGGATACCAAGAATCAATATTATGTTTTGGTTTTGCTTAATAACAATAAAACTGGTGGAGTAAAGGTACCATTGCCTACTGTTGGTCAAAGTTATAATGAGTGGAACAGCCAAATTTTGAATCCTTCAGTAGACGATTTGGCGGCTGATAATGACTTCTATATGGCTAATGCTCCGTTGAAAGGAACTGCCTCACCAACAACTTTGGTTACTATTAATAAAGAAAATATTTATTCTTCCAAGGAAAAAGCAGAGGCAGGAACTAGTGCCGCAACAGTTTATGTAGAGCGTGGTGTAGCGAAGATGTCTGTTAATGATCCTAAGACAAAAACAGTTATAGACAAGGCAACAAATACTTCTACACAGAGTACAGTAGAATTCAACAATTGGGCTTTGGATATCACAAACAAGAAGACATACGCTGTTCATAATATTGATGGCTTGAGCACAGATTTCCCTGCCATTTGGACTACTCCTCGTTTCATAGGTACTAACAGCCGTGTTTATTGGGGTAAGGATCCTAACTACAATTTGGATAATCTCAATAAAAAAGAGGCAGATAGAGAGGCAGAATTCAATTTCATCAAAGCTACAAGTGGAATCAACAAAACCTTCAAAGAGTCAGCATATTGCTTAGAGAACACCTTCAACTTGGCAAACATGTATCAGGGTCAGACAACCCGCGTTATCTTCAAGGCAACATATACTCCTAAGGATGATGCAGGCAATCCCCTTGCAGAGCAAGATGGAACATTCTACACCATCGGTAATATGACAAATATCCTGAACGAAGCAGCCTTAAAGACTGCAGTTAATACTGCAGCAACTTCAGTTCTCCCAGGTTGTACAGTTGACTATACAAATCTCAAGACAGAAGGCTCTCATGTGATTACCTTGGCAGATATCAAGGATGGTACTTCTGGTGCAGTTCTCGAAGCCGCAACGACTTATGGCACAAAGACAGGTGAACAAATCGTTAAAGAGATTAATGAAAAACTCGGCTTGACTGATGGAGCTGGTCGTCCAGAAGCGATGGTTGGTATCAATACCTATCTTAATGGTGTTACATATTATATCGCTCGTGTTAAGCACTTCGGCTCATTGACTCCATGGAGCTCAGGTGAATCTTATGGAACAGATAACGTCAAGTATCTTGGCCGTTATGGTATGCTCCGTAACAACTGGTATGAATTGAAGGTTGGCAACGTCTATGGTCCTGGCTACCCTGGTGTACCTCCAGTAGACCCAACTCTGCCAGATGATGAGAATGAGAAGTATCTTAGCGTCAGCGTAAAGATCCTTTCTTGGGCTAAGCGTTCAGACACAGTCGATTTGTAATCCATTACACATTATTATATATAGCTCAGCCGCTCTAGCGCTAAGGAGCGGCTGGCTATCTCGGAAAAATAAGAATCTATTTATACACTTTACTTTTTCATAAAACAGATAAGCATCATGGCAAACAAGAAGTTTAACAGTTGGATCAAGAATATATGCATGGGATGGGGCTTCATCATGGCCGGCAGCCTGCTAGCAAGCTGCAACGACTTGATGCACGACGACCTGCCTCCTTGTGACATGGGTGTTGATTTGCAGTTCAAGTACGACTACAACGTGCAGCGTGCCGACATGTTCAAAGATCATGTGGGCGGACTCAGCGTATTCGTATACGACGAGCAGGGCAACTTCATTGCTCGCCATGATGCCTATAACGATGCGACATCACAGCCGCTCAAGGACCCTAACTATGCCATGCGAATCAATCTGGAACCGGGCAAATACAGATTCGTAACCTTCGCCTTCCAAAAGAAATACGAAGATGCACTCGCGCAGCCAGGTGCCAAATTCCAGATAGCTCTGCCACAGCAGGGTGACAACATCACCGCCCTCCATGCACGACTCGACCGCGAACAGGGCAAGGTAAACAACCAGAGCCAACCGCTTGATACACTCTGGCAGGGACTCAGCAACGAACTGGTTGAAGTAAAAGACCTGCAGGTTACACGCCATACCATCGGTCTGGTTCGTGATACCAAGCAGCTCACCATCAGCCTGCATCAGACCGACGAGCCTGCCAACATCAATGCCGATGACTTCAGTTATCAGATAACCAATGCCAACGGCGATATCAGTTACGACAACTCTCTCCTCCCCGACGAGGAGTTGACATATACCCCATACTACACCTGGACCACTGAGTTTAAGGATACCGAGGGCAATGTAAAGGAGCGCACCGCTCATGCCGCCCTCATGTTCTCCCGACTCATCTGGCATCCGGCAGAAGAAAACGACAAGAACGCCATCCTCACCATCACGAACAAGACTACTGGCGAAGAGGTGGCACGCATCAATCTTGCAGACTTTCTGGCTCAAGGCCGTGGTGCCTTCGAAGCCCGCCATTATTCAGAGCAGGAATTCCTGGACCGAGAGTACGACTACAAGCTCGACTTCTTCCTCCAGGGCAACCAGTGGAAGTATGTGCAGCTCAGCATTTCCATCCTGGATTGGAGCAAGCGCATCCAGCGTGTCGATTTCTAACCGTTTCAGGTGTCAGAGCCCCTTCCGGGCATTTAGCTCATAAGAGTATTTGACTTTAAAAATTAGAAACAATGAAAATACGAGATTTCATTTTAAGTTTAGTTAGTTGGTTTATATTGTTGGTTACAGTAAGTTGCTCTGACGAACTTGGAGGCGAGCGCGCTCCCATTTCGTCAGAAAGCAACTTGCATGTACTCGTGCCAACCGTGCTCAGCAGCCGCGGCACCAATCCCGACGATGCTTCCGGCCTTCCTACCTATAATGCCACGGTAGATGAATGCCAGATCAACGACCTGACCCTCTATGCTTTCCCTACAGGAAATGAAGGCAAGCTCCTGAAAAAGACGCTCCCTGCCCCACTGGCTTCGATGATGCTGGAGCAGCATGTAGCTAACTATCAGCTCAATATCGAGCCGGGCACTTACCATATCTATGTGGTTGCCAATATGAACAAGGTGTTGAGTGGTCAGACTATCCAAACTGAAGATGAGCTCAAAAAAATAGTACTGAACTATGAAGCTGGAACAGAACCGGGAATGCCGGTTTCTACAAACATCCCGATGATTTATGAGCCAAAGGATGTGAACGGTAATATCATCGATACAAAAATAGAAAAAAGTGGTAAGAAATATACCACTGTGGCAGCTAACCTGAAGTTTACATGCGTAAAGGTTAAGCTCAACCTGCTTTTCGACCCTACTGCTGAAGGTTCTGCATTCAAAGGAAAGAGCTATCGCATCAAGGATATTCTGGCTCAAAAGCTTTCTCCTAGCACCACGCTGAGTTGGAATGGAGCATTTAGCAATTCTAATGTTAGCACAGATTATGCCAAAGGTTTTGAAAATGAAGTTTATGCAACTCCTTCTGAGGCAAGCAATAAGGGTGGTTATTATAAGGTGGGAGACTGGACAGAGAAAGCAGACAATGCCAATGTGAATAATAAGAACATCATCACCCTTGTTCAGGGTGCTACTCCTACAGCTGCTCCACAGAATGCCGCCGATAAGTGGCTTTTCCAAGGCACTTACTATCTGCCTGAGCGTTATATCGCCAATGCCTCTCAGCAGTCTACCCTCAAAGTTAATGGCTTTGTGAATGGTAGCTTTGAGAACAACTATACGATTAAGCTGGGACATCGTCAGGACGAGAGCCCAACTTCCACCGAAGTTCCGACCTTCCCTCGTGGCACCTATTATGAGATTATCGGCAACATCAAAAGTCTGGGAAACATGACTCTCGACTGTAATGTGAGCGTAAAGGACTGGATTCCTGTAACGATAGATGCCGACTTCAACCATACTACTTTGTGGGTAAGCAAGACGAAGGCGAGCGTAACATCTACCACGACAGATTCCATCGACTATGAGTCGAACGTAATGCTGACAGAGGCAGATTTCGGTTGCGATGAAAAGGTAACAACATCCAGTGGTGTGAAAGATGTGATTGTGTTGAGCAAGCTAGATGCAGTGAAGAATCATAGAATCACATTCAAAATCAACGAGGACATTAAGTTCTCCGACTATAATGGAAAGTACAAGGGTACGGCAAAGGTTTGGATTAAGGCTGGTAACATTAAGAAGTATCTCGATGTAACCTATGATGCCTCTCCTTATTTTGAGGTAAATCCACAGGAAGTAACCATCTATTGGGGTAGCGACAACAATACCAAAGTGGTACAGTTTAAGACCAACCTCGGCGGTTTGGCTTTCACCGGTAACACCTCTTCCACCGTAGGTAAGTCAACCATTAAGGCATCTTGCGATAAACCTGATACTTCAGAAGGAACCTTCAAGATTGTGGCAATCAGTGGCTCTGTTACCACGACAGTACATTACCTCACTGTGCAGCCAAAGGAATCTGCAGAAGGCTTCAACTTTGTCAAGAAAATCAAGGTAACGGTAAAGCCTGCAATGGGTAACTATCGTATCAACTTCCGTGCCATCAACGACCGCGCACATTATAAAGGAGGTAATGGAACTGATAATTATGAGGGTACACTTGAAGAAAAAAAGAAAGAGACTTATAATGGAACTGAAGGAAATACCAACTGGGCAGATGGATGGTTTGAATCTGCATGGGATGAGAACCGAATTTACACATCTCAACCAGACAATCATTATGTTTATGTCTATACCCAGATTGGTGAGACAACTGGAACTCAAGCCAACTCTCCTGTTTGGAAATTTACAGGAAGCTGGCCTGGTGATAAAATGAATCCGGATAATACGAATGTAGGGTGGTATTACAAGGACTTCAGCAAGGATTTCAAGTCGATATCTGTAGATTATGATGCTAAGGGAGAAAAGACCATCAAGCCTGGTGAAACATTGATTATGTTCAGTAACAATCACAATACGAACGTAGGTTATACGCTTCATCGTTGCCCTCACCACTTGGAACCAGGTATTCCTCTCTTCGACTATGAGGATCGAGAGGGTTGGATTGTCTATGATCCAACATCAGATCCTACTTGGAACATATATGATGCCATGCCAACTATTGAGAACATCAACTTTACCATTTACACC
>OHKO01000826.1_pt1 | contig 9686 bp, 9 predicted proteins | sample 1568851 | NCBI WGS metagenome assembly OHKO01 (sample SAMEA3879549, study PRJEB24766) | human gut metagenome | biome: human-associated habitat; feature: feces | place: USA | collected 1985/1987 | reverse complement strand
ATTCTGTGCATAATGAAATGCCCCTGCCAAAAAGAATATAAGGAAACATCCCACACGAAAGGCTGGGTATATCCACGCTCTGGCATTTGCCATACTGTCTTTCTCACTACAGTTACGGATCGTATTGTGCCATAAATTCCATACAATTCCAAACAGTATTCCGGCAGCAACTGCTGCCAGATACCATTTTTGATATCTCATAAACAAAATTCCAAGAATCAATCCAGATGCCATTTCACATAATGGCCGTTTAAACAATAATTACTGTTCCTCCGTTTCTGTCTCCTCCACAACCTCTGTATCCGATTCCGTTGTTTTGGCGATATAATCCAGATTCCTGTCATACATATCTGCAAGTTTGAAACTGTCCCGATATACACCGCTTGTATCGCCATTCACGGAAATCTGCACTTTACTGATGGAGGATAACTCTGACAATGAATCCACAATAGAATAAATCGTGATCTCAGGCAGTACATCATACGCACTGATCAGAAATGTGCTGTCAAAATTCACATAACAGATTCCATCCTTTGTTGTTACACTCAACAGATTAGCCGCCGGATTGATCGTTGGATATGCCCCCTCCTCAGATGGACCTTGCATCAGCTTTTCTACAATCAGCTTTTCTTTCAAGACATTACTGCTGTAATGAACATCAACCTCTTGCTTGACCAGTTTGGATCCATTCTGATCTGCAAAATACAATGTCAGTGTATCCGTTTGATAAGAACTTAACGAGGATCCTGTTGCATCAACAATATCATCCGCATTCATTAAGCCAACATCATTTCCCTCATTATCTTTGAGCGGTTCCCCTTCCACACGGACAGATACTGCATCAATTCCATCAATCTGAAGCAGTGACTGCACAATTGCTGCCCGCATCAGTTTCTCATCTAAGGATTTCACTTCATAATATTCTTCGCTGAAATTAATCTCAAGGATACTGCCCTTTAAAGCACAGTCGAGCAGTTTCACCTGTTCCGGAATTGCCTGTGTATATTCAATTTCATTCGTTGGTTTCTTCATCTCATCGATTACAGATTCCGCCTTTTTTATCGCAGAATTGCCGCTGATCTTAGCCGCAACCTTTACAAGTCCTGTCTTGTCTGTATTCATACAGTAAATGTAAGATTCGCCTTCCTTTACTCCATAACGATCCCCACACGCAGTTACTGCGAGAGAAAGAATCAGAATAAGCAACACTGCGATTCCCTTTCTTTTTTTCATAACTTTTCTCCTAAGAAGCTGTATAGATCAGTGGAATTCTCACAGTAAATGTTGTTCCTTCGCCTTCTTCACTGAATACTTTGATCGCACCTCTATGTGCAATCACAGCATTTCGCGCAATTGCAAGTCCAAGTCCTGTTCCTCCGATCTCTCTGGAATGAGATTTATCCACACGGAAGAAACGTTCAAAAACATGCGCCTGATCCTCTTTCGGAATTCCAATTCCTGAATCTTCTACTTTTACATAGAAAAATTTGTGGTCTGCATTCAATGATACATGAACCCATCCATTATCATGATTATACTTTACTGCATTTTCTACCAGATTGGAAATCGCAAGTGACAGCTTTGTCTCATCAATCTCCGCCGTAACCGGACGAAAGCTCTCCATTACAATCTCCACATTCTTTTTCTCTGCAATTGGTTTTAATCTCTTCAAAATCTGTTCCAGAAGTTCATTGATATTAATGGATTCAATATTCAGCGTCTGCCCCTTCTTGTCCATCTTCACAAGTGATAAAAGATCTGTAATGATCTTATTCTCACGGTCAATCTCTTTTGCAATATCACCCATGAATTCCTGATACATCTCAACCGGAAGGTTCTCCTGCTCCAGAAGTGAATCGGCCAGTACTTTCATCGATGTCATCGGGGTCTTCAGTTCGTGAGATACATTGGATACAAATTCTTCCCTGGAATCATCCAAAAGCTTCAGCCTTCCCATCATCTTATTAATTGCTTCGCTGATACTTTTTGTTTCTGTAAATGTATCCACATGCAAAACATCGTCGCTATACCCTGCACTTACATTCTCGATCGTAGCTGCAATCTGATGCAGCGGACGTACTACACGATCTGCTGCAAACACTGCAACAATCGTCAGAAAAATCATCACAAGACCAATAATCACGCTTCCCTGTGTGTATAATACATCCAAAGAATCCTCAATACTATCAGTTGAAACACTTGCCAGCATTACACCGCGAATCTGATCCTCTCCGGGTATTGCAATCGGTGCAGTCACCTCGATATAATGATTCTTCTTATCATAATTATTCGTGCTCGTCCCCTTCATACAGCGCACTACACTTTCAGATACATCCAGCTTTCCCTCATCCAGACTGTAAGTATCCTTGACTACCCTCAGCTGATCGTCAATTACCATAACTCTTCCGTTATAAATGTTAGTCAGCTGATTCAGGCTGTCATTGACCACCTCTTGTGAGGTGTCCTCAAAATAATGGCTCGCACTGATCTGATTCGTTAAAATTGTACATTGATTTTGAATTTCTGCTGTTCGAAGTGACACAGCACGTGACTCATAGACTTTTACGATTCCAAATAGTGCTACTACACTGGGCACAAGCCCGGCAAGAAGCACCATAATAAAAATTCGGAATCTAAGATTGTTAAAGATCTTTTTCTTAAATGAAAATGTATTCTTACCCCTGGAAATAATAACCCACTCCCCACTTCGTATGTACGTATTTTGGTTCACTTGGATTCTGTTCTATCTTCTCTCGTAAACGACGGATATGTACATCTACAGTTCTTGCATCACCCGGATAATCATATCCCCAGATCAGATTCAGCAGATTCTCTCTGCTGTAAACCTTATTCGGATTCATTGCCAGAAGCTCAAGCACATCAAATTCCTTCGCTGTAAGATTGATCTCACGTTCTCCGATGAAAACACGGCGTCCTTCGCAATCAATCTTCATATTCCCTTTCACAAGCACCGGACTGCCGGCCGGCTCTTCCTTACGTTTCGCTGTTCTGCGCATGATTGCCTTGATTCTTGCCTTCACTTCAAGAATATTGAACGGCTTTGTGATATAATCATCCGCACCATATTCCAGACCAAGGATCTTATCCATATCCTCACTCTTGGCAGTCAACATAACAATCGGCATATCTGAAAATTCACGAATCTGCTGACATACCTGGAAACCATCCAGTTTCGGAAGCATGACATCAAGAAGTACAAGATCATACTCACATCTTCTCGCATATTCTAATGCTTCTTCTCCATCATAAGCGCAATCCACTTCCATTCCTTCCTGTTCCAGACTGAACCGGATCCCCTTTACGATTAATTTTTCATCATCAACAACTAATATCTTCTTGCTCATACTCCTCTTTCTGGCCGTTCTTCTGCCTGCCCGCTCCTATACCGTAATATCGTCTTTTATCTTATTAAATACGCCATCCTTGATTCCCTCGATCTTCTTGAGATCCTCTATACTCTGAAAGTTTCCATGCTCCTGTCTGTATTTCAGAATACTCTCTGCCTTTGATGCTCCGATTCCACTCAAGGTCATCAATTCTTCTTTTGCGGCTGTATTTATATTAATTTTATCACTGACTGATCCACCTGCATTTCCATTCGGATCTGCCCACTGACCGGAAACAGATTGTGCTGACTCCTCTGCTTCTTCCTGCGTTGGCACATAGATCCGCTCTCCATCACTCAAAGCTTCTGCCTGATTGATCCAATCTGCAGCAGCATCTTCTGTCATTCCACCGGCCGCTTCCAATGCTTCGTAAATCCGTGCATCTGTCCTCAGTTCGTACACCCCCGGAGCATTCACAGCTCCACATACATGAACATATAACGTCTCCGGCAGTCCTTCTTCTGCATCTGTGCCACCCTGAGATCCTTTTTCTGACTCTGTTTTGGAATTTGAGGAATTCTTCTCTACATCAGATTCTCCCTCCAGTGTGAACTCTTCAAGTTCTTCCGCTGCGTCATGCTTCTCTGCACAGCCACACAATCCCATGGTCAAAAAAGCCAAAGTTAAAGTCAATACAATTCCTTTTAGCATCTGCCCTTTACGGCATCTGCATATTTTCTTCCATCCGTTCTTCATCCTATTGCCTCACTGTTCTCAGACAGTCAGACTTCCCCTTAAAACCGGACATAAATATTGTAACGAATTTTTCTCAAAAATACAATAGACAATTTAACGCTTTGTTACAGACTTGTTACAATATCCGCAAAACTGTCTATTTCCATTGGAAAAGAACAATTCCACCGGCTGCGATCAACAATCCAATCAGTTTTCTCCATGAAAATGGTTCTTTTTCCATTCCGAACATTCCGGATAGTGAGATCAGATAAGCAACCGCCAGCTGGGAAACAACAATGAAAAGTGCTGATCTTGCAGGTCCCAGAGCATCCACACTTTTAATGACAGTCCATGTGATCCCTGCTCCGATCACACCTCCCAGCAACATATAGCGCGGCTGGACTTCCATAAGTGCTGCAACAGAGTCTCTTCCAGTTGCCAGCCAGACAAGCAGGCACAAAGAAAATGCTGAAAGTTGCACCCACCCATTGCTTACCCAGATTCCTGTCGTCTTTGTCACCTGCGCGTTGAACACTCCCTGTACACTCATCAGCGCACCTGATAGCAGTGCAATCAAAAAACCGGCCATAAGCTCATACCTCCCTATAGAAATAGTATAAGCAAATGCCGGCTTTTTTATGTATAAGATTTCTTATGCAAGTGCACGTTTCAGTTTTTCGATCATCTCATCAATATGCTTTTCTTCTACGATCAGCGGTGGAACAAAACGAATCACATTTCCCTGCGCCTGAATGATCAGAAGTCCTTCCTCAATTGTCTTCTTATTCACTTCGGCCAACGGTTTTGTGATCTCGATTCCCTGCATCAGACCTTTTCCTTTTCTTCTGACTACACAGTCCAGTTCATCCACAAGCTCATCCAGTTTTTTTGTCAGATATGGAGCAACCTGATTTACATGTCCTACAATATCTTCACGTTCAAAAATCTCGATCACTGTCTTAACAGCTGTACATGCCAGTGGATTTCCTCCATAAGTTGCGCCGTGATCTCCCGGCTGAAGAGAATATTTTGCCACTTCTTCCGTCATTGCAAATGCACCGACCGGAATTCCGTTTCCGATTGCTTTCGCCATAGTCAGAATATCCGGTTTTACACCAAATCCCTGCCATGCAAACATATTTCCGGTTCTTCCCATTCCGCACTGCACTTCATCACAGATCATCAGGATCCCATTTTCATCACAGATCTTACGAATTCCTTCCATAAATTCCTGTGTTGCAAGATTGATTCCGCCTTCGCCCTGCAGCGGTTCCAAAATAATTGCACAAGTCTTATCATTTACCAGTGCTTTCACACTGTCAAGATCATTAAACTCTGCAAATCTTACACCTGGAACAACCGGCTCAAACGGTTCACGATAAGAATCATGTCCTGTCACAGAAACTGCTCCGAAGCTTCTTCCATGGAAAGAATTCTGCATCGCGATAAATTCATATCTTCCTGTCTTCTTTGTGTAAGCATATCTTCTTGCCGCTTTCAGAGCACCTTCATTTGCCTCTCCGCCACTGTTTGTAAAGAAAACTCTGTCCATTCCGGAAATGCGGTTTAATTCTTTTGCTGCCTCTCCACAGCTCTCGTGGAAATAAAGATTTGATGTATGGTATAACTTGTCAATCTGGTCTTTTAATGCCTGATTCAGTTCTTTATTATCATATCCAAGTCCAGACACAGCAAATCCTGCTGCAAAGTCAAGATATTCTTTTCCTTCTGTATCATACAGATACATTCCTTCTCCGTGATCCAGTGCAATCGGGAATCGATTGTATACATGGATCAGGTTCTCTTCTGCCGCCTGTATTTTACTGTTCACCATCATAATACCTGCTTTCTTTCTGATTTAAAATTGCTGTACCGATTCCTTTGTTTGTAAAGATTTCAAGCAATAGGCAATGTGGGATTCTTCCATCCAGAATATGTACACGTGATACACCACTTTCAATCGCATCAATACAATTCTGAAGCTTTGGAAGCATTCCACCTCCAATATATCCGTCAGTAATCAATTCCTTGGCTTCTTTGATCTCTAATTCAGAAATCAATGTAGATGGATCTTTTGGATCTTTATAAACACCTTCAATATCTGTCAGGAATGCAAGCTTCTCAACTTTCATTGCACGGGCGATTGCGCAAGCTGCATCATCAGCATTGATATTATACGTATTGTATTCGTCATCCATACCAACCGGGCAAATGATCGGAAGGAAATCTTTTTCCAGAAGGTCATACAAAATCTCTGCATTTACTTTCTTGACATCTCCTACGAATCCGATATCCTGTCCGTCTGAAAACTTCTTCTCAACCTGGAGAAGATTTCCATCCTTTCCACTGATTCCGATCGCACGCACGCCAAGACTCTCTACAAGCTGTACAAGACTCTTATTCACGCGTCCCAGAACCATCTCAGCAATCTCCATTGTCTCTGCATCTGTCACTCGAAGTCCGTTGATAAACTCTGCTTCTTTTCCGACTTTTCCAACCCACTTGCTGATTTCCTTACCACCGCCATGCACGATGATCGGTTTGAATCCACACAGTTTCAGAAGTGTAACATCCTCGATTACTCTGCGTTTCAGACTTTCATCCACCATGGCACTTCCGCCATATTTTACTACGATGATTTTACGGTTAAAGCGCTGGATATAAGGCAGTGCCTCGATCAGCACCTGCGCTTTATCCAGATATTTCTGCATATTGCTTGTCATTTTTTCTGTCTCCCTTTTTCTGTATTTTCTATTTTTTCAGCGTCTTTAAAGAAACAATAATTTCTCTATAGGTTAACTTCTGTAATCCGCATTGATATCAATGTATCCATGTGTCAGGTCACAGCCCCACGCAGTAGCTTCTGCATCTCCGGCTTTCAAGTCAGCAATCGCTGTCACTTTTTCCTGTGAAAGGATCTCAGTTGCTTTTTCTTCGCTATAATCTGTTGCTGTTCCATTAGCAATGATCTGAAGCTTTCCTGCACAGCTCTCGAAGAAAAGATCTACCTGCTCCGGATCAAACTGCGCTCCGGAATATCCCATTGCACAAAGGATTCTTCCCCAGTTTGCATCGTGTCCTGCGATTGCAGCCTTTGTAAGATTCGAGCATACAACAGATTTTGCAAGAACTTTTGCCTGCTCTTTTGTCTGTGCTCCGACAACCTTTACTTCAAAAAGTGCTGTTGCACCTTCTCCGTCTCCCGCCATTGCCTTCGCAAGTGTCTCATTTACATAATGAAGAGCCTCTTTGAATGCATCGAATTCCGGTGTGCCTTCTTTGATCTTCTCATTTCCGGCCATTCCATTCGCGAGAAGAAGTGCTGTATCATTTGTTGAAGTATCTCCGTCAACAGAGATCATGTTATAAGTATCCTCAACATCACTGCTCATTGCCGCCTGAAGTGCTTTTTTGGAAATTTTTGCATCCGTTGTAATAAATGCGAGCATTGTACACATATTCGGATGAATCATTCCGGAACCTTTCGCCATTCCTCCGATCGTTACTTCTGTATCTCCTGCCATAAATGTAACCGCAACTTCTTTTTTCTTCGTATCAGTTGTCATGATTGCTTTTGCAGCTTCTGTTCCACTTGCCAGATCAGCTTTCTTTCCCTTGGCAAGTTCTGTAATTCCGGCTTTGATCTTATCGATTGGGATCTGCATTCCGATGACTCCTGTAGAACCTACAAGAACACCTTTCTCATCGATTCCAAGAACTTTTCCTGCCTCTTTTGCTGTCTCTTCACAGTATTTCATACCTTCCTCTCCGGTACACGCATTTGCAATTCCGGAGTTTACAATAACTGCCTGTGATTTCTGTTTGCTCTCTACAATCTGTCTGTCCCACTTCACCGGAGCTGCCTTTACTACATTCGTTGTAAATGTTCCGGCAACTTTACACGGTTTCTCACTGTAAATGATCGCCATATCTGTACGTCCCTGGTATTTGATTCCTGCTGCTGTTGCTGCTGCTTCAAATCCTTTTGCTGCGGTAACTCCGCCTTCGATTATCTTCATATAACTTGCTTCCTTTCTGCTTATTGTTCATTGAATGCTGTAATATTTTCTTCATTTAAAATAAAATCATAATAATTCACATCAAGTCGTTCCGTCCATCCGATTGTATTCCAAAATGCATTTCCTACATTATTCTGTGCAAATGCGATCAGGCAGACTTTATTAATTTTCTCTTCCTGAAGAGCTTTCATGCTATGCACGACCATGTCTTTTCCGATTCCATGTCTTCGGTATGCCTCATCCACACATACATGATAGAGACTTCCCTGTCTTCCATCATGACCACAGAGAATGCTTCCGACGATTTTTCCTTCTTTCACTGCGACAAAACTCGTTGTCGGATTCCGCCGCAGAAAACGTTCGACACCTTCTTTCGAATCATCGATACTGCGGATTCCGAATCCCCGGATCTTCTTCCACAATTTATATACTTCATCATAATCCTCTATTGTCATTACACGTATCATACATACCACCTTTATCAATATAACCTATGGGAACATCGGAACGAGTTCAAGTCCTTCACTCTCCGGAAGACCAAACAGCAGATTCATATTCTGAACCGCCTGTCCTGCGGCACCTTTTACAAGGTTATCGATAGCTCCCATCATAATGATCCGTCCTGTTCTCTCATCGATCTTAAATCCAATGTCTACATAGTTGCTTCCTTCCACCCATTTGGTCTCCGGACACTGATCTTTCTCTAGAACACGAACAAATTTCTCATCTGCATAATATTTATCATAAATTGCTTTTACTTCTTCATATGTAACTTTTTTCGTAAGCTTTGCATACTCTGTCGCAAGAATTCCACGATTCATTGGAACTAAATGCGGTGTAAAGTTCAATACAACTTTCTCTCCTGCTGCATATCCGAGCTGTTCTTCAATCTCCGGTGTATGGCGATGTGTAGCTACTCCATATGCTTTGATATTTTCATTCACTTCACAGTAAAGATTCGGAAGCTTTGCTCCTCTTCCTGCTCCTGAAGTTCCAGACTTCGCATCGATGATCAGAGTGCTCATATCGATCAGTCCTTCCTTTGCAAGCGGATATGCTGTCAGGATAGAACATGTTGTATAACATCCCGGATTGGCCACGATACGTGCATCCTTCACTTTGTCTCGGTTGATCTCGCACAATCCATAGACAGCTTCATCAATATACTGCGGTGCTTTGTGTTCGATTTTATACCACTCTTCGTAAACCTTCACATCTTTCAGACGGAAATCTGCACTGAGATCAATGATCTTTGTCTTTGAAAGGATTTCTTCATTGATCAGAGATGCACACAGTCCCTGCGGGGTTGCTGTGAAGATCACATCTACCTGCTCTGCAAGTTCATCCATGTTATCATCCATGCATTTTGCATCTACAATCTGAAACATGTTTCTATATACATCTGCATATTTCTGATCTACATAACTTCTGGATCCGTACCAGACAATCTCTGCATCTTTATGTCCCATCAATATTCTTACGAGCTCGCCGCCTGCATAACCGGTTGCTCCAATAATTCCGACCTTAATCATCATTCTCAAGTCCTTTCTTTTCTCATTCCCTCGAAATACTCCCGGGAATTACT
>OHKO01000825.1_pt1 | contig 9689 bp, 8 predicted proteins | sample 1568851 | NCBI WGS metagenome assembly OHKO01 (sample SAMEA3879549, study PRJEB24766) | human gut metagenome | biome: human-associated habitat; feature: feces | place: USA | collected 1985/1987 | reverse complement strand
ATCTCATAAATCTTATTCATATCAAGGCATTTCTGTTGGCTCATACGCTTTAACCGATTTGCTTGAGAAATGTTAGGAATGCTCTGTTCCAGTTCCATGACTGCATGGAGTTCATACTGTTCTTCTTCGCTCAGAAACGATATCTCCACTGCTGACCGGATCGCAAGTATTTCTTTATCAACCATATCCAGTATCTTCGGAATCAGATGGGTTAACCGGATATATCGCTTGATCTGTGTCACACTTTCGCCAACCATACTGGCGAGCTGTTCATTGCTTCGCTTGCCTTCTGCTCCGCCTTTTTTCTGGATTTTTACTTTTCCAAGTTTCTGTAATTCTGCTTCCAGTTCTGATACATTCACCAGTTCTGTCTTACACTTCGGTTCCAGTGGGTCCGAAGTATCTGCTTCTGCTCTTCCCTGGTGCTTCATTGCTTCCAGACGCATTTTATAGGCAAACGCTTTTTCGCTTGGCAGTATCTTCTCTCTTTGGAGGTTACTGTCCACCATCGCTATAACCGACTGATCATCATCCAGTTCCCGGATAATAACCGGCACTTCCATAAGTCCTGCCCATAGTGCAGCTTCTTTTCGTCTGTGTCCGGCTATAATTTCATATCCATCACCATGTGGATTTTTTCTCACCAGAAGTGGAACTAATACGCCTTCCTTCTCAATACTGCATCGCAGTTCAAACAGTTCCTGATTTCTCTCTACTTTAAACGGGTGTCCTTCAAAGCTATGCAGCTCTTCCAATTTCATCAGTACAATACCTGCACCCGGCTCGTGATTCTCTGATGAACACATTTCTTTCTTCCTTGCCATTTTTTATCTGCTCCTTTGCCTTGGGATAAAAGAAAAGGACACTCATCTTCCAGAAGTTCTGAAAACAAGCGTCCTTTCGGTTTTTCTTGCCCTGTTTGCCTGTTGGTGTGAAACTCATATACCTCGCAAAGTGCCTGAATCTGAGAATTTCTATGAAATTCTCAGATCGCGTACATTCGTCAAATTCCGCATAAACACTGGCTTTACAGCCAGTTGTTTCTTCGGAACTCTCCTCATTGTCTTCACGGAAATTAAGGACTTCTACGAATTCACCCGATGTAGACAACACACGACTTCCACATGCACCGTCTCACAGAACTGATCCACCGCCGTCATCTTCTCCACACGATATCCCGCCAGCTGCATCATCTCCAGATCACGTGCCAGACTGGTCATCTTACAGGAAATATATACAATCTTATCCACCCCATAATTCAAGATCTTCGGGAGTGCCTTCGGATGGATTCCGTCTCTCGGCGGATCCAGTACGATCACATCCGGCTTCTCTTCAATCTCATCAAGCACTTTAAACACATCGCCTGCAATGAATTTACAATTGGAAAGTCCATTTCGGACAGCATTTTCTTTTGCTGCCTCGACTGCTTCTTCAACAATTTCCACACCGATTACCTTCTTTGCCACAGGTGCAAGAATCTGGGCAATTGTACCTGTACCGCTGTAGAGGTCAAATACTTCTTTATCCTTGGTGTCACCAATGTAATCACGCACAATGGAGTACAATACTTCGGCTGCCAGTGAGTTTGGCTGGAAGAAGGAAAATGGTGTAATCTTGAATTCCAGTCCGAGAAGCTTCTCGTAAAAGAAGTCCCGTCCATAAAGAATTCTTGTCTCATCACTCTTCACGACATCGGACAGAGAATCATTCAATATATGAAGGATTCCAACAATCTTTCCTTCTAATTCTAATGCCAGAAGTTCTTCTACTAATGGAGTTAAGTCATATTCTTCCTGTGTTGTCGTTACAAGATTCACAAGAATCTCACCTGTTGTATCACCACGTCTTAAAAGAAGATGACGGAGATAACCGACATGCTGCATTTTCTTATAATAACTTACATTTCTTTCTTTAAAATAATTCAGCACACAGAGAAGAATCTTGTCCATATCTTCATGGACAAGCTGACAGTCTCCTGCTGTCAGTACATCATAAGTACTTCCTTTTTTATGAAGACCGAGAGATAACGGACCGTCTTTGAATTCGTCTCCAAAAGAAAATTCCATCTTGTTACGGTAATGAAATTCCTTCGGGCTGTGCTTCACACCCTCGAAAAGATACTCGCCCTTTACTACCGGATCCATGATCCTGCGGATCTGCCCTTCTTTCATCTTCACCTGTTCTTCGTATGGCATTGTCTGATACATACAGCCACCACAGGCAGGAAAGATACTGCAGACCGGCTCCCTTGTCTCCAGTGGAGATTTCTCCAACACTTCAAGAAGTCTTCCTTCTGCATTTCCTCTTTTAAAGCCTCGATGGATGAAAATTTCCGTTCCTCCCGGATTCTTGTCAAGAACTCGACCGTCACTACTTTGCCGTAAAGATCCCCGGCAAAATCCAGAAGATGTGTCTCAACACCGACCGGATTTTTCCCTTCAATCGTCGGTTTCACCCCAACGTTTGTAACGCCACGGCAGCTCCGGTCGCCAAGCCGCACTTCTGTCACATAGACACCACTCTCCGGAAGCAGTTTTTCCTCCGGCGGAATCTGGTTGATCGTCGGGATTCCAAGTTTCGTGCTGCCTAAATGTCTTCCGTGAAGGATCTCCCCTGTCACAAAATAGTGATACCCTAACAGATGATTTGCCTTCTCAATATTGCCCTTTGCAATCTCTTCCCGGACAAATGTGCTGCTGATATCTCTCTTATCTTCCTGCATTTTATCGATCACAAGCACTTCATAGCCATACTTGTCCGATAAATCTTTCAACATGTGATAATCGCCCCTGCGATTGTGCCCAAAGTGGAAATCAGAACCAACCACAAAACACTTTACATGAAGCTGATGCACGATCTTGGCAATGAAATCTTCCGGTTCCATGCACATGATCTCTCTTGTAAACGGACACTCGACCAGATAGTCGATCCCAATCTGCTCAAAGATATGTATTTTTTCTTCATTGGTTGTTAAAACTTTCGCCTCAACCTGTTCCACACTTTTCCGTGGTGGAATATTAAATGTGAATATGACCGCTGCAAGTCCCGCTTCCTTTTTGGATGCCAGATGTTCCATCAGGAGTTCATGGCCTCTGTGTATCCCGTCAAATTTTCCAAGTGAAAGTACGGTTGGCTCTTCAATATAAAATTCGGTTGTGTTTTTCAGATATTTCATGCTTCCATAAACAATTTTACCGGTTTATAATCCCCGTGTATCTCTGAGTACTCATATATCCCGATAAAACGCCCTTCTTCATCATAAATACGGACCTTCTGCTGTTCCCAGTCTTTCTGATAAGAAACAAACATGTCTTTTTTCATCCGGTTTCCATTATATAACAGTTTGTTCCATTCTTTGCAGATCACCGCTTTTTTATACTGTAAAAATACGGAATCAACCGCATAAATAAAATCAAACATCTCTGCGTTCCACTGTTCTGACGGTGTCTGTCCTGCCGCTTTTTGTACACGTTCTTCGATCTCGGAGAGGCGAAGCGCATCCTGTGCACAAAATTCAGATACCTTTGTGCGCAGCAAGGATTCCATACATGCTCCACAGGAAAGTTTCTCACCGATGTCCTGACATAATGTACGGATATAAGTTCCCTTTGAGCAGCGCACACGCATACAGACCCGGGGCAGTTCCATTTTAATAATCTCAATGGAATAGAGCTGAACCGGTCTTGCCTGACGTTCCACCGTCACACCAGCCCTTGCGAGATCGCACAGTTTCTTTCCGTTCACTTTTAATGCAGAATACATCGGCGGAACCTGCATGTATTCCCCTGTAAAAGAAAGAACTGCCTCTTTTACCTGCTCTTCCGTTACTTCTACCGGATGTTCCTCTAAAACAGTTCCCGTGGTATCCTGCGTGTCTGTCACCTTTCCAAGCAGCATCACCGCAACGTATTCTTTGTTTTTGTCCGTCAAAAGGTCGCAGACTTTTGTCGCTTTACCAAGACACACAGGAAGCACTCCCTCCGCATCCGGATCGAGTGTCCCTGTGTGTCCGATTTTCTTTGTTTTTAAAATACCTCTTAGTTTTGCGACCACATCAAAGGATGTATATCCTTTTTCTTTGTATACATTGATAATTCCGTTAATCATAAATTTTCCCGTCTCATGTACAGCCGTCATTTTCTGCAATCTGAAAATTTCAGGCTGCCTGTATCGTTAATCTGTGATCTGTTCTCTGATATCTTCAATAATTTCATTCAGCCGTTTTTCTGGATCTCCCGCCACGGAAAAACCTGCTGCCCTGACATGTCCGCCACCGCCATATTTTGCTGCGATCTTTGCAACATCCACATAACTTGCAGAACGGGTGCTGACTTTATAATTTTCTTCATCTGTCTGGTATAAAAAGACTGCTGTTTCCACGTCCTTTGTCACGCGAAGCTGGCTGACGATCCCGTCTAAATGTTTCGGAAGAACATTGTATTCTCTCATTTCCTCTGCAGTTATGATACTCGAGATGCATTTTCCATCCAGATGCAGCTTACTTTTTACCAGCGCAAGTCCCATGATACGGTTCTGCTCATAGGTTTTTGTAAAAAACGTCTGATCCACGATCTTCGGGAAATCAATGCCCATTCCCATCAGAACACCTGCTGCCTCCATCGTTTTTTCCGATGTGCAGGAATACTGGAACACACCGGTATCATGGATGATTCCGGTATAAATGCATTCTGCGATCTCTTTGGTCAGACGTTCTCTCGGGATCAGTTCAAATACCAGTTCCGACGCAGAACTCGCCTGCGGGAAAATATAGTTTTCATCCGCAAAACTCTGGTTACTGATATGATGATCGATACACGCTGTTTTTTTTGCATGCTCAAAATATTTTGCCGCGTCTCCAAGTCTGCCCAGATCCCCGCAGTCCTGTGCGATAAACAGATCAAACTCTTTATCTGCAGTGCAGTCGCTTATGATCTTATCCGCATTTTTCATAAATTTGAAAATATTGGGTATCGGCTGCAGATACAGGCTGACTTCGATCTGCGGGTAATATGTCGTAATATAGTTATAGGTTGCAAGGCAGGAGCCTACGCAGTCCCCATCCGGTCTGATATGACCTGCAATGGCAGCTGTTTTTACTCCCGCGAAAAGTTCATCGAGACTTTTCATGTTCTCCTCCATCCCCAAATATACGCTTTTCGTTTGTCTTATTCCTCTGCGTCATCTTCGCTTTTGATATCTTTTGTGACCTCGTCGATCATTTTAGACATCTTTACACCATATTCAATCGACTGGTCTAACACGAAACGGATCTCCGGTGTATTGCGCAGATTTACTGTTTTCGCAAGTTTGCTGCGGATAAATCCCTCCGCGCTCTTTAACCCTGCAAGTGTTTTTGCCTGGGATTCTTCATCTCCTAAAACACTGATATATGCTTTACATGTTTTTAAATCCGGTGCAACTTCCACTGCCACAACGCTTGTCAGCGGGTTGATCCGCGGGTCTTTGATCTCCCCGCGGATGATATTGGAAAGTTCGCGCTGCACCTCTCCATTGATCCTGGTATTTTTAATACTGTTTTTTCTCATTTTATAACCTCTTAGCGCGGTACCTCAACCATTGTATACGCTTCTACGATATCTAATTCCTGGAAATCACCGAAACCTTCAAATACAAGACCGCACTCAAATCCTGCTTTTACTTCTTTGACATCATCTTTAAATCTCTTAAGGTTAGCAAGCTTAACATCGGCAATTTGCTTACCGTTTCTGATAACTCTTACCTTACCGTCACGCTTAATAGTACCACTTGTAACAAGCGAACCTGCAATAGTACCGGCAGATGAAATTTTATAAACTTCTCTTACTTCAACTTCACCTGTATCAACATCACGATACTTAGGAGCTCTCATTCCGCGCATAGCTCTTTCAATATCTTCAATAGCATCATAAATAATATCGTATTGTTTAATTTCAATTCCGTCACGCTTTGCATTATCAGCTGCAATTTGGTCAACACCGGTGTTGAATGCAACGATAATTGCTTTTGACGCTTCTGCAAGCATAACATCGCTTTCGCTTACAGTGCCGACTGCACCGTGAACAATTTTTACATTTACTTCATCATTTTCAATTTTAAGAAGTGACTGCTTAACAGCCTCAACCGAACCTTGAACATCAGCTTTAACAATGATGTTAAGCTCTTTCATCTCTCCCTCTGAAATAGTATCGAAGAGAGTATCAAGTGTAACTTTCTGGAATAGCTTGAATTCTTCTTCCTTAGCCTGTGCCTTTCTCTGCTCAACAAGTGCCCTTGCAAGCTTTTCATCAGATACGGCATTAAATTCATCACCGCTCATAGGGGCTGAATCAAGACCCATAATTTCAACAGGAACAGACGGACCTGCTTTTTCAATCGGCTTGCCGTGATAATCTGTCATAGCACGGATTTTACCTACTGCCGTACCTGCTACAAGAATATCACCTGCATTAAGTGTACCGTTTTGAACAAGAAGTGTTGCAACCGGGCCGCGGCCTTTATCAAGCTTTGCTTCAATTACTACACCTTTTGCCTGCCTGTCAGGATTTGCCTTAAGCTCTGCCATTTCAGCTACAAGAAGAATTGTTTCAAGAAGCTTATCAATACCCATTTTGGTTTTTGCCGAAACAGGAACACAGATAACATCGCCGCCCCATTCTTCAGGAACAAGCTCATGCTCTGTAAGCTGCTGCATAACTTTATCAGGGTTTGCGCCCTCTTTATCCATCTTGTTAATAGCAACAATAATTTCAACACCTGCTGCTTTAGCGTGGTTTATAGCTTCAACTGTTTGCGGCATAATACCGTCATCTGCTGCTACAACCAAAACAGCAATATCAGTTGCCATTGCACCCCTTGCACGCATAGCTGTGAAAGCGGCGTGGCCCGGTGTATCAAGGAAAGTAATCTTCTGCCCGTTAACATCAACCTGATATGCACCGATTGCCTGAGTAATACCGCCGGCTTCGGTTGAAGTTACTTCTGTATGACGAATAGCATCAAGTATAGATGTTTTACCGTGGTCAACATGGCCCATTACGCAAACAACAGGAGGTCTTGTTACTGCATTTTCATCATCTTCAACCTCTTCTTCAATAATTTGCTCTTCAATGGTGACTACAACCTCTTTTTCAACCTTTGCACCAAGCTCTGTTGCTACAATTTCTGCTGTGTCATAATCAATAACTTCATTAACTGTTGCCATAACACCGAGTGACATAAGCTTTTTAATAACTTCTGTTGCAGTCATACGAAGAAGCTTTGCAAGGTCACCTACTGTAATTTCTTCAGGAACAGTAATTTTAATTTGCTGTTTCTTTCTCTGCTCTGCAATACGGGCAAGGCGCTGTGCTTCTGTTTCTTTCTTTGATTTAGCACGCATACCCTGTGGCTTTTTCTTTCTGTACTGCTTTGACTTCTGATTAAGCTTTTGCTTTTTCTGATAGTCATTCATATTATTGGCAGGAGCTATATCTTCATACTTTTGATTGTATTTTTCAAGGTCAACATTGTTTACACGGGTATCAACATGCCTTGTTTCGCCCTTTGTTCTTGCCTGTGGAACTTGGCTGGCTTTTTTCTTTGCCTTTTCCTCTGCCCTTTTTGCTGCCTGCTCTGCCATTTGAAGAATGGCAGCCTGGTTTTTATGCTTTTTATTTTCTTCTTTATCGTCCTTCTTTTCTTTAGAAGCGGCATTTTTCTTTTCGACAGGCTTTTTCTTTTCTGCCTTTTTTGCGGAGTTAAAATAATCATTAAGGCTTTCAACACTGTTATCTTCAGTAAGCTTATCAAATAAAATATTAAGCTCATTTTCCTCTAAAACGGTGTTTGCCTTTTTTGCCGGACCTTCGCAATATTCACTGAGAATATTTATAATATCCTTGTTATTTTTGCCGAAATCCTTTGCTATATCGGAAACTTTGTATTTAATAACCATTGGCATTTCCTCCTGTGTTAGTTTATATGTTAGTATACTTTTACTGATTGAGAAGCGAAATTATTTTTTTAGCAAAATTTTCATCATTAACCGTCATACATCCGGCTTTGTACCCCACACCGAAATATATTTCATCAATAGTAATATCTGTTTTGATAACCTTTACTTTAAAATGATGAAGTTCAATTGTTTTTTCAAATTCTGCTACAAGCCTTGGGGATACATCACTGCAAAAAATCAGCAATTTCGCCTTGTGCCCAAACAGTGCGTGCTGCGCCATATCATGCCCCATTGAAAGCTTGCCTGCACGCCTTGCAAGCCCGAGCATTGAAATAACCTTTTGATTAGGCATTTTCTATTTCTTCTTCCATTTTATTATATACTTCATCGTCTATCTGCATTGAAAAAGCTCTTTCAAAAGCTCTTTTTTTTCTTGCTTTTTTCAGACATTCAGCATTTTTACATACATATGCACCCCTGCCGGCTTTTTTGCCTGTAAGGTCAAGCGAAACTTCACCCTCCGGGCTTTTCACTACCCTTACAAGTTCGCGCTTATCAAACATTTCGCCGCAGCCTGTGCACATACGCATAGGTATTTTTTTAGTTTTCATATTTACTACGCCTTTCTTTCAAAATGCGAGGTAATTATTCTTCTGTTTCGTTTTCGTCTGCTTCAGGCTCTTCATTAGTGAAAAATCCCGATTCAGGCTTAATATCAATTTTCCAGCCTGTAAGCCTTGCAGCAAGGCGAACATTTTGACCTTTGTTGCCGATAGCAAGTGAAAGCTGATCATCAGGAACTGTTGCACGGCAGCTCTTTGCATCTTCATCAAGAATTTCAACTTCGCAAACTTCTGATGGTGCAAGTGCAGCACTTACATACTGTGCAGGGTCTTCGCTGAACTTAACAATATCAATCTTTTCACCGCCGAGAACTTCAACAATGTTGGAAACTCTCTGACCTCTCGGGCCTATGCAAGCGCCTACCGGGTCAACATCCTCATCTGTTGAATAAACAGCAATCTTAGTTCTTGAACCTGCTTCACGGGAAACTGATTTAATTTCAATAGTTCCGTCATAAATTTCAGGAACTTCCTGCTCAAATAAACGGCGAACCATACCCGGATGTGTGCGTGAAATCATAATGCGAGGGCCTTTGCCCATTTCTTTGACATCAACAACAAATACTTTGATGTTTTCGCCTACTGTGAAATGCTCACCCGGAACCTGCTCTGTTTTAGGAAGAACTGCTGAATTCTTACCCATATCAAGAGTAACATTTCCTGTTTCAGGGTCAATTCTGTCTACCTTTGCTGTAACAAGCTCCTGATTTTTAGATTTGAATTCTTCAATCATCTGTCCTCTTTCAGCTTCGCGGATACCCTGGCGGATAACATGCTTCGCTGTTTGAGCTACAATTCTGCCGAAATTTTTTGTTTTAAGCGGAATATCAATTGTACCGCCGACTTTAGCACTCTTTCTTAATACCTGTGCCTGCTCAAGTGTAAGGTCTGTATCTTCATCTTCAATTTCATCAACTACATTTTTTCTTACATAAACCTTGATTTTTTGCTTATCAGGGTCAATGTCACAATGAACAATATCCTTACCGTTATAATCGTGCTTTGCAGCAACAATAATTGCGGCTGAAATTTTTTCATAAAGATATTCGGCAGGAATACCTTTTTCAGCTTCAATCGCTTTTACTGCGTCAAAAAATTCTTTACTCATTTTCCTATCATCCTTTCGATTAGTT
>OHKO01000819.1_pt1 | contig 9715 bp, 6 predicted proteins | sample 1568851 | NCBI WGS metagenome assembly OHKO01 (sample SAMEA3879549, study PRJEB24766) | human gut metagenome | biome: human-associated habitat; feature: feces | place: USA | collected 1985/1987 | reverse complement strand
CACCACAGAATCTGCGACACTACGCCAGTTAAAACTCCGGTTATTTAAACAAATTTTTGAAGAACTCCCCAATCGCACTAAAGATATTTCCAAAGAAGTTACCAATAGATGCCACGATTCCGGAAGAACTTCCTCCATTTTTAAAGGAATTGTAAAGAGATGCTGCGTAATCCACCAGTCCACTTAAATCAATTCCCAGAGAAGTGATTTTCAAAAGAAGATCAACGATCTTCTGTCTCTCATCATCCGATAAAGTGACGCCATATTTATCACAGGCTTCATCAATTGCTTCGTTGATACTCTTCTCGTCAGTCAGTCCTTTTTCTGCGATCAGTGACTTGATGTAAGCAATAAACTCCTCCACTTCCTGATCGGTCAGACCCTGAATGGAAGCTTCCAGTTCTCCGGTGACAACAAGTTCATTTAACGCTGCATCTACAACGTTATCCTGTACTGCTTCCCCGGTCATTGCCTCATATGCCTCAAAGATTCCAACCAGTGCAGCGGTTCCGGAAATTGGCTTAGGACCTGCAACGATGATATCTGCATCTGTAATTCCAGCAGTTGTCAGCGCATTTTTGTACATACCAACGGTACAGTATGTGATATTGTTCGTAGAAATGTTTAATCCATTTCCTTTTTTACGTTTTACGATCACGACAGAAGACCATGACTTGCTTCCAATTTTGGAAGAATCCACATAGGAATCCAGATACTGATGCTCCTGTGCATTTGTAACGTAAGTCACGTTATAATTTGCCAGATTGGCAGGATCGATTCCCATAAGGGATAATACGGTATTTTTCTGGTCATCGGACAAATCCGCGCCGAGTGCAAGATAAGGTTTATCATCTTTCTTAATCTCAACATTATCGTTATTCTCATCCACAATGACATCTCCAGTCACATTTTCTGTGGATTTTTTATCATCTTCTACCGTTACCCCACCTGTAACATTATCGGTTGTGCCACTGGTGGAAGTATTTGTGCTGTCAGAATTTGTTGTTGTACTGCTCTGCGAATCTGAAGCAGCATTATTGGTTGTATTGCTCTGTGAATCTGAACCTGTACTGTTCTGTGTATCTGAACTTGTGCTGCTCTTTGAATCTGAAGCTGTGCTGTTTTGTGTATCCGATCCTGTATTTCCAGTCGAACCGGCATTGGTATCTGCACTGCTGCCATTCTGCGTTGCTGCATTATTCTCTGACTGTGTTGTCTGGGAATCACCGGATGTGGCATTGCTCTCTTCCTGCCCGGTGGAGTTCTGCGCAGAAGCATCTGCTGCAAATGATGTTACATGTGTTGGTATCATCATCACTGCAGCTAAAATAATTGCTGCAATTCTCTTTGTCATTCTCTTTCTCTTCACTTTTTTTCCCTCTCTTTTTATTTACGTATCGATCCGCACTCTCATCCATGCAAGAAGATCTGCATACACTTTATCGCGGTCTGTCTCATTTAAAATTTCATGTCTGTCATTTTCGTAAAGCTTATATGTAATATCCAGAGAACCTGCCTCTTTGAAGAGATCATACACTTTTTTCACGCCGACACCATTATCTCCCACCGGATCATCCTGACCAGATACAATAAAAATTGGAAGCTTGTTTGGTACTTTCTTCACATTTTCCAACTGATTATCGTAGAGAACTGCTTCCATCAGCCCCAGATAGCCGTTTAATGTAAATTTGAACGTACACCGTGGTTCGCTATAATAAAATTTTACAATATCCTCATCTTTTGTAAGCCAGCTGTTTGAAAGTGTTTTTCCAGAAAGATCATATTTCTTATATGGTCCGCCAAACGACAGCGATTCTACCAGTTTGCTTCTGTGATGCCAGCCAAAAATTTTTGCCAGGAATTTGCACACGTTGATTCCAAGTTTGGTCGTATTGTCCGGCACACAACCGGTTCCCATAATGATTGCCCCTCTCAAATCATCATTGTGAATGGTGAGGTATTTCCGGAGCATATAAGATCCCATACTGTGTCCCATCATAAAATAAGGAACACCCGGATTTTCTTTCTGGATCATCGTACGCAGTGCATGCATGTCTGCGATCACCGTGTCACTCGGATTTTCTGCAAAATATCCCCAGTCATCTTTGGATGCTACGGAATCCCCATGTCCTAAATGGTCATGTCCCACCACCATAAAGCCATTCTCTGTCAAGAATTCAGCAAATGGTCTGTAGCGCTCTACAAACTCTATCATGCCATGTGTGATCTGTAAAATTGCCTCATACTTTCCATCTTCCGGAATCCATTTGACTGCATGGATGGTTGTTTTGCCATCCGCAGATAAAAATGTAAACTTCTCCCCTTTTGCCATACTTTTCCCCTCTCTTTTTCATGATTATATATTAGATATATTTTAAAACCTGTGGCTTCTTTATTCTGTCTGGACGAAACGATGAACTTCCTCCACATTGCGTTCTAATTCATCCGCACATTCTTTGTGCTCTTTCCACTCCTGGCGCAGTGTTTCCGCTTTGGATAACACTCTGCTCTGCACTTCGAAAAATTCATTTTCACCCTGACAGAGACTTTCTAATATTTCTTCAATATTTGTTTCTTCTTCCACATTTTCATGATCCGTTTCCACTGCCTCTTTGTCCCTGTCTTCCAGAAGTTTCACCAGAGAACCGTTATTTTCTTTTAAGAGATCATTTAACGCATGAATCTGTTTTTCCGCCTCTGTGGCAGTTTCCTCAAAACCACTGATCCTCGCAAGCACATCCGCAACCGCCGAAGTATACTGCTCTGCGTTCACACGCACTTCCTCTGCCGCTGTCACAAATTTTCTTCCGTCTTCTCCCATGCGTCCTGCCTCGATTGCTGCGCCGAGTGCCAGAACTCCCATATTCTGTGAAATATCTGCCAGTTTCTGTAACGCCTCTTCAACAGACTCTCTCTCCTGACAATATGCCTCATAGAACGATTCTATCTCCTTCATGGGTGTGGTGACGTACTTGTTCTTCTCTACAACTTTTGCAATTTTCTCGTGCTCACCCTCCATTTGCTGGCAGAGTGCTTCTTTTTCCTGCTGCAATCTGATATTCTGTTCATTCTTTTTTGCAAGCTGCTGTTTCAACAGTACGGTCTGTCCTGAATTCGCCTCTGAACACTCCTTTAACAGTTCCAATTCCTCTGAAACCGCCGTGATTGTCTCATCCAGTTCCGTTTTTGAGATCGTCATCTGTACCAATGTCTCTTCTGCGCTGTCTTTTGCTTTTGCAATATTAGAAATCTGCTCCTGCAGACGGTTCTGTTTTTCCTGTAATGCCAGAAGTTCCTCTTCCAGTTCTTTTGCTTTTTTTCCACCAAACATATGCCATCCTCCAGCTTTTATTGATAATTTCGAATGATAACCTGTACGCTTTCCACTCCATTATACTCGTTAATCTCCGGATAGTACACAATCATTATCCTCAATTTGTTTATCTGACCGCGAAAAGCTTTTTCCACTTCCGCACTTCCATACTTTTCTGCATAATATGCTTTGAACGCCTCAATATCACCAAAATAGACTGCCGATACCGCCTCTCCCGCGGCTGTCAGGAGATTCAGCCGCAACACATTCTGATTTTTTCCGACCACAAAAGCCTTTGTGATACTCAGGTTTTTGTCGGCAAACTGTGGCTTGATATTGGCTTTTCCAAAAGGCTCTAACACTGCAAATTCCCGGATAAGACCGGCATCCGCATACGCTGCTGGCATCGGAATATCAATTTTGATCTTCGGAATCAGGTCATCCTCCGTGAGATTTGCACAGGCATTGATTTTTTCACGGAACTTATCCACGTTTTCTTCCGGAAGAGATAATCCTGCCGCCATCGGATGTCCGCCGAATTTTTCCAGAAGTTCCCTGCACTTACATAGTTCCTCATACATGGAGTACTCCTCGATGGAACGCCCGGAGCCCTTCACGCCCTCCTCCGCCTTCGTCAGCACAAATACCGGCTTATGATAAGCCTCCCGGATACGCCCTGCAATGATTCCTGCAAGACTTTCGTGCACCTGTGGCAGATAAATGACAAGCACTTTATCCGACATGTAATGTTCCTCCACCACACGTTTTGCCTCCTCGACGCCATCTGCTGTCATATCTTTGCGCTGCTGGTTTAACTCCACAAGCTCCCTTGCCGTTTTTGCTGCCTCTTCCTCTCCCTGTAAAAAAAGAGACAGAGACAGTTTTGCTGTATCAAGTCTGCCACTCGCATTGATGCACGGTCCCAACACAAAACCAAAATGGTATGCATTGACCTGTTCCGGTTCTAAATGATTCTGAAAGATCAGGGCGCGCATCCCCCCACTTTTTGTGCGGTGAATGCGTTTTAAACCCTCTTTCACCAAAATGCGGTTTTCGTCTGTCAGATCCATGACATCGCCAACGGTTGCAAATGCGACATTTTCCAGAAATTCATAGGTTTCTTCCAGGGCAAAACCCATTTTTTCATACAATACCTGCAGCACTTTCCATGCGACTGCTGCTCCACATAACTCTTTAAAAGGATACGCACATTCCTGCTGCTTTGGATTCACGATTGCATCTGCGTTGCTGCGAAGGAACTGCTTTTCCCCGTTCTCCTCTGTATAGGGAATCTCGTGGTGATCGGTCACTAACACGGTCATCCCAAGTTCTTTGGCATGCGCAATCTCTGAGATTGCAGCAATTCCGTTATCGCACGTAAGAATGGTATCCATTCCGTCTCTTTTTGCCTGATCGATCAGATTCTCATTGATTCCATAGCCATCCTTCATACGGTCCGGAATCTGCGTGGAAACATTTCCACCACAGTGTTTAATTCCCCGGTATAAAATATAGGTTGACATAACTCCATCTATATCATAGTCGCCGATAATACGGATCGGCTTTTGCTCTTCTATTTTAACTTTTAAAATATCTGTCAAACGATCTGCATCTTTCAATAAATGTGGATCGTATAAATCCTTTAAACTTCCATAGAGATATCTTTCAAATGCCGCCTCCCCGATCACCTCACGGTTTCGGATAAGACGCGCTGTGACAGGGCTGATCCCGAACTCTTTTCCAAGCTTTTCAAAATCAGCCCCTTTGTTGATTACAAACCATTTTTCCATGTAACACCTGCTGCCTGTTTTTTCTTATGAATTTATCTTTTAATAATGCACTTCCATCAGCATCAGTCCACATGCCGGTGCTGTATAGCCTGCGTTCTCCCGGTTTTTGCTCTCTAAGATCTGCGGCAGCTCCTCCGGCGCTCTCCTGCCATCCCCGACCTCGATCAGCGTACCCGTCAGGATCCGCACCATATTTTGCAAAAATCCATTCCCCCGGTAATCGATCCAGAGATCATTCCCTTTCTTCGTAAAATTGATCTCATAAATTGTGCGGACTGCCGTTTTTTTCATTTTCTTATTTCCGCAAAATGAAGTAAAATCATGTGTTCCGATCAGATAGGAAGCAGCTTCTTTCATGCGTTCCACATCGAGTGTTTTCTCATACTGGTACTCATATTTCCGCTCGAAAACATCCGAGATCTCTCCCATATGGATGTGATAGCGGTAGGTCTTTTTCTTTGCGGCGTAACGGCTGTGAAAACGCTCGTCCACCTGCTCAACCGCAATAACGGCAATGTCATCCGGCAGATAATGATTCAGATAGGACAGGATCTTTCCCTCCGTAAAATGCTCCTCAATATGAAAATTTGCCACCTGGCCTTTGGCATGCACGCCCGCATCCGTTCTCCCCGAACCGATGACTTCCACCGCGTGTCCTGCCATCTGTCCCAGCACTGCTTCTATTTTTCCCTGAATGGTCAGCCCGGTGCTGTTCTGCCCCTGCCAGCCCTTGTATCTTGTCCCATCATACTGGATTGTGATTTTATAGTTGTTCATACTTTTTATCCCTGCTTTACTGCAATTTAAACTGTCTTTTAGTTTAACACATTTTCTACTCAAATCCTAGTCTGCGATCTGTTCCTGAAACGTTTTTGTGCCGGGGAACTGAAAAATACCAATCCCCCGGCACATTTACTCCACATTTTATACCAGTTCTGCAATCCTTGTCACCGCAACATAGATCTCCGATATTTTATACCAGGTGCGGTAATCTACCACTCCCGTCACAGGCAAGCCAAAAATAGACTGGAATTTTTCTACTGCTGCCTTCGTTGCCTCTCCGTAAATCCCATCCGGTGTGATCGTCGGGATTGCCGGATAAGCCTGCGAGATTCTCGCTAACTGTTCCTGGATCTGCCGGACCTTATCTCCGGCAGCGCCCACTTCCAGATTATACCGCGGCCAGGATGCAGGGATACCGGAAATCTCCTCCGCTGTATTGATAAACATATTATCACCATAATAATAACGGAGAATTTCTATCGTTTCGTAGTTCTGATCCCCAAGATATTTGCTTCCCCACTGGCTCAGCCAGTTGCTGCACGTCACGCGCTGTCCGTCACAATACTGCGTCAGGATTGGCTGTCTCACATTCGGTCTGGAAAGATAATTCTGGAACATTTCCTCTACCACATCCGAGATACTCTGGAAAATATTTCTTCCATATACAAATTTCTGGTCATAAGCAGTGGATGTTGTGATGGTGAAGTTATAGCCTTTGTTCCGGTACCATTCCGTGTAAACCCTGTTTAACGTAAAGGACATGATCGCAAGGATATTGGCACGCAGCGTGCTGTCCGGCCACGTGCTGTATATCTCGCTGGATGCCACATTTTTGATGTAATCCCGGTAACGGACATAATAATTTGCCGCATTGGGATCCGATGGCGGTCCATCATGAACAACGACAAATTCCGGGATCACCACTTTACTCAGCACGATCTCCCCTGAGTCGGAGACAGGCTTGATCTCGGACTCTGCTATTTTTGCCGGGAAATTGCCAAACAACGTATTGACCGGAATCACAATGGAATCTATTTGATTTTCTTCCTCATTTTCTTCCGCCATTCGCACCTGTTGCAATGCGAGCTGCTCTGAAAAAACCTGAACGCCCGAAATACTGACGGGACGATATCCCGGTGCGGTAACTTTGACTGTATATTGGGCAAATGGTTGATTTTCGGAGGGTTCCATCGAGTATTCAAGCGGAGGCGCATCAAGCGTAAGTTTTTCCGACATTCCCGAATCATCCGCGCTTACCTCCTCCACCGTGGAATCCGGATCTCCAGAATAGGAAATGGTGATTCTTGCTCCCTCAATCGGTCTTCTGGTCCGGTTTGTAAGTACTTCTACTTTGAGGCTTCCTTTATCTACAGCCTCTGTCTGGGCATATTTGATATCTGGCATGAACAACCTCTTCATACATTTCCTTATATTATATGCTCAGACATGCAATCCTGTTCTGCTTCCTGTGCAAAACATTCGATTTCCCAACTTCTCAATTTTTATTTCCGTTCTTTATCCAAATCCCCCAAAACTTAATTCTTACTCTACCGTAACTACCTTCGCCAGATTTCTTGGCTTATCAACATCAAATCCCTTATCGGATGACACGTAATATGCTAAAAGCTGTAATGCAACCGATGCAGGTAAAACCATAAATTCATCCTGCATATCCGGAAGCTTGATCACCTGATATTCGGTATCAAGATCACCGGAAAGTGCCTCTTTGATAAATAATACAATATCTGCACCTCTGGATTTTACTTCCTTAATATTGGAAAGTTCTTTTGACATGAGTTTTTCCTGTGTTACCGTTGCAACAACTGGTGTGTTAGTCGTGATCAGTGCAATTGGTCCGTGTTTTAATTCGCCGGAGGCATAAGCCTCAGAGTGAATATAAGAAACCTCTTTCAGTTTCAATGATCCTTCCAGTAAAATAGAGTAATCCAGTCCACGTCCGATCATAAACAGATCCTTTGCTTCCAGAATCTTCTTTGCGATCACATGGATGTCACGTCTTTTCTCCAATACTTTCTGCATCACTTCCGGAACACGCTCTAATTCTGCGATAAAGCTCTTTGTCTGCTCCTCTGTGTAGACACCTCGCAATAATGCCATTTTTGCAACCACAAGATAAAATACGGAAAGCTGTGTTGTGTAAGCTTTTGTACTTGCCACTGCAATTTCAGGTCCTGCTGCGGTGTATAACACATAATCACTTTCTCTTGCAATGGAAGAACCTTTTACGTTGATAACGGATAAACATTTTGCGCCCTGTCTCTTCGCATATTTTAATGCTTCCAAGGTATCAATTGTCTCACCGGACTGTGATACTGCGATCACCAATGTTTTCTCATCAATGACCGGATCGGAATACATAAACTCTGATGCAAGTTCTACGTCCATCTGCACATGAACGATAGATTTTACCAGAGCCTGTGCCACAAGTCCCGCATGCATGGCTGTTCCGCATGCTACCACACAAATTCTGTCACAGTCTGTAAAAAGAGAATCCGGCACACCATCCGAGGTAAAATCAGGCAGACCGTTCACGATACGGTCTGTGATCGTATTCCTGATTGCTTCCGGCTGCTCCATAATCTCTTTTTCCATATAAAATGGATAACCATTCTTTCCCGCGCTGTTCAATTCCCAGTCAACAGACAAAAATTCCGGTTCTACCACATTATCATTTAAATCCGTAAGTACAACATGATCTTTGTGCAACTCTAAAATATGATATTCCGGTACAACAAAGTATTCATTTGTAAAACGGCAGAGAGCAGTCAGATCTGATGCAAGCATTGCTCCCTCTTTGCATATGGTTGCAACGATCGGGCTGACATTCCGGATCGAGTAGATCACATCCGGCTGATCTTCAAACAGGATCACAAGCGCAAAGGTACCCTTTAATTTGCTCACTGTTTTTTTGATCGCTTCCTTTGGATCACCCTTGTAATAATGATTTAATAATGCAGCCGCAACTTCACTATCTGTTTCAGAATGAAGGATTTCCTGCAAATCGTAATCAGCAATCAGTTCACGATAGTTTTCGATGATCCCGTTATGAACCAGAGTCACTTTTCCCTGCTGATGCGGATGTGCATTCTGGTCTGTAACTCCACCGTGAGTTGCCCATCTTGTATGTCCGATACCGCAGGCAGACAAAATCTTCTTCGAATCACAAATTGCTCTTAAATCACTTACTCTTCCGGCACATTTATAAACATTTGTCACATGGGAAGTTTCGTCTTTCACTGCAATACCCGCACTGTCATATCCACGATACTCTAATAATTCCAACGCATCTAATAAAACATCTTTTACGTTTTCACTGCCTGTATAACCTATAATTCCACTGTCCCATTATACCGTATTTGTTTTGCAGTCACCTGCATATTTGCCGGCATATCTCGCACTGGGAGGTACGAAAGGGCGTCCGCCGAATTTTCGATAACCCTTTTCCTCGTTAACCTGTGTATGGTCGTCCTCACAGGTACATGGCGCTAGAAGAGAAACCTAAATGTCTGCAATCAGTCACAGACAGGATTGCATATCTGAAAATATAAACCTTATTCGATTATCAATGTGCTATATATATTGTAAATGCCTTCATAAATGCTGCTACATCTATGAAGGCATCTATAACATGATTACTATACTATGATATGCGAAAAATGTCCAGAAGTTATTTTACTTCTACTGTCCAGCCATATTTATCCGGGATTCTTCCCCACTGGATGCCGGTTAAGGTATCATATAATTTCTGTGTCAGTTCTCCAATCTCAAAGTTGTTGACTGTCACAACATCATCTTTGTAACGGAGCTC
>OHKO01000818.1_pt1 | contig 9727 bp, 7 predicted proteins | sample 1568851 | NCBI WGS metagenome assembly OHKO01 (sample SAMEA3879549, study PRJEB24766) | human gut metagenome | biome: human-associated habitat; feature: feces | place: USA | collected 1985/1987 | reverse complement strand
GATATTATTTCTTTCGGCGGTAAAGACATATATAATTTCATACTGCCCATTCCTCCATCATTCAAACAAGAAACAGTCAAAGATCTTTCCCAGCCCTCGGACATATTCAAAGATGCCTTTTGTACCAAAAACTTAATGAGTCGTAGCTCCTCCGGATTCGGTTTTCTAATGTTTTTCTTGTATTCGTCCAACATCGACCCCACTTCTCTTCTTTTATTTTAGCGTCTTTTTTCGAAGTTGGACTACCGGTTTTTCCGGACAATACGGGCCGTCGATTGAGTTCTCTGCAACAGAAAAACCTCCGGCCCCGAAGCATATCGCTCCATCAAATCGCCGTTATAGCCCCGGATGGTGAGCAGCTCCATGTTCTCGACCTTCATTACGTCGAACTCCTCGTTTCGGAGGGCTTGAATCGCCTCGTCGATATGCCAGGAGTTATCCACGCAGAGGCTGAGGTTCACCGCCGAGTTATGCACCAGATTGACCTTGATACGGTGTCGCTCCAGCAGGGAGAAGATCGCCGCGAATTTCTCTTCGAGCACGAAGGAAAAGTCCCGCGAACGGATCGTCAGCAATACCTGATCCTTCTTCAGGATCAGAATCGGAACCTCGATCGGCGCCGACATACGGCGAATCACCGTGCCCGGTTTTCGCTTGTCCCCGAAAGGCCGCACGTAGAGCGGGATGTTCTTGTTTTGCAGCGGTTTGATCGTCTTGGGATGGATGATCTGTGCCCCGCTGTAAGCCAGCTCGATGGTGTCCAGGTAGTTCAGTTCCGCGATCTGCACCGCATCGGGGAAAACCTTCGGGTCGGCATTCAGGATGCCGTCCACGTCTTTCCATACCGACATGGATTCCGCGTCGAGGATATTGGCCGCCACCGCTGCCGAGTAATCCGAACCTTCGCGTCCCAGGGTCGTGGTCGTGCCGTCCGGAGCACCTCCGATAAAGCCCTGCCCGATGAAAATACGGGCCTTCGACTGTTTCATGGCGTTGCGCAGCAGAGTCCGCGATGCGGCGATATCGACCGAGGCGTCCTTGTGTCGCTGTTCGGTGCGGAAGCAGCGTCGCATATCGAGCCAGCAATTGTCGATACCCCGTTCGGAGAGGTACTCCGAAATGATCGTCGTCGAGATCAGCTCGCCGAAAGCGACGACGGTGTCGTACCACAGCTCGGCGTCTTCCGGACGATAGACCGTTTCGGTCGCCACCTGTTCGAGCTCCCCGAAAAGCCGTTCGATCTTCTCGAGCCGGGTCGGAGCGCCGTACAGTTCGTTTACGATTTCGGCGTGGTATTGCCTCAGCGCGGTGATGTGCTCCATCGAGAAGGCTTTGTCGCCCTTCTGCAACCCTTCGAAAACCTTCTCCAAGGCATTCGTGGTCTTACCCATTGCCGATACGATGATGAACAGATCCCGTTCGTCACCGATGATCTTCAGCAGGTTTTGCACACCGTCCGCGTTGCGGACCGATGCGCCGCCGAACTTGTAAACTTTCATCGCTCAATAAAACAGTATGGTTATCGGCCGGTACTTCGTCGTGCCGGGTTCCGGATCCGCATCGGGATCGGCCCGGCTGCTTCCGAAACTCCGTTTTCAGCGAAGCTTCGGACATGCGACCGGAATAGCATTATTTCGTTTCGACCGTCTTGTAAGGCGTGTCCGTATTCTCGAACAGGAACGAGAACACGTCGGTAGCCTCTTCGATGCGCTTCGAGACGGGTTTGCCGGCGCCGTGGCCCGCCTTGGTGTCGATGCGGATCAGGATCGGAGCGTCGCCGCCCTGGGCGTACTGCATCTCGGCGGCGAACTTGAACGAATGGGCCGGCACGACACGGTCATCGTGGTCGGCAGTCGTTATCAGCGTCGCAGGATACTTCGTGCCCTTCTTGATGTTATGCAGCGGGGAGTATTTGTAGAGGTAGTCGAACTGCTCCTCGTCGTCGCTCGAGCCGTACTCTACGACCCAGCCCCAGCCGATGGTGAACTTGTGGTAGCGGAGCATATCCATCACGCCGACCGCCGGCAGGCAGACGCCGAACAGGTCGGGACGCTGCACTTCGCAGGCACCCACCAGCAGGCCGCCGTTCGAACCGCCCGCGATGGCGAGTTTCTTCGACGAGGTATATTTGTTGGCAATGAGGTATTCGGCCGCTGCGATGAAATCATCGAAAACGTTCTGTTTTTTGTCCAGCATGCCGCCCCTGTGCCACTCTTCTCCGTATTCCAGGCCGCCGCGCAGGTTGGCTACGCAATAAACGCCTCCCTGTTCCATGAACATAATGGCAGCCGGGTTGAACCAGGGCGCGAGGCTGATTTGGAACCCACCGTAAGCGTAGAGGTAACAGGGGTTGTTGCCGTCGAGCTTCAGTCCGTTGCGATAGACGATGAACATCGGGACTTTCGTGCCGTCCTTGCTGGTGTAGAACACCTGTTCCGTAGTGTAGTCTTCGGGGTTGAATTTCACTTCGGGACGCTTATACAGGGTCGATTCGCCCGTTGCGAGGTCGTAACGGTAAACGGTCGAAGGTGTCGTGAAGTTGGTCAGCGAATAGAAGGCCTCCGTTTCGCCTTTTTTACCGGAGAATCCGCCTGCCGATCCGATGGCGGGCAGCTCGACTTTCCGAATGAGCTTGCCGTTCCAGTCGTACTGGTAAACCTGGCTTTGGGCATCCTCCAGGTAGGAAGCCATCAGATAGTCGCCCGGTTTGCTGACGATCTCAAGCATATTCTTCGGATTTTCGGGGATAATCTCCTCGATCACCGAAGGATTATTCAGGTCGATGCGGATCACGCGGTAGTTGGGAGCATCGAGGTTGGTACGCACGTAAAGTTTATCGTTCTCGGCGCGAATAATCTCGTGGTCGTTGGCAAAGCCGGGAAGCAGCACCTTGAACTTCTTATCGCTGCTTTTTCGGTAGAGGATCTCGCTGCCCGACGTACCTTCCGATGCCGTGATGAAAAGCCACTTGCCGTCCTTGCTGACACTGGAAGCGAAATAGCGCAACGGATGTTGTGTGTCCATATGAATCAGACGATCGGAAGACTGGGGCTTACCGAGCGTGTGATAATACACCTTCTGATATTGGTTCTGGGAAGAATAGACGCCCGCTTCCGGAACGTCGAACGTACTGTAATAAAATCCCTTTTCGTCGGGTGTCCACACTGCGTTGGAGAGCTTCACCCATTTTACGATATCGCCCGTGGGTTGCTTGTCCGCCGTACGGATGACATGAATGTCGCTCCAGTCCGAACCTGAAGCCGAAGCCGCATAAGCCAGGTAGCGGCCATCTTCCGAGAAAGAGATGCCCGACAGCGCAACCGTTCCGTCCTCGGAGAGCGTGTTGGGATCGAGGAATACCTCCGGCTCGGCGTCGAGCGAAGCCTGGCGGTACAGCACGGCCTGGTTCTGTCGTCCGTCGTTGCGGTAAAAATAGTAATAATCCCCGAATTTAGCCGGAGCTCCCTCCCAGGGATAAGCCCACAGCTCGGTCAGGCGGGCACGCATCGCCTCGCGGAACGGAATTTGATCCAGGTAATTCTGCGTCACGGCATTTTCGGCAGCGACCCAGGCGGCCGTCTGTTCCGAACGGTCGTCTTCGAGCCAGCGGTAGGGGTCGGCGACTTCGGTGCCGAAGTAGTTATCCACGACTTCCGTACGCTCGGCCTCGGGATAAGGCAGGTGTTTGATTTTCATAGATGACTTACAGGCGGTAAGTGCAGCAGCGGCACAGAAAACCGCCAAAGTAATTTTAACGTGTTTTAACATATTTTAGTATTTGAAGGGTTTCGAAAGACAAATATACAAAAAGTCCGGCGCAATCGTGCAGGTTTGTTCGCAAAGATTGTCCGAACATTCCATATATTCGCAGAATATACGAAAAAGTTGCCGGCATCCGGCGATCCGCAGGAGAATTTTGTAACTTTGAAACCGGAATAACGAAAGCGAAAAACAGGAATGGACAATCAGTTGCGACAAATTATCGAAGAGGCCTGGAACGACCGGGCATTGCTTGCGGAGTCCCGTGTGCGGGAGGCGGTCCGCGCCGTTATCGAAGAACTGGACAAGGGACGCCTGCGAACGGCCGAACCCATCGATCCGTCTCGGAGCCAGTGGCAGGTCAACGAGTGGGTCAAGAAGGCGATTCTGCTCTACTTTCCGATGCAGGAGATGCGCACCATGCGGGCCGGAGAGCTCGAATGGCACGACAAAATGGACCTCAAGCACGGCTACGAAGAGCTGGGCGTACGGGTCGTGCCGCACGCCGTGGCCCGCTACGGAGCTTACATTTCGCCGGGGGCGATCCTGATGCCCTCCTACGTCAATATCGGAGCCTGGGTCGGTGCCGGCACAATGGTCGATACGTGGGCGACGGTCGGCTCCTGCGCCCAGGTCGGCGAGCGCGTCCACCTGAGCGGCGGCGTGGGCGTGGGCGGTGTGCTGGAACCCGTGCAGGCGGCCCCCGTCATCATCGAGGACGACTGTTTCATCGGCTCCCGGGCCATCGTGGTCGAAGGGGCGCACATCTGCCGCGAATCGGTGCTGGGCGCCGGCGTGGTGATTACCGGATCGACGCATATTATCGACGTAACGGAGGCGGAACCCAAACAGTACAAGGGATACGTCCCCGCCGGATCGGTGGTCATTCCGGGCAGCTACCCCAAGCGTTTCCCGGCCGGGGAGTACGGCGTTCCCTGTGCGCTGATTATCGGACGCCGCAAGGAGTCCACCGACAAGAAAACTTCACTCACCGCGGCGCTCCGGGATTTCGGAGTTTCGGTATAGTACCTTTCGGATGCACAAGACCCGTTATCACTTTCTCGAAGAGACGACCTCGACCAACGACGAGGCCCGGAATCCTCGCTACGAACACGGCGATGCGATCTGCGCCGAGCGGCAGACCGCCGGACGCGGCCAGCGGGGGCATACCTGGAGCAGCGAGGAGGGACGCAACCTGATGTTCTCGCTGGTATGGGAACCCCGTTTCCTGCCCGTTTCGGAACAGTTTCTGCTTTCGGAAGCGGTGGCTTTGGCTTTGACGGACCTTTTCGGCGGTTACGGCATCGACGCCCGGATCAAATGGACGAACGACATCTATGCGGGCGACCGCAAGCTGGTCGGCATCCTGATCGAACACAACCTGACGGGCGACCGTCTGTCGCGTACGATCGTCGGAATCGGGGTGAACGTCAATCAGACCCGGTTCGATCCGTCGTTGCCGAACCCGTCGTCGATGCGCCTCGAAACTGGCTGCGAATACGATCGGCAGGAGGTGCTGCACCGCTTGGGCGACTGTCTGGCCGCCCGGTACGAACAACTCGAGAAAGGGGATCGGGAGGCGCTGCAGGCCGACTACCGGCGGCGGATGTACCGGCTCGGAGAGCGGCATCGGTACCGTTATCCCGACGGCCGGACGGTGGAGGCCGTGCTGCGGGGCGTGCGCCCTTCGGGGGAGCTGCTGGTGGAGCTGCCCGACGGCCGTACCGAAGGGTACCTGTTCCGGGAGATAGAGTTCGTTATCGAGGGGAAGCAGACGGCTCGAACGGACGGGACGGGCTGCGTGTTAAAAAAATAACAGGATAACGTTGGCCGAACGAAAAATAACCTTATATTTGCAATGATATTTTAGACCGCGAATAAATTTCATTTTAACCAATTCAAATACCGAAAATTATGAACGTACCTGCAAATCTGAAGTATTCCAATGACCACGAATGGTGCCGCGTAGAGGGCGGTGAGGCTTTTATCGGCATTACCGATTTCGCACAGAGCCAGTTGGGCGACATCGTATTCGTCGATGTTCCGACCGTCGGCGAAACCTTGTCCGCCGGTGACGTCTTCGGCTCGATCGAGGCCGTGAAGACCGTGAGCGACGCTTTCATTCCCGTCGGCGCCGAAGTGTTGGAGTTCAACCCTGCAGTGGATGTCGATCCCTCCATCGTGAACCGCGATCCCTACGGAGAGGGTTGGCTCGTCAAAGTGAAACTGACCGATCCCAAGGAGTGCGAGTCGCTGCTTACCGACGCGCAGTACAAAGAGTTGATCGGCTAATATTCGTTCGATGTAAATAGAACCCCGCAGCCTCCCGTTTTCGACGGGTGTCGGCAGGGAGTGTCAGGATGGAATCCGGCATCAAAAGATACCGTAACGTGAGTCCGACGTGTTCTGTTGTGACAGTATTTTTGTTTTACATCCGAAATCAATACGTCGGACTCGCCTTAAAACTATAACATTATGTCAAAGGTAACAGTTGTGGGCGCGGGCGCCGTAGGCGCTACTTGCGCCAATGTGATGGCTTGCCGCGAAGTGGCGAGCGAAGTGGTCCTCATCGACATCAAAGAGGGCCTGTCGGAGGGTAAGATGCTGGATATGTACCAGTGTTCTACGCTGATGGATTTCGATACGAAGCTCGTCGGCGTGACCAACGATTACAAGCAGACTGCCAACTCGGACGTGGTGGTGATCACCTCGGGTATTCCCCGCAAGCCGGGCATGACCCGCGAGGAGCTGATCGGCACCAACGCCAACATTATGAAAGGTGTGATCGAGAACGTGGTGAAATATTCGCCCCGCGCGATCATCATCGTGGTCGCCAACCCGATGGATACGCTGACTTATCTGGCGCTCAAGGCTTCGGGACTTCCCAAAAACCGGATTATCGGCATGGGTGGCGCCTTGGATTCGGCCCGTTTCAAATGTTACCTGGCGAAAGCCACCGGCGCCAACATCAACAACGTGGACGGCATGGTGATCGGCGGTCATGGCGATACGACGATGATTCCGCTGCTTTCGAAGGCTTCGGTCAATGGCGTGCCCGTGACGCAATTCGCCTCGAAGAAGAAACTCGAAGAGGCTGTCGCCAGCACGATGGTCGGCGGTGCCACGCTGACCAAACTCATCGGCACTTCGGCCTGGTATGCTCCGGGCGCCGCTGCTTCGATGATGGTCGAATCGATCCTGCATGATCAGAAGAAGATCGTCCCCTGCTGCTGCTACCTCGAAGGCGAATACGGCCAGAACGACATCTGTATCGGTGTTCCCGCCGTGATCGGCCGCAAGGGTATCGAGAAGATCGTCAAACTCGACCTCACCAAGGAGGAGGCTGCCAAATTCGAGGCATCGGCTGCTGCGGTCCGCAAGACCAACCAGGTGCTTCACGAGATCAAGGCGTTGTAAGCGTTTGCCGACAACGATAGCAGATCCCCGGTCTTTCGACCGGGGATTTTTCGTGAAAGAGCCTTCCGCCGCACATTTCGTCGGAAGTAAGTCGTATTCTATAAGAAACTTACCCGCATCCGGAAGCGGAAAGTTTCCCGTCTGACCCGTATGAACGGAACATAACAGCCGATTTCGCTCCTTGCCGGGCAACAGCGGCCATATTCTTTCGGAACATTGCGACAACGGTCGCTCCCGGAAAAACTTTTCACTTCCCCGGAGTGTCTTTTTTACATACGTCGGAGGACAGTCTTCACCGTCTGCGAAGCACCTGCGTCATGCAGTGTGCGGCACCGTAGCCTTTGCAAAGGTTGTCAAGCCCGACCCAGGTGACCTTCACCCCTCGGTGTTTCAGTTCGGTCCGCAGGGCTTCGGACTGGCCCGCTACCCCGATGATACGGCGCGACCCGACCGTCAGGAAATTACCCGCCAGCCGGTCGGCATCCTCTTCGGAAATGGGGATGATGGCGGCACCGATACGGCTCCTCAACAATTCGACGAATCCGACATCTTCTTCGGTTTTGGTATAGACGCCGTTTGCACCTCGGAGATAAATATCGGCCAGCAACAGATCCGGAGAATCCGGATCGGTGGTCATACGCCGAGCTGTGAGCGTCACCAGATTGCGGTCTATAATGTTGAAATAGGTGTCCAAGTGCATTTCCGCCTGGCTGAACAACCGGTCCTTGACCACGACCAGACGGTTGCAGCCCAGCAGATCGTGCTCCATGAGCTGATCGATGGCCGGTTGCGTGGTGCGCATCCCGCAGCCGATGAAAGCCGTATCGCCGAACGGATAGAAATCCCCGCCTTCGAGATGAGCTCCCTCCCCTTCGATGCGGTGCAACGGTTTCATGCCGATTTTTTCGAGGCAGAATTGCAGAATGTCGCATCCTTTCTCCCGCTGCGGGGAGTTCATGCGTCCGATTACGACGCCTTTGGCAGTAGTTATCAATTGGTCCCGCGTATAGAAGAGGTTCATCACGGGGTTTTCGGAATATTCGGCCTTGAGACCCGTGTTGATCTGCGTTTCCGACAGCCGGATGATCGGTTGTCGCAGAATGATACGAACCAAGTCCCGAGGCGATGTCTTGGCGAGAATGGATTGTCGGTACTCCTTCTGCTGCCCGGCTGTTTCCGGAGAGAGGTTCTGGGTGTCGAAGGTGAGAAAACCGGCCGCGAAGCGGCGCAGGTTCTCCAGCTTCGTCCGGTCGGCGGGTTTCCCGTCCGCGCCGGTTCCGTCGAGCAGGATCTGACGTACCGTGAGTACCCTCGCTCCGGCCTCCTCGAGCACTTTGCGATAAGTAGCATGTTCGGCGATGAGTTCGGGGATATCGATATGTTCCCGGAAAAGAGCCGCAGCCGGATGAAGGGCCCCCAGAAACAGCTCTTCGCCCGGGTCGTGGGTCAGGATGAGTCTGGCCTTGCGGTACTCGCACGTTTGGCCGCAGCGGACGGAGCGTCGCCCGCGCATGATAGATCCAATCAGTGAAGAAAGAAACGTCGAGATGGAGATGGAAGATCGGGAGTTAAACATAACGATTCGGGGTTAAATCTGGTTATAGGGATCGTATGTCGGTTATTCAAGCCACCCCTGTTTCGAGAACAGAACAAAAATCGCAGCAAATACGAATTTTGACGGATGGATCGATATATTAAAAACGAGAAAAACCGTAAAATTGTTTTGCGGCTCGTGCAAATCGGCCGCCATGAGCGAACGGAGCCGCCAGGCAGCTCCGTTCGGTTTATATCCGGAAAATATCATGACTTTCCGAAAGCGATATTTTCAAAAAAATTCCATATGCCGTCGATCCGGATGAGCGACAACGATATTCCCTGTCCGGCGAAGCAAGGAGCCGCCAGAGCTTCCGACAGACCGTCAGAAGCTGATCTTCGCGCCGACGAACCAGCTGCGGGGCAGCGACGGGCCGTAGATGTAGCCTGAATCGCGGTCGGCCCCCCGATCGAAATCTTTCTGGTAGGCGTTGAAGATATTTTGGATGCCGGCATGGAGTTGCAGGGCGATCTCCTTATAGAGAATGATGTCGTACGACACTTTGAGGTTCAGGTCGAAGAAACGGGGTGTCGTGACGGCCCGATCGACGGGCGTACCCGAACCCGCCATGTGCTGCACGAGCATCTTGCCCGTGTAAGTTCCGGTAATGGCCGCCTGCAAATTACGCACGGGAGTCAGTTGGGCCGTAAGGTAGCCGTAGGTGTTCGGCGTGCGGAACATCTTGCGGGTCGGTGCGACCTCCGGATCTTCGCTCCACTGTTCCGGTTCCTTGTAGCGGCTCTGCTGGAGGGTGATTCCGGCCTGCAGGTCGAACCAACGGGTGAAGGCGGCCTTACCCTCGATATTGATGCCCATGACGCGGGCGCCCGAGCCGTTGTAACGCTCCTTGATCGTACTTCCGTCCGTATCCGGATCGGGCAGCGGACGCAGGGCGAAAACGTGGTCGAGCGTCGTGTAAAAACCTTCGACGAGCAAGTTGGTCTGGACTTTTCCGAA
>OHKO01000805.1_pt1 | contig 9821 bp, 6 predicted proteins | sample 1568851 | NCBI WGS metagenome assembly OHKO01 (sample SAMEA3879549, study PRJEB24766) | human gut metagenome | biome: human-associated habitat; feature: feces | place: USA | collected 1985/1987 | reverse complement strand
CGGGGTACGGCGCTATCAGTCTGGGCGTGTCCGCTGACGTTATCGAGCACGCGCTGGACGAAAACGGCGGCAAGCTGCAATTCAGCTACACGCTGGATTCCGGTGCCGAGAGTTTCATCAGCCGGAATCTTGTTGACATTACGGTCGATAAGCTGCCGGAATCTTAAAAACGCGCTGTCCCTACGGCTCTCAACCTACCGGAAAGCACTTTGTAAAGGCAAAGCCGCGGGCCGGGCCTGCCCGGCTCCTACGGCGTTATCATAGAAAAATCCCCCACAGGAGGTTCATCATGGATTATAAAAACTACAACCCCCGTGCGGCGGCGCTGGCACAGGCGCGTGCGCTGCTGACCGATGCCGTCAAGGCAGCCGTCGCTGACGGTGCCCTGCCCGAGGCTGCGCTGCCCGACTTCATCGTCGAGATCCCGGCCGACGTCAAAAACGGCGATATCGCATCCAATGTTGCCATGGCCGGTGCCCGCGCGTTCCACAAGGCCCCGCGCCAGATTGCCGAGGCCATCACCGCAAAATTGCAGCTGGGCGGCAGCCTGTTTGACCGCTTCGAGGTCGCAGGCCCCGGCTTCATCAACCTGTTCCTGTCCCAGAGCTTCTGGGCAGGCGTGGTGCTGGGCGCCTGCGCCAACAAGGAGTATGGCCGCACCGACCACGGCAAGGGCGCAAAGTACAATGTGGAGTTTGTTTCTGCCAACCCCACCGGCCCCATGCACATGGGCAACGCCCGCGGCGGCGCACTGGGCGACTGTCTGGCCGCTGTGCTGGACTGGTCCGGCTACGATGTGACCCGTGAGTTCTATATCAACGACGCCGGCAACCAGATCCAGAAGTTCGGCAAAAGTCTGGCGGTGCGCTACCTGCAGCAGTTCTGCGGTGAGGATGCCTATCCCCTGCCCAAGGAGTGCTATCAGGGCGGCGACATCAAGGTGTTGGCCGGTGAGTTCGCTGAGCTGAACGGCGACAAGTACGTTGCCGCCTGCTCCGGGCTGAGCGAGGAGGCTCTGTTCGAGAGCGAGGCCTTTGCCGCCCTGAAGGACGCATTGGTGGCCTACGCCCTGCCCAAGAACATTGCTGCCCTGAAGCGCGACCTCGGCAAGTACCGCATCGACTACGACGTCTGGTTCCACGAGAGCACCCTGCACGAGTCCGGCGCAGTGCTGGCTGTGGTGGACAAGCTGCTGGAGCTGGGTGCCTGCTATAAGGCCGAGGACGGTGCCATTATGTACCGCAGCGCCCAGTACGCGGCCAAGTACGGCACCGTGAACAAGAAAAAGACCGAGGACGGCACTGAGGAGGAGGCCAAGGACGAGGTGCTCGTCCGCGCCAACGGCATCCCCACCTACTTTGCCGCCGATATCGCCTACCACTACAACAAGCTGGCTACCCGCGGCTTTGCCAAGGCCATCGACGTGTGGGGCGCAGACCACCACGGCCATGTGGCCCGCATGAAGGGTGCCATGGATGCCATCGGTCTGCACGGCGAGGATCTGGACGTTGTATTGATGCAGATGGTCAACCTGATGCGGGACGGCCAGCCCGTCCGTATGTCCAAGCGCACCGGCAACGCCATCACCCTGACCGACCTGCTGGAAGAAGTGCCCATCGACAGCGCACGCTTCCTGTTCAATATGCACGACGCCGGCAGCGGCATCGACTTTGATCTGGATCAGGCCGTCAAGACCGACAACGACAACCCTGTGTACTATGTGCAGTACGCCCATGCCCGCATCTGCTCCATCCTGAAGAAGATGGAGAGCGAGGGTGTGCAGTTTGCCGGTGCGGAGCACATCGACGCCACCCTGCTTACTGAGCCTTCCGAGATGGATCTGATCCGGATGCTGGCAGCTTTCCCGCAGGAGATCGTGATGGCTGCTGAAAAGTACGACCCCAGCCGCATCAACCGCTTTGTCATCGACCTTGCAAGCGCCTTCCATCGCTTCTACGGCAACTGCCGCATTCAGGGCGCAGACCCCGCCGTGCAGCAGGCACGCCTTGCCTTGTGCATCGGCGTGAAGAACGTCATCTTCAACGTGCTCACCATGTTCAAGATCAACGTGCCCGAGAAGATGTAACATAAAATCACAGGGGCTGTTGCACAGCATTTGGCGCAACAGCCCCTTTTTACGGTGTATGGAGAGAAAGCTTGCCGGAGCAAAAGCCTTCCCCCAGTCGGGGGAAGGTGGATGCGAACGCAGTGAGCAGACGGATGAGGGTGCAGACAAGCAGCAGCTATCGAGAAATCCTCTCCCGTGAAAAGGCAATTCTGGAAAATCCGCAGATTTTCCAGAATTGCGAAATAAAAATAATCTTTCCTCTGAATATGCGCAAAGCAACGCGGAGCGCATTCAAAATCGTCTACCCCAAAACAGATACAAGGAGAACCCATGGAACCTTTGAAGATCGGCAATATCACCCTGCCCCACCGTGCGGTGTTCGGCCCTATGGCGGGCTTTACGGATGCCCCCTGCCGCCGCCTGATGGCGCAGCACGGTGCGGGCTTTACCGTCAGCGAGATGGTATCCAGCCGGGCGCTGGTGTACGGTGACCATAAGACCGTCAGCCTGCTGAAGGCAGCGCCTAACGGCGCACCCTACGGGGTGCAGATCTTTGGCGAGGTGCCGGAGATCATGGGCGAGGCCACCGCCGCCATTGAGCAGTACGAATTTGACTTTGTGGACATCAACATGGGCTGCCCTGCCCCTAAGATCGTTTCCGGTGGGGCGGGCAGCAAGCTGATGCTGGATCCCGACCGCTGCGGGCGCATCGTGGAGCAGGTGGTGGCGCACACCAAGCGCCCCGTCACCGTAAAAATGCGCAAGGGCTGGGATGCCGACCACATCACCGCCGTGGAGTGCGCCAAGGCCTGCGAGCAGGCGGGCGCGGCACTGGTAGCGGTGCACGCCCGCACCCGGGAGCAGATGTACACCCCGGGCATCGACCCGGAGATCATCGCCCGGGTAAAGGACGCGGTGAAGGTGCCGGTGCTGGGCAACGGCGATATCCACTGCGCCGAGGATGCCCTGCGCATGGTGCGGGAGACAAACTGCGATGGCGTGATGATCGCCCGGAGCGCACTGGGCGACCCGTGGCTATTCGAGCGGGTGAACGCTGCACTGGAGGGTCTGCCCGCTCCCAAGGAGCCGAACCTGCAGGCGCGGATGAACGCGCTGCGCCGTCAGGTGGAGGAGATGGTAGAGCAGAAGGGCGAGTTTGTGGCTATGCCGCAGGCGCGCGCCCAGACCATGCACTACATGAAGGGGCTGAAGGGCGCTGCCGCCCTGCGCCGCTACTGCTGCACCCTGACCCATTTAGAGGACTTGGACGAGCTGATCGCCGCTGTGTTTGAAGAGCAGCGCAAAGCCGGACTGGACCCCGATGATGTGCGGGAAGTACCGTTCCCGTAATTTGACCCGAAGCAGAGCAATGCCGGGTAGCCTGTGGGCTGTCCGGCATTGTATTTTTTTACGGCTTCGTCAGCTCGTCCAGATTCTGGGTATAGCATGGCAGGCAGTGCTCCAAAAACCAGTCGGCCTCCGGACAGTGCATGGCCAGCAGCGCGGCGCGCTGCTGCGTGAGCGCGGCGTCAAATTCGTGGTTGCCGCTGCGCTGCTCCTCGGTGCATTTGATGAGGGCACTCAGCCGGTCGGCAGCCTTGAGCAGACGATGCTCCTCTGCCGTCAGGACGCTGCCGTCCATGCAGGGGGTCAGCTCTGCAGCCAGCTCTGCGGGCAGCAGAGCCGCCATGGAGCGCACGCTCTCAGTCTCCAGTGCCTTGTAGGCGTCCCGCAGCGCCGGGGAGTGGTACTTGACCGGCGTGGGCATATCCCCGGTGATGATCTCCGGTGCATCATGGTACAGCGCCGCCACTGCCACCACCTCGGGGCGGCAGGGCGTGCCGGTGTAGTGTTTGGCAATGAGACACAGCAAATGCGCCAGCAGCGCGGTGTCGCAGGTGTGCTCGCTGAGGGATTCCGCCCGGGTGGAGTGCATCAGGCTCCATCGGGTAATATACTTCATGCGCGCCAGCAAGGCGCTGAAGGGATACAGCATGGCAAAACGCCTCCTTTTCTTCACCATACCCGCCCCGCGCTTGGTTGTCAAGCCCTTTTTTCTTGCGCGCCGCCGTGCTATACTACAAGGTGACATCAAATCCACTTCCGCGCCGGTGCGCGGAGAAAGAGGAACACTATGGAAAAGTTTATAAAACCACGGCTGCTCACACCAAGGGAGCAAAGCCATAAAAAATTCTGGCAGGCGGTAGGGCTGTGCGCCTTGACGGCGGCCATCTTCTTTTTGCCGTTCTACATCCTTGACGGCGGCTTTTTCCACTATGCAGGCGATTTTAACAGCCAGCAGATCAGCTTTTACCGGTATATGAACGGCTTTGTCAAGGGTGCGGGCTACCCGGACAGCACCTTTGCCGGTGCGCCGCACAATACCTTTTCGTGGGCGACCGACCTTGGCAGCGGGGTTATGAACGCCTACTCCTTCTACCTGTACGGCTCGCCGTTCTTCTGGCTGTCGGTGCTGCTGCCGCAGAGCTGGCTGCCCTATATGATGGTGCCGCTGCTGGTGCTCAAGTTCGGCGTTGCGGGCGGCGGCGCGTTCCTGTATCTGCGCCGCTACGTCAAAAACGAGAACTACGCGGTGCTGGGTGCCTGCCTGTACGCGCTTTCCGGCTTTGCGGTGTACAACGTGTTCTTCAACCACTTTGTGGATGTGGTGGCGCTGTTCCCCTATCTGCTCTGGGCGCTGGACGAGGCCATTTATGAAAACCGTCACGGCCTGTTCGCCTTCTGGGTGGCGGTGAACCTGCTCAACAACTATTTCTTCTTTGTGGGACAGGTCATTTTCCTGTGCATCTACTTCGTGTGCAAACTGACCACCAAGGACTTCCGGCTGACCGGGCGCAAGTTCGGGCATCTTTTGTGGGAGATCGTGCTGGGCGTTGCCATGGGCTGTCTGCTGCTGTTCCCGGCGGTGCTCAGCCTGCTGCAGAACCCGCGCACCATTGACCTTTCCTCCGGCTGGGGCTTTCTGACCTACGCCAAGGTGCAGCAGTATCTGGCTATCCTGCTCAGCTGGATCCTGCCGCCGGACTCCCCTTACCTCACCTCGGTGTGGTCGGAGGGCGTGATCAAGTGGACGAGCATGACGGCCTACCTGCCCCTGTGCAGTCTGGCTGGTGCCATGGCCTACTGGCGCAGCCGCAAGGCCGACAGCAAAAAGCGCATCGTGGCAGTATGCGCCGTGTGCGCGCTGGTGCCGGTGCTGAACAGTGCCTTCTACGCGCTCAACTCCAGCTACTACGCACGCTGGTACTATATGCCCTCCCTTATCCTTGCCGCCATGACCGTGAACGCGCTGGAGGACCCGGATGTTGATCTGGACGCCCCCGCCCGGGGCATTGGCTGGATCATGCTGGCTACGCTGGTGTTTGCGGTGGTGCCCGTGCGGGACGATACCACCGGGACATGGTCCTTCGGCGTGCTGAAGAACCCGGAACAGTTCTTTGTCGTGCTGGGCTTTGGTCTGCTGGGGCTTGCACTGTACCGCTACCTCTGCGGCATATGGCGGCAGAACAGCCGCTTTGCCCAGCGCATGACGGCGGCGGTGCTGGTGTTTGCCTGCGTGTTCAGCATGGTGCACATCGGCATTGGCAAGTTCGGCCAGTGGCACACCGACAGTGACCTTGTGGAACAGGATACCAATGCCCTGCAGCTGAAAAACGACCTGCCGGAGGGCGACTACCGAATCGACACCTACAAGATCCACGACAACATCGGGATGTGGCTGGATAAGAGCTGCCTGCAATACTTCGGCAGCACGGCGGCTCCCAGCATCCTCAGCTTTTACCCGGGGCTGGGGGTCAAGCGGGACGTGCGCAGCGAGCCGGAGATCACAAACTACGCCCTGCGCGGCCTTTTGAGCGTGGAGTACCTCATTACCACCCCGGAAAAGCGCGAAAGCTTTGAGGACGAGGCAGACGCGGGCTGGACCTATCTTGCCGACGTGGACGGCTACACGCTGTACCACAACGATAACTACGTTCCCATGGGCTTTACCTACGACTACTATGTGACCAAGGCTACCTATGAGGCCTCGGTCAAGACTCTGCGCTCCAACCTGCTGCTGCGGGCGCTGGTGCTGGAGGACGAGGACGTAAAGGCATACGGTCAGTACCTGACCGAGCTGCCGGACGCGATGCTGGACGATCTGCACTACGACAGCTACACGCAGGACTGCGCCGACCGCAGCGCCCACAGCTGCTCGGTGTTCCAGATGAACAACGCGGGCTTCCATGCCGAGATCACGCTGGAAAAACAAAACCTCGTCTTTTTCTCTGTGCCCTACGATGACGGCTTTACCGCCTATGTCAACGGCGAAAAGACCGACATCCTGCGTGTGGACGAGGGACTGATGGCGGTGCTCTGCCCGGCGGGCGCAAGCAGCATCGACTTTGTGTATCAGGCCGCCGGGCTTTCTGCCAGCCGGATGGTGACCGCAGTGGCCATCCCGGTGTGGGTGGTGTACGTTGCCTACTTTGTGCGCCGCAAGCGCCGCAGCACCGGTGCCCCGGCAGAAGAATGACTTTGACCGGGCCAAAAAATAAAAATTTAAAAATCCCTCTTGACTTTACGAAGATAAAGTGTATAATGCAATCAAACCGATGAGGCGGAAGAGAACCTGCACAGCGCATCTGCAGTGAGCCCGGACAGTGCAAACGGGCGAAAGCGGGGCAGAGTTTCGTGGGCCGCCGAGGGCCGGGCAAACGGGCACAAACCCCAGTAGCTTTGGACGGAAGTCTCCGTTACAGGACAGGGGAGTGTTGGCTCTCCGTGAGTGGCTCTGCTGTATTGGATGCAGAGCAAGCAAGGTGGCACCGCAGAATCGTATTTACCGATCCTGTCCTTGTGGATAACACACAGGGACAGGGTCGTTTTGTTTTAAGACCCGTCCCGCAAAGGGAGCGGGTCTTTTGATTTGCCGCCCGCTCCGGGAAAGGAGTTACCACTATGAAAAACCTGAACATGATCTCCCGCCGCAGCTTCCTGAAGGCCGCTCTGACCGCTTCCGCTGTTTCTGCCATGGCACTGACCGGCTGCGGCGGCGCTGCTTCCGGCTCTGCCTCCAGTGCAACAGTCTCCTCCTCCGCAGCTGCCTCCGGCAGTACTGCTGCCGCTGGCGAGACCTTCAAGGTGGGCATCGTCAACTATGTGGACCACGCTTCCCTCAACCAGATCGTAAAATCTGTGGAGAGCCGTCTGGATGCCATCGGCAAGGAGAAGGGCGTCACCTTTGACTACGCCGATTACTACGCCAACGCACAGGCCGACCAGTCCAACCTGAACCAGATCGGCGCGGACCTTGTGGCCGACGGCGTGGACGTGATCGTGGCCGTGGCCACCCCCACCGCCGCTACCATGCTGGCTGCCGTGGAGGATACCGACATCCCGGTGGTCTACTCCGCTGTGACCGATCCCGCCGCCGCAGGCTTTGACGGCGAGGAGAACATCACCGGCACCTCCGATGCCCTGAACACCGACGCCATCATGAACCTGATCGTGGCGGCAAACCCCGGCATCGATACCATCGGTCTGCTGTATGACCTGAGTCAGGATGCCTCCACCCAGGCCATTGCGGACGCCAAGGCCTTCTGCGAGAAGAACGGCATCAAGGTGGTGGAAAAGAACGGCACCACCACCGCCGAGGTGCAGATGGCTGCCGAGGCACTGGTAGCCGCCGGGGTCAAGGCCGTGTTCACCCCCACCGATAACACCATCATGACCGCCGAGCTGTCCATCTACGAAAGCTTCATCGAGGCCGGTGTGCAGCACTACACCGGTGCCGACAGCTTTGCGCTGAACGGTGCGCTGGTGGGCTACGGCGTGGACTACGTCCAGCTGGGCGAAGCTACCGCCGATATGGTCAGCCAGCTGCTGTGCGACGGCAAGACCCCCGCAGACCTGCCCTACCAGACCTTTGATAACGGCATCGTCACCATCAACACCGAGACTGCCGAGGCTCTGGGCTTGGATCTGGCTGCCCTGAAGGAAGCCTTCAAGCCCTACTGCACCGAAATCACCGAGGTGACCACCGCCGAGAACTTCTCCTGAGCGCCCCGCTCCGTCAAAACCTGACGGCTTTTCCGGCTCTCCCGCAAGGGAGAGCTTTTGGCGGTTCTGGGGAAAGTGGTTTTCCTCTCCCGTGAAAATACGTTTGTCGCACTCCGCAGAGCAATGCGGCGCGCATTCAAAATAACATAAAAGGAGCATACACCATGCTGGCGAGTATCTTTTCCCTCAACGTTTTGCAGACAGCGCTGGAGCTGGGCTGCATCTACGGACTGGTGGCGTTGGCACTGTTTCTGAGCTACTCCATCCTGAATATTGCCGACCTTTCCACCGATGGCTGCTTTACGCTGGGCTGCGCCGTGGCCTGTCAGGTAGCACTGACCGGCCACCCCATCCTTGCGCTGGCGGCAGCCATGGCTGCGGGGGTGTGCTCCGGCTTTGTCACCGCCTTTTTGCAGACAAGGCTCGGGGTGGAAAGCATCATGGCCGGTATCATCGTCAACACCGGCCTGTACACCATCAATCTGGCGGTGATGGGCTTCTCCTCCACCATGTCGCTGGTCAAGACCCCTACCATCTTCTCCATGGCAAAAACTTCGCTGAGCTTTCTGGGCAGCTGGTACAAGCTGGCGCTGGCGGCAGTTGTCATTGCCATCGCCTGCGCGGCGATGCTGGGCTTTCTGGGCACGCGGCTGGGGCTTTCCATCCGCGCCACCGGCGATAACGCCGCCATGGTGCGGGCTTCCAGCATCAACCCCGCCTTTACCATCACGGTGGGTCTGTGCGTATCCGGTGCGTTGTGTGCGCTGTCCGGCGGGCTGCTGGCACAGTACCAGAAAAGCTGTGATATCAACGTGGGCACCGGCATGGTGACCATTGCACTGGCTTCCCTCATCATCGGTGAGACGCTGGTGGGCAAGCGCACCATGGTGCGCCGGGTGCTGGGCGTGGTGTTTGGCAGCTGCCTGTATCGCTTTATCGTGGCCGTGGCCCTGCGCTTCAATGTGCCCGCCGCCGCCATGAAGCTGGTGAGCGCCCTCATCGTGGCTGTGGCCATCTCGATGCCCGCCATCCGGGCAAAGTTTGCCTTTGAGCAGCGCAAGCACAATGCCCGGAAGGAGGTGCACTGAGATGGAAATGCTGGAACTGCAAAACCTCCACAAGACGTTCAACCCCGGCACCGTCAATGAGAAGATCGCGCTGGAAGGTGTGAACCTTCACCTCGACGACGGTGACTTTGCCACCATCGTCGGCTCCAACGGCGCGGGCAAATCCACGCTGTTCAACGCCATTGCGGGCGAGTTCATCGCCGACACCGGCACCATCACGCTGGCGGGCAAAGATATCACCTTTTTGCCAGACTACAAGCGCTCCAAGGCCATCGGTCGGATGTTCCAGGACCCGCTGCGCGGCACAGCTCCCCATATGACGATCGAGGAAAACCTTGCGCTGGCGGCACGCCGGGGCAAGCCCAGAACCCTCCGGCCCGGTATCACCAAGGCGGACCGGGCGTTCTATCGGGAGCAGCTGCAAATTCTTGACCTGGGACTGGAAGACCGGATGACCACCAAGGTCGGTCTGCTGTCCGGCGGCCAGCGTCAGGCGCTGACGCTGCTGATGGCGACCTTGCAGCAGCCGAAGCTTCTGCTTCTGGACGAGCACACCGCGGCCCTGGACCCCAAGACGGCCGCCAAGGTACTGACCCTCTCCGAAAAGATCGTCGAGGAAAACC
>OHKO01000799.1_pt1 | contig 9865 bp, 9 predicted proteins | sample 1568851 | NCBI WGS metagenome assembly OHKO01 (sample SAMEA3879549, study PRJEB24766) | human gut metagenome | biome: human-associated habitat; feature: feces | place: USA | collected 1985/1987 | reverse complement strand
CTACAAAATTACCAACTCTATCTCATCTCCTGTTTACTGCGCAAATCTAAGGTATTCGGTACGATTTAATTCCTTACGAAAACAAAAATAGGGATTTTTTCTTAACTTTGGATTTTCAACCGACATTTTCACCGGCAGGCGGGTTCCCGGATTTCGAAGCCACGCCGAACACGGAAAACGACCGGAAAATCCCGTGTTTCCGACAAACGGAAGCGAAACGGCTGCCCGGAGCGTCGGAAAAAACGAAAAAACAGCCCGACGGTGCCCGGCGACGAAGACGGGGCGGATTCACCCTCTCCGCCGAACCGGAACCGACAACGACACATTCAACCGCAATCGCAATTATGAAAGAACCGCTGACCATCGCCCTGATCTACGATTTCGACGGCACGCTCGCCCCCGGAAACATGCAGGAATACGACTTCATCCCCGCCGTCGGCAAGAGCAACAAGGAGTTCTGGCACGACGCCAACCAACTGGCCGAGGAGCAGGACGCCGACATGGTGCTGACCTACATGGCCCGCATGATCCAGGAGGCGCGGTCGAAAGGCCTGTCCCTGCGACGCGAAGCGTTCCAGGAGTCGGGCCGCCGCGTGACCCTCTACAAAGGAGTCCGGGAGTGGTTCGCACGCATCAACGCCTACGGCGCGGCGCGGGGCATCCGCATCCTGCACTACATCAACTCCTCGGGCCTGAAGGAGATCATCGAAGGGACGGAGATCGCCCATGAATTCCGGCGGATCTACGCCTGCTCGTTCCTGTACGACATCGACGGAGTCGCCTATTGGCCCGCCGTAGCGGTCAATTACACCAACAAGACCCAGTTCATCTTCAAGATCAACAAGGGCGTCGAATCGGTCTTCGACAGCAAGCTCGTGAACCAGTACATCGAGGAGGACAAGCGCCCGGTACCCTTCCGGCGCATGATCTACGTGGGCGACGGTACGACCGACATCCCCTGCATGCGGCTGGTGAAGAACTCCGGCGGACATTCGATCGCCGTCTATAACCCCGAGATCCGAAACGCCCGGCGCGAACTGAACGGCCTGATCCGCGACAATCGCGTAAGCCACGTCTGCCCGGCCGACTACTCCGAAGGTTCCGAAATGGATACGCTCGTCAAGACGATCATCGACAAGATCGAGGCGGATCACCGGCTGGAGCTGCTCGAAACTCCCCGCACGTAGCACAAAGGAATCCGTTGCGATTCGACGGAAAGCCATCACCCGGGTTCCGCAAAAACACACAGCACACGCAAGCAATCCGAAATGATCCGGAAATTCGACGAAACCGAACAATACGATACGTCTATGAAAATCATCTTTGCAACCAATAACGCCCACAAATTGAGTGAAGTGCAAGCCGTTCTCGGCCCGGATTTCGAACTCGTCACACCCCGTTCGGTCGGCATCACCGAGGAGATTCCCGAACAACAGGACACCATCGCGGGAAACGCTTCGCAGAAAGCCCGCTACGTTCATGACCGCACGGGCTGCGACTGCTTCGCCGACGACACGGGACTCGAAGTCGAAGCATTAGGCGGTGCACCGGGTGTGCACTCGGCCCGCTACGCCACCGACGGGCACGACTTCGCCGCCAACAACGAACTCCTGCTCCGCAACCTGGAGGGCGTCGGCAACCGCCGGGCCCGCTTCCGCACGGTCATCTCGCTGATCCTCGACGGCGAGGAGCACCTCTTCGAAGGGATCGTCGAGGGGCACATCGCCCAGTGCGCTTCGGGCTCCGAAGGCTTCGGCTACGACCCGCTCTTCATTCCCGAAGGGAGTGCCAAGACCTACGCAGAAATGGACCCGGCAGAGAAAAACGCTCTCTCGCACCGGGGCCGCGCCGTGCGTAAATTAGCGGAATTTTTGCATAACCGGGGGAAATAAGCTACCTTTGCCCCGCTTATGGAAATGAAACGATACCAAAAGGAGGAGAACTTCTCGCCCGAGAAGATCGCAAAACTCCGCGAACACTATAAGGCGATTCTCGAACTGCTGGGCGAAGACCCGGCACGCGAGGGTCTGCTCAAAACCCCCGAACGGGTGGCCAAGGCCATGTCGTTCCTCACGCAGGGTTACGAGGACGATCCGTTGGCGATCATCCGCTCGGCGACCTTCAAGGAGGAGTACCGGCAGATGGTACTGGTGAAGGACATCGAATTATACTCGCTCTGCGAGCACCACATGCTGCCCTTCTACGGCAAAGCGCACGTGGCGTACATCCCCAACGGATACATCACGGGCCTCTCGAAAATCGCCCGCGTGGTGGAGAGTTTCGCCCGCCGCCTGCAAGTGCAGGAGCGCCTGACGGTACAGATCCGCGACTGCATCCAGGAAGCCCTCAACCCGATGGGCGTCGCCGTCGTGATCGAAGCCAGCCATATGTGTATGCAGATGCGGGGCGTCGAAAAGCAGGGTTCGGCCACGACTACCTCGGCATTCACCGGAGTATTCCTCTCGCACCCGCCTACGCGCCAGGAGTTCATGACGCTGATCAGCAACAAATACCGGTAAAATAACGACGGCCGTCCGCTGGCGACGGCCTGCAATCCGATAGAAAAACGCCCGACGATCGGGCGTTTTTTATTTTTGCGTTTACTGCTTCATCAGACCTCTTTAGGAGCGCAGCGCCCCGAGTTCCTTCCTAAAGGAGAAGCCGAATTACAGATGCGGCGCAGGTCCGCGAACAAGCGCCCCCGGATTCGGCGCTGCAATCGTCGGATAAGAATGTACATCGAAAGATATGATTGCCTTTATTTCAGCCCCGGAGGGGAGGTATGGCAGAATTCCTCACAAGCGGCGTCAGAACAGCTCCAACTGGTCGATCCCGGCATTGAACGTCAGCCGGTGGTGGGGCGTAAGCCCGTAACGGCGGATCGCCAGGCGATGTTCGCGGGTCGGATAACCTTTGTTGCGCTCCCAACCGTATTCGGGAAAATCCCCGGCGAGGCGCTCCATATATTCGTCGCGGTGGGTCTTGGCCAGCACCGACGCGGCGGCAATATCCGCATATTTGCCGTCTCCCTTGACGATGCAGCGATACGGAATGTCGAGCGTCGTGCGGAACCGGTTGCCGTCGATCGCCAGAAATCCCGGACGGATCGGCAATTCCGCGACCGCCAGCGACATTCCTTCGAACGAAGCGTTCAGGATGTTGATCTGATCGATCCGCTCGGCAGAAACGGCCTTTACGACCCAGGCAAGGGCCTCGCGCTCGACGATCGCACGCAGCAAATCGCGCTGACGCGCGGTCATCTGCTTCGAATCGTTCAGCAACGGGTGGCTGAAGTCCGGAGGCAGCATCACCGCAGCGGCAAAAACAGGCCCCGCGAGGCACCCGCGCCCCGCCTCGTCGCACCCGGCTTCGGGCAGCTCTTTCTGGTAGCAATTCTCCAACATCCGAAACAAAGTTATTATCGCACGATTTCGATGCCCCCTTCGAAAACCGACAAGCCAGCGCCGATCTCCGCAAAAACAAGGGAACCCGGGGTGTGCGCCGAAACGCTTCGGACCTCCCCGAAATACCGCACGCATTTTCGCAAAATTAAAAATATCGGCAATCATATCCAATTTTACACCGACGTTTCGATCACCCCGGATTTGCCGGAGCCTCCCCGAAATTCCTCCGAAAAGCAGGAGGCAGGCTTCAGTACGGAACCGTAACTACCGCCCAAGGCGGCAGACAACGGCCGTTCGAGGCAAAGTCCCGGGACCAAAAACAGATCCGGAATAAAATCGTATATGGTTCCAAAATAATTACGGTTTCGTCCGCTTTTTTCCTAATTTTGTAGCCGGGATTATATACTCCAATGTACCTTTGGGGGAGTGTTGCGCCCCGAGTTCCCTCCGAGGAGGAAATTTAGGGGAGGGCAGCCTTACAGGCGCGGCTTCGGACCACGAATAAGCGCCCCTCGGATTCGGCGCTGCAATCGTCGGATAAGAGTGTGCATCGAAAGATATAATTGCCTTTGTAGCGGCCGTTTCCGACAAGCGAACGCAATGCTGAATTTTCGGCACCTTGCCGGGAACAGAAACCGCAGCCCGCATTCGGACAAAACCATCGTCGAACCATGAAACCGGACATTATCCGCCAACCCTTACTGCTGGCCATCGCGTCCATACTGGTCGTCATCGCAGCCGCCATGACGACCGGGACAACTATTTCACCGGCTCCGGAAACGATGATTTCCACCCCGCTGGGTGACCTGATCGGCTTGTTCCAGGAACGATTCCCCCGCTGCTCCCGCATCCTTTGCGGCGGCCTGCTCCTACTGACGGGCATTCTCTGCGGGAGGCTGGCGGTCCGCTACGGACTCTACCCCGTCAGCAGTACGCTGACCATCCCCCTGTACGGACTGGTCGCCTGCGGAATCCTCCTGGGGCAGGAGTATCTGACGGAATCCGTCGCAGCGTTCGTCCTGCTGTTATCGACCCAGAACTTCTTCGCCTGCTTCCGCAACGGCTACGCGATCGGAGCCGTGTTCCGGGCTTCGTTTTTCCTGGGGCTGCTGCCGCTGCTCTATGCCCCGCTGCTTCCCCTGCCGCTGTTGGTCCTGGCCGCAGCATTCTGCTTCCGACGGACCTTGCGCGAAGTCTTCGTATCGCTGTGCAGCGTCGTACTCCCTTTCCTGGCCGTCTGCTACATCGCCTGGGGGCAGGGAGCCAATCCCCTGGATACCCCCGCCGGATTATGGCACTCCTTCGTCAGCGACAGCGGATACCGGATTTTCGCCAATACGCCTCCGCTCGTCCCCGCACTTCTCGGAATCGTCCTTTTCATCGTACTCTGCGCCATCTTCTTCGGACTCATCAGTTTCCGCACGGTAAGCATCAAAGCCCGGGGCATGCTGACCTACACCATCCTGCTCTTTACGGTGACGGGCTGCCTGATAGCAGTACCGAGCGTCACGCCGGGACTGCTGGCTGTCGCAGCCGTACCCGCAGCACTGCTCATGCCCCTGACCTTCATCCGCATCCAACGTACCGTCGGAACTCTGCTGTATCTCATTTTGTACATCACTTGCATTGTAAATATATTGCAATAAAAAACGCGTAAAATGTTGAAATAGTATATATTTTAACATTTTCGATCTAATTTTTTCCTATTTTAATTTGAATATACAACCTTAGATTGTATATTTGATTCATAATCTTCGATAAAAGGCTATGGACACCGGCCTTCATCGAGCCATAAAATCTTCCGATTATGAACGAATCCTACGACACCCAAACCGTTAATCCGTCGATCGAAAAGTATGTATCGGCCTCCAACAACGGTATCGAAACCCATAAGTTTACCCGCTGCGTGATCGGATATATCCTCCACGGAGAAAAATACGTCTATTACGACGATAAATGCTACAAGTTCTCCCAGGGAGATCTTTTCTTCCTCGGTATGGGTTGCCACTATACCAAAAACATCCCCGCGCAGGGACATCCCTACGAACAGATCCTCGTTCGCTATACCTCGGAAGAGCTGCAACGCATCCTGCTGCACCTCAACATCGCCTACAAGCTGAATATCACCAACAACCACCAGTGCGACGACTGCCGTACCCTGAACCACGCCACGATGCCGGGCTGGAGTTCGATCCGGCGTTTTTTCAGCCACATCGACGATTGCCTCACGGAAGGATCGCTCCTGGACGACCCGACCGCTGAAAACCTCAAAATGACCGAACTGCTCTACCTGATCGTTTCGCACGGGGATTGTTGCATCAAAAGCAAGCTGCTGGGCAACGTCGATGCGGCCCGGGACAACCTCCAGCAAATCGTCTATTCCAACATCTTTTCCGATATTTCGGTCGAGGAGATCGCAAAACGCTGCAACCGCTCCCTGACTTCGTTCAAAAAGGAATTTTTCCGCATCTACGGGACCTCGCCCCACCAATGGCTCATCCGGCAACGCCTGATCCATGCCCGGTTGCTTCTGATCTCGACCGACAAGGCGATCGCCGAAATCGGCACCGCATGCGCCTTTCCCAACACCTCGCACTTCATCAAACTCTTCCGCAAACAATACGGCATGACACCCGAGACCTACCGCAACCGGCATCGCGGACCCGAAGAGTTGCAGCCGACACCGCAAGCCGAAGCCGCCGTACGGGAAACAGCCGTTTCGGTAACGGCGTAACCACATCCGACCCGACCGCAAAGGCATGCTTCCGCCTCTGCAAACCGTCCTCTCCCGCACCTCGGGGACGGCGTGGTTCGTTTCGGGCCACCGCCGCGAATTTTCCGGCGGCAGGACACCGATTCGGATAAAATCCTTATCTTTGCGTGGAATCCGTTTTCCGTATCGACCGGCCGCATTTCGGCACGATTCGAACGAATTCGGCTCCGCGTCCGACCTTCACCGTCCCGGACGCGCCATAACGCATACGCCATGGAATTTTTCAATCGCATCATCACTCATTACGGCTGGGAAGGTACGGCCCTCGCGGGCGTCCTTCTGGTCATGTTCGGGATCCAGTTATATTACTACCTGTTCGTTTACGGGCGCATACCCAAATACAAGGACACCCGGCGTCCGGAGATCCTCTCCGAAACCCCTCCGGTATCGGTGGTGATTCCCCTCTTCTCGGAAGATTACGCCTTCGTGGAGGAGATCCTGCCGCTCATCGTCGCCCAGGAGTACCCCGACTTCGAAGTGGTGATCGTCTATGTAGGCCGGGACACCGACTTCTACGACGACCTGGTCCGCATCAAACAGTCGTTCCCACAGATCACGGCCACCAAGATCGAACTGAATCCCCGCTTCCCGATCTCGCCCAAAATGGCGCTCAACGTCGGGATCAAATCGGCCCATTACGAGCACCTTCTCTTCACCACACCGGACGTGTACCCCACCTCGGACCGCTGGCTCTCGCTCATGGCGAACGGCTTCCGACGCGGCGAAATCGTGCTCGGCTACTGCGGCATGGAGCGCGGGAAAGGGTTCGCGAACTACCTGATCCGCACCTGGCGGATGATGCACTCGGTGGACTGGATCTCGAGCGCCGTCTGCGGCAGACCCTACCGGGGCATGCGTCAGAACTACGGATTCACCAAGCGGCTCTATTTCGGCGCCAACGGCTTCAGCCACCTCAATATGAATATCGGCGAAGACGACCTGTTCATGTCGCGGATCATCGCACCCGGCAATGTCAGCGTGGTCCTCTCTCCCCGCGCCACCCTGCGTGAAAAGAGCTGGGGAGGGCTCAAGTGGTGGATCGGCACCCAGCGTTTCTTCGGGGGAGCCATTCCTTTTTATCCCTTGTGGGTCAAGAACTTCATCCAGTGGGAACTGGGCAGCCGCATTCTCTTCTGGCTGGCGGCGATCGTCGCCCTGGCGGTGATGCCCTGGGAATTCAAGATCGCCGCAGGGGTACTGCTGCTCGCGCGTTTTGCGATCGTACTCGTCGAGGCGCGGCGCATCAGCCGCCGCCTGGGTGAAGAGAAAATCTGCGGACGTTACTTCCTGTACGACCTGCTGAGTCCGTTTTTCGCCCTGCTGCTGGGGCTGTTGCTGCTGCGCAAAGACGAGCGGGTATGGAGATAGCCGACTATATCATAGCCGACGACCGGGTGCTCGTGGAGCTGGTATTGCAGGGCGACAACATCGCCTTCGAATACCTTTTCGAGCGTTACAAGGAGGCTATACACCGGCTTTTCATACAGCGCACCAACAACCCCCTGGACGCCGACGACCTGCTGCAGGAAACCTTCATCAAAGTCTATATCAACATCCACCGCTACAACCCGGCCTACACCTTCGGACAGTGGGTTTACACCATCGCCCGGAACACCTTCGTCGATTTCATCCGGCGGCGCCAGGAGGACCTGCCCATCGACGACAAATTCACGGCACCGCCCTCCAACAACCCCACGCCCGAAGAGAACATCATCCGCAAACAGCAGCGCACGCAGATCGAACGCTACCTCCAGGCCATGCCGCCGCGCTACCGACAACTGATCGTCATGCGTTTCTTCGAAGAGTACTCCTACGAAGAGATCGCCATGAAGCTCGAACTCCCGCTGGGCACCGTCAAGACCCAGATCCACCGCGCCCGGGAGCAGATGTGCCGCCTGATCGCCGCAGATGAAAAATCCTGACGTTTCCGACCGGCGAACGCCGCAGAACGAACCACTCCGACCTGCCTAAAAAAAACTTCAACGCCCACAAACCTTATGATTGCCCTGATCGACAAATACTTCCCCGACCTGACCCGCCCGCAGCGCGGGCAATTCGAAGCGCTGTACGCACTGTACGCCGACTGGAACACCAAGATCAACGTGATCTCGCGCAAGGATTTCGACCAACTTTACCTGCGGCACGTGCTGCACTCGCTCTCCATCGCCAAGGTCTGCCCCTTCGCCCCGGGAGCGCGGGTGCTCGACGTGGGGTGCGGCGGCGGCTTCCCGTCCGTTCCGCTGGCGATCCTCTTCCCCGAGGCGCATTTCACGGCCGTGGACTCGATCGGCAAGAAAATCAAGGTCGTACAGGGCGTTGCGGAGGGACTCGGCCTCGCCAACCTCACCCCCCTCTGCGCCCGGGCCGAAACGCTTCCCGAACGGTACGACTATGTGGTTTCCCGCGCCGTGACGGAGATGCCGACCTTCGTCGGCTGGGTCTGGGACAAGATCGACCGGGGGCAAAAGGGCGCCCTGCCCAACGGCATCCTCTACCTCAAAGGCGGCGACCTCGCGGACGAGTTGAGCCGTACCGGTATGAAGTGGACGGAGTACCCGATCCCCGCATTCTTCGACGAAGCGTTCTTCGAAACCAAAAAGGTGGTGTATGCCGCCAAATAAACGGGAATTCACCCGACGACCGTCCCGACTGCCTGGCCATGCAGGAACTGTAAAAGGCCCCGCAGACGAAAGACAGGCCCGATTATGAAATCGTACCGTCCCGATTTTTCGGAATCGCAACTCAAGGCCTCTACCACCGGAAAGGGGCGAGAAGCCGGAACAAACGACCCGAATGCCGCGAAACGGCAGTAGCCGACAGCGGAAAACCATCCGGCAACAGGGAAGACAGGAAGAACAATGCTAAAAATTCAGAAATTCAAACGACATAGCCTTATGAAAGAAACAGTACTGGTAACGGGCGGCGCCGGATACATCGGATCGCACACGGCCGTCGAGCTGATCCAGGCCGGATTCGATGTGGTGATCGCCGACAACCTCTCGAACTCCGACCTTCAGGCCGTGGAGGGCGTCCGCCGCATCACGGGCGCCGAAGTGCCCTTCGAGCAGATCGACTGCTGCGACCTGCAGGCGATGCGGCGGCTGTTCGAACGCCACGAATTCCGTTCGGTCATCCACTTCGCCGCGTCGAAAGCGGTCGGGGAGTCGGTCGCCGAACCGCTCAAATACTACCGCAACAACCTGCTTTCGTTCCTGAACGTCGTGGAGCTGATGTGCGATTTCGGACGGCCCAACATCCTCTTTTCCTCCTCCTGCACCGTATATGGCGAACCCGACGCCCAGCCCGTCACCGAACAGACGCCCCGCAAGCCCGCCACGTCGCCTTACGGCAACACCAAACAGATCTCCGAAGACATCCTGCGCGACGCCGTCGCCGCCCATCCCGGTCTGCGGGGCATCGCCCTGCGGGCCGGTGAGAACATCCAGAAGAAGCTGTTCAAGCTGTCTGCGGACGCCCCCTGCGCCGAGGCTGTGGACACCGCCGACGGAAGCTGGGAGCAGACATTCTCAGGCAGAGAGCTGGACGGCTGCACGGCGGTGTGCCCGGCGGGAAGCAAAGTGTATTTCGGCGCGGCAGGCTCTGCCAGCCTGCTGTCTGCAAGAGTATAAAACGAGGTGTTTTTTATGACGGAAGAGTTCAAAAAGCAAATCGAGACCGAAGCGCGGCA
>OHKO01000798.1_pt1 | contig 9866 bp, 10 predicted proteins | sample 1568851 | NCBI WGS metagenome assembly OHKO01 (sample SAMEA3879549, study PRJEB24766) | human gut metagenome | biome: human-associated habitat; feature: feces | place: USA | collected 1985/1987 | reverse complement strand
CGCGTGATTACATTATTGCCAACCTTATCGGCAAATTTCCTTCTACGGCCTTGGAGGTTGTCATCGGTCATGATGTAGTTAATTTTCAGGAGCACAGCCAAAGACTGACGCTTTTGATCTTGGTTGTGGGCGCTGTATTTTTTGCTTATAAAAAGTGGTTTTACAAAAAAGGAAAATAAATTTGCTTTAGTGCGTCGCTGCAGTAATTTCTGTGGCGGCGTTTTTTCAAGATATGGAGAGGATAAATGATGATGGAAAAGAAAAACGTGCAGCCCTGGCAGCAATATCAGGCGCTTTATCTGCATATACCATTTTGCGTACAGAAGTGTCTGTACTGCGATTTTGCTTCCTATGCCGGCTTTGGCGAGCAGGCGAAGCGTGACTATACCGATGCTGTGTGCCGGGAAATCGCCCTGCGTGCGTCTGAGGCCGATAAGATGGCAGCAAATGCCAGTATTTATTTCGGCGGTGGTACGCCGAGCGTGCTGCCGACGGAATGTATCGTCAAGATAGTGAACGCATTGAAGCGGTACGGCTTTTGGCAGCAGCCCTGCGAGGCAACGATTGAGGTGAACCCCGGCACTGCAGATTTAGCCAAGCTGCAGACGCTGCGTCAGCTTGGCTTTGACCGCATCAGCTTCGGCGTACAGTCGCTGCAGGATAACGAGCTGCGGGCAATAGGACGCATTCACAACGCGCAGCAGGCACTGGAGGCGTTGGCATTGGCACGCAAAGCTGGCTTTGCGCGCGTCAGTGCGGATTTGATTTACGGCCTGCCGTCGCAGACGCTTACAAGCCTGCAGGATACGCTGGAGCGTCTGACAGATACGGGCATAGAGCATATTTCTGTTTACGGCCTGATTGTGGAGGAGGGCACGCCGCTCGCAAGTCTTGTGGATAAGGGCAGGGGCAGAATAACTTTGCCTGACGAGGATACTGCGGCGGATATGTATGAGCTGGTGCAGAGCTTTTTGCGCGAGCGTGGCTTTGAGCGCTACGAAATTTCCAACTACGCGAAAAACGGCCAGTATTCACGGCACAATACTGTTTACTGGGAGTATCATCCCTACATGGCCTTCGGCGCTGCCGCCTGCGGCTTTGACGGCCAAAGACGGCGTACCGGGCTGAGTACGGTACGGGAATATATTGAGCAGCTGCAGAGCTTTGATGGTGATGATTTGCGCGACAGTGCATTATATAATGTAGAAGAATTATCTTGTGCAGAGCTGTTGGAGGAGTTCATGTTCATGGGACTGCGCCGCAGCGAAGGTGCGAGCCTGGCGGAGGCACGCGAGCGCTTTGACATGGATGTGCTGCAGCGCTTTGCCTCCGAGCTGGCGCCGCTGTTTGAACAAAAGCTTATTGCGTATGATGCAAGCACGCAAAGACTGCGCCTGACAGAGCGTGGTATGGAGGTCGGCAATCAAATATTTGAAGTTTTTGTGATAACTTAAAAATAAATAAAAAAGGTGTTGACAATAAAGTAGGCTAGTGCTATTCTAATATCAAGATGTTAGCACTCCTAATGATAGAGTGCTAACAATCAAAATGAGGTGGGAATATGTTAAACGAAAGAAAGAAAAAAATTCTCCAGCTCATAATTGAGGACTATATTTCAACTGCTGAGCCTGTAGGTTCAAGGACGATTGCCCGCAAATATGATTTGGGCCTCAGTCCTGCGACCATCCGTAACGAGATGAGTGACCTGGAGCTTCTGGGTTATCTGGAGCAGCCACACACCTCGGCCGGACGTGTACCGTCGGCTCAGGCTTATCGTCTTTATGTTGACTCGCTTGTTGAGCCGGGCACTCTGACAGATAATGACAGAGCACTGATTAACGGCTGGTTCAGCGAAAGACGCAGAAGCATTGATGAAATCTTCCAGTCAACGGCGAAAATCCTTTCCCGGATGACGAAGAATGTTTCAATGGTGCTGGCTAACCGTGATGCCGGTGCGTGCTTCCGTTATATGAAGTTTTTACCTCTGGATGAGCACCATGCCATCCTGTGCATTGTAACAGATGACGGCAATGTGGCCAACTGCGTGGTAGAAATTCCTTTGGGAATGCGGCCGGAGGAGCTGGACTACATGGCAGGACGCGTCAGCAGACTGCTGGAGGGCAGAGCGTTGGCGAACATTACCGAGGACCTGCTGCAGGCGGTGCATACCAATATAGCAGATGATAAGCTGCTGTTCACATCGCTGGTACAGTCCATCCGCCAGATGCGTCAAAAATACCAGCAGCAAAAGGTTTTCCTGGGTGGTACCAAGCAGCTGCTGAACCAACCGGAATTCCGCGACGTGGAGCGTGTGAAGAATCTTCTGGGTATCCTTGAAGAGGAGCGCGTAGTACGCGATTTGCTGAAGGCAGGCGAGGACAGCGGACTGAAGATCACGATTGGCAGTGAAAACAAATTCACCGGCATTCAGGATTGCAGCATGGTACAGGCAACCTACCGTCTTAACGGTCAGATAGTCGGTACGATGGCAGTTCTTGGCCCGACGCGTATGGAATACGGCAAGGTAATTACCGTAATGGATTACCTGCATAAGTATTTGAAAACGATGTTCGAGCAAAAGCCCGACAATAAATAAAACTAAGGAGGAAGAGCCTTGCAGGATAATGAAATGAAAGAAAAACAGGCTGAGCAGGAGGCTGCGGAAGCGAAGGCTGCCGAACAGGAAACTGCAGAAGCTGAAGATGCAAAAAATGCGGAGGAAGCCGCTGAGCCTGAGGTTGACCCGAAGGATGCCAAAATCGAAGAGCTGCAAAATCGTTTGTTGAGATTGCAGGCCGATTTTGAAAACTTCCGCCGTCGCACCAATATAGAAAAGGAACAGCTTTCCACCTTTGTTACAGCAAATGTGGTGGGCAAGTTCTTAAAGGTTTTAGATAATTTTGAGCGTGCCGAAGCAAGCGTCGAAAAGGGCGATAATGTGGATGCAGTTGTAGACGGTATGAAAAAAATCCGCCGTCAGTTTGAAGATGCCTTCAAGGATCTGAAGGTAGAAGAAATTGAAGCTCAAAATGCTAAATTTGACCCGAACATCCACGAAGCCGTAATGCGCGGTCATAATCCGGAGCTGGATGATGAAATCGTAGATATGGTTTTCGAAAAAGGCTATAAGCTGGGTGACAAGGTTATCCGTCACAGTAAGGTAAGAGTAAACACCAACGAATAAAGCTGGCGTGCTCTTCACAATAAATTTAAAAAATATATCACATCGATTCGGTAAAAATGTGGCAGCTGCCGCATCACCGAAGGATAGTAATCAGGAGGATAAAAATCATGGCTAAAGTAATTGGTATTGACTTAGGTACTACTAATAGTGTTGTTGCAGTTATGGAAGGCGGCGAACCTACCGTCATCACTAACCAGGAAGGCAGCCGCTTAACCCCGTCTGTTGTAGGCTTTGCTAAAAATGGCGAGCGTCTTGTTGGTCAGCTGGCAAAACGTCAGGCAGTTTCCAACCCTGACAGAACCATCAGCTCCATCAAACGTCACATGGGCGAAGGCTCTTACAGAGTAACTGTCGATGACAAAAAATATTCCCCGGAAGAAATTTCCGCAATGATTCTGCAAAAACTGAAAGCTGATGCAGAGGCTTATCTGGGCGAAACCGTATCCCAGGCAGTTATCACTGTTCCGGCATACTTCAATGACAGCCAACGTCAGGCTACTAAAGACGCAGGCAAGATTGCAGGCCTTGAGGTTCTGCGTATCGTCAACGAGCCTACCGCTGCTTCTCTGGCATACGGCATTGATAAAACCGACGACCATACCATCATGGTATACGACCTCGGCGGCGGCACCTTCGATGTATCTATTCTGGATGTCGGCGACGGCGTATTCGAAGTAAAAGCAACCAACGGTGATACTCATCTGGGCGGCGATGACTTCGATAAGAAAATCATGGACTGGATGGTTGACGAATTCAAAAAAGCTGAAGGTATTGACCTTTCTACCGACCGTATGGCTATGCAGCGTCTGCGTGAGGCTGCCGAAAAAGCTAAAATCGAATTGTCCGGCGTTATGAGCACCAACATCAACCTGCCGTTCATCACTGCAGGTGCTGACGGCCCGAAACATCTGGATATGGACCTGACCCGTGCTAAATTCGAAGCTATGACTGCAGATCTGGTTGAACGCACCATGGGCCCTGTTCGTCAGGCTATGAGCGATGCAGGTCTTTCCACAAGCGATATCAGCAAAGTAATTCTGGTCGGCGGTTCTTCCCGTATCCCGGCTGTACAGGCTGCTATCAAAGCATTCATGGGCAAAGAGCCTTACAAAGGAGTTAACCCGGACGAATGCGTTGCAGTAGGTGCTGCTATCCAGGCCGGCGTTCTCTCCGGTGAAGAAGGTACCGGCAACGTACTGCTGCTGGATGTAACTCCGTTGTCCCTGGGTATTGAAACCCTCGGCGGTGTATTCACCAAGATTATCGACCGTAACACCACCATCCCGACCTCTAAGAAACAGGTATTCTCTACCGCTGCAGATAACCAGCCTTCCGTTGATATCCATGTTCTGCAAGGCGAACGTGAAATGGCTGCAGACAACAAAACTCTGGGCCGCTTCGAGCTGTCCGGCATCCCGGCTGCACCGCGTGGAATTCCTAAAATCGAAGTTTCCTTCGACATCGATGCTAACGGTATCGTTAACGTAAGCGCTAAAGACCTTGGCACCGGTAAAGAACAAAAGATTACCATTACCTCCTCCGGCACCCTTGATAAGGACGAAGTAGACAGAATGGTTAAAGAAGCAGAAGCTAACGCTGAAGCTGATAAGAAACGTAAGGAAGGCGTAGAAGTTCGCAATCAGGCCGACAACATGTGCTATCAGGCTGAAAAGACCATGAAGGATATGGAAGGCAAAGGCAAGGACGAATTGATTGCTAAGGTTAAAGCTGCAGTTGACACCCTGAAAGAAACCATGAAGGGTGACGATCTCGACAAGATTAAAGCTGATACCGAAGCTCTGACCAAACCGCTGTACGAGCTGAGCGCTGAGCTTTACAAAGAAACTCAGGCACAAGAGGGTGCTGCAGGCGCACAAGGCGCTGCAGGTGCTCAGGGTGCTCAAGGTGCTAAAAAAGCTGACGATGATGTTGTAGATGCGGAAGTTGTTGACGACGACAAGAAATAATCCTGTCTATAAAGCACCGTCTGCGTTGTTAGGACTCCTCGACGTACTAAAAGTACGCCGTCGCCGTCCTGCCTAGCATCCGGCACTTTCTAGCCAGTCTTTTATGAAAGAGGATGGCACCATCTGTGTCGTTGAAACGTCTGGACGTATTTATTGATACAGACGTAAAAAAGTAATATAATATTAGTGCCCAGCTGCTGTGGCAACCGCCATCATGCATCTGGGCATTATATGCTTAAATAATATTCGTTAGAAAAGTTTTAGGAGGCGCCTGTTTTGGCTAAGAGAGATTATTATGAGGTACTGGGAGTAAGCAAAACAGCTTCCCAGGACGAAATAAAAAAAGCATTCCGTAAACTGGCCCTGAAATATCATCCTGACCGCAATAAGGGCAACGAAGAAGCCATGAACAAATTCAAGGAAGCCAATGAGGCTTACAGCGTCCTTTCCGATGAGCAGAAGCGCCAGCAGTATGACCAGCTTGGCCCTGATGCCTTCGAACAGGCGCAGACTGCCGGCGGTGCCGGCGGTAATCCGTTCGGCAGCGGCTTCGGTGGCTTTGGCGGCGGAGGCATGGATGATATTTTCGATATGTTCTTCGGCGGCCAGGGACGCAGTCGCGGCGGCCGCGAAGCGGGCCCGCAGCGCGGTGCGGATTTGCGCTTTGATATGGAAATTACCTTTGAAGAAGCAGCTTTCGGCGTAGAAAAGGAAATCAATCTGTATCGCGACGAAACCTGCGACCATTGCCACGGTGATGGTGCAGAACCCGGCTCCAAGGTTGAAACCTGTCCTGAATGTCACGGCTCCGGCTATGTACGCTTCACCCAGAACACCATGTTCGGTCAGATGGTAAATGAGCGTCCGTGCTCCAAGTGCCACGGCGAAGGCAAGATCATTTCCAACCCATGCAAGGAATGCCGCGGCAAGGGTACTGTGAAGAAAAAAATTCCTGCAGGTGTAGATAACGGCTCCCGTCTGCGCGTAAGCGGCGAGGGCGAGGCCGGTGCTAAGGGCGGTCAGAGCGGTGATCTTTACGTATATCTGTACGTGAAGCCACACAAGTTCTTTGAACGTGATGGCACTACTGTTCTGTGCGAGGTACCTGTCAATATCGTACAGGCAACCCTGGGCGCTGAGATCAAGGTTCCTACGCTGGATGGTCAGGTAACTGTGAAGGTTCCCGAAGGCACTCAGCCCGGTAAGGTGCTGCGCCTGAAGGGGAAGGGTATTCCCAGCCTGCGCGGCGGTCAGCGCGGCGATCAGCTGGTTCGCATTAAGGTAGTTGTGCCGACTAAGCTGAACGAAAAGCAGAAGGAAGCACTGCGCAGCTTCGGAGAAATCAGCAAGGATAATATCAGCCCCGAGGAAAAGAGCTTCTTCAATAAAATCAAAAATCTTTTTAAATAAAAACTGTAAAAAGCTTGACACTTATCAGGCTATGTGTTATCATATTCTAGTAACAAAGCAGAAGCCACTCGCTTCTCACCTTGCGGCAAACGCTCGACAGGGTTGGATATGATATTCATGCGGGTGGAATTTGTTCTGCCCGCTTTTTTGTTTTGCTTATATCTGATATGTTACAGATTTTATAAGCAGTAATTGCTTATCTGAGGTTCATGGAGGTGAATTGTTATAAGTAAGGAAAGCTTGCGTATTAACGAAGAAATTCGTGCGCGTGAAGTGCGTGTTATTGCCAATGGGGGCGAACAGCTTGGCATTATGTCCAGCCGTGACGCTCTGAAGCTTGCATTAGAAAATCATCTGGACTTAGTCGAAATTGCTCCGACAGCAAAACCGCCTGTGTGCCGGATTATGGATTATGGCAAGTATCGTTACGAGCAGCAAAAACGCGAAAAAGAAGCTCGTAAGAAACAAAAGACCTTCGACATTAAAGAAGTTAAGCTGCGTCCCGGTATCGAGGACCACGACTTCAATGTTAAGTATAAGAATGCAGTACGTTTCCTGGAAGATGGCGATAAGGTAAAAGTTACCATCATGTTCCGTGGCCGCGAACTGTCTCATCCTGAGCTTGGCGAGGTGCTGCTGAATCGTATGGCACAGCAGTTGAAAGAAATTGCCGTCGTAGAAAGAGTTCCAAAATTAGAAGGCAAAAACATGATTATGATTGTTGTGCCAAAACCTGCTAAATAATAGAGGAGGAAATCACAATGCCGAAAATGAAAACCCGTAGAGCTGCTGCAAAGCGCTTCAAAAAAACTGCTTCTGGTGAATTCAAACATTTTAAAAACTTCAAGAGCCACATTCTCGAACATAAATCTCCTGCACGTAAGAGAAACCTGCGCAAAGCAGCTCTGGTGCACAAGACTGACAAAGAGCATGTAGCAAAAATGCTCCCGTACGCATAATTAAGAGATTTAAAGGAGGATACTAACAATGGCAAGAGTTAAAGTGGGCGTAACCGCTCATCGTCGTCATAAACACATTCTGAAACTGGCTAAAGGTTACTATGGTTCCCGCAGCAAACAATTCAAAAAAGCTAACGAGCTGGTAATGAAAGCTCTGTCCTATGCTCGTCGTGACCGTCGCGCTAAAAAACGCGAGTACCGTCGTCTGTGGATCGCTCGTATCAACGCTGCTACCCGTGCTAACGGCCTGAGCTACAGCCGTTTCATCTGCGGCCTGACCAAAGCTGGCATCGAAATGAACCGCAAAGTTATGGCTGACATGGCTATCTATGACTCTGCTGCTTTCGTTAAGCTGGTAGAAGCTGCTAAAGCTGCTCTGTAAGAGAAAAGTAAATACTGACTGGTGCGTAGGCGCTGGTCTGAGCCTGCTCCTGTGTGCGCACGGGAGCAGGTTTTTTTGTAATTTGTGAGGGGTTTAGTTTTATGTTAGTAGTTTTAAGTAAAGCCCTGGCCTTTGTGCTCATCATACTTATAGGCTATATCTGCAAACGCCGCGGCTTTTTTTCACCGACCGATTATCAGGTCGTAAGCAAAATTGTTTTGAATATTACGTTGCCTTGTGCCGTAATCAACAGCTTTGCACATTTTGAGATGGATTATTCGCTAATCGCTGCCGTCTTTTTAGGCTTATTCGGCAATCTAATGATGCTGTTTGTATCCTTGATGCTGACGCGCGGAGATACGCCGGCTACCAAGATTTTCTATATCTTCAGCCTTGCGGGTTATAATGTAGGCTGCTTTACGCTGCCGTTTGCGCAGGCCTTTTTAACGCCCTTTGCCGTAGTCGGCCTGTGTATGTTCGACGTGGGCAATTCCATTATGTGTACCGGTATGACCTACGCGCTGACGGCCTCCTGCATCGGTTATGCGGACGGACGCAAGGACAAATTCAGCATGAAGAATATTACGGACAAGCTGCTGCATTCGGTGCCGTTTGTTGTTTATATCAGCATGCTGCTGCTGTCGCTGGCAGGATTCCACTTCCCTAAGAGTGTGTACACGTTTACAGAGATTGTGGGTACAGGCAACCCGTTTTTGAGTATGCTGATGATTGGCATGATGTTTGAAATTAAGCTGGATAAGAAGGCAATGGGTTATGTCAAAGAGCTGTTCAGCGTGCGTTATGCAATATCGCTCTTGTGCGCCGCTGCTTTTATTTATCTGGCGCCTTTCAAGCAGGAGATAAATTATGTGATTGCGCTGGCGTTTATGGCACCCTGTACGATTATCGGCCCGATTTTTGTGGAGAAGCTGGGAGCTAATGTACAGCTGGCCAGCCTGTTCAATTCATTGACGATTATTACCAGCGTCATTCTTTTTACAGCCTTTTTCATTATCATCAACGGCTGATTGACGTTGGCTTAAATATATTAGTATAATAGTAGAAAAGTAATGTGACTACGTATAGAGGAGAAACAAGATGGAACTTACCGGATTGCAAAACCCAATGGTGAAGGCTGCAGCAGAGCTGAAGCAGAAGAAATATCGTCAGCAGCAGGGCCTGTTCTTGGCGGAAGGCCTGCGTACTGTGGAAGAGGCAGTGCGTTACGGCGCCGTGCAGAGCATTTTTTATACTGCGATTGAGGATGACCGCACCCGCGCCGTGCTGGAAGAGGCTGCGGCCAAGCAGATTAAGCTCGTCTGCGTGAGCGACAAGGTGCTGAAAAAAATTGCCGATACCGAAACGCCGCAGGGAATTATTGCCGTATGTGAAATGCGCAGCAAGCGTCTGGATGATTTTCTGGCATCCGGCAAAATGCTGCTTGTTCTGGACCGTGTAACAGATCCGGGAAATATCGGCACCATGCTGCGTACTGCGGATGCGGCCGGTGTAGGCGGCTTGCTGCTGCTGCAGGGCTGCGCTGATATTTATGCGCCGAAAACAGTGCGTGCTTCCATGGGCTCGCTGTTCCACCTGCCAGTGCTGAGCGGTTTGAGCGAGGAGCTGTTGGTGCAGGCAGCACGTAAGGCCGGCTATGAGCTGCTGGTTACCTGCCTGGACGGTGCGGATAATTTGTACAAGGCGGATTTACAGGGACGTTTGGCTTTTGTTATGGGCAACGAGGCCAACGGTGTGAGTCCTGCTTTGCTGGCGGCAGCAGACAAGCGCGTCTTTATCCCTATGCAAGGACGTGCGGAATCGCTGAACGTGGCTATGGCGGCCGGTATAGTTATGTTTGAGGCGCTGCGTCAGAAGCTTAAATAATTTTTTAGTTTTTGCTTGACAAAAACATCTCGCTGTAATATAATATCTATGTTGCCTATGGATGGGTTCCCGAGTGGTTA
>OHKO01000795.1_pt1 | contig 9903 bp, 6 predicted proteins | sample 1568851 | NCBI WGS metagenome assembly OHKO01 (sample SAMEA3879549, study PRJEB24766) | human gut metagenome | biome: human-associated habitat; feature: feces | place: USA | collected 1985/1987 | reverse complement strand
GAATATCCCTAAAATGACAGTATCATCCACGTTTTGGCACCCCCTCTTTGGCTTACCTTTTTTAAGGCAGAGTATTATTGGGCTTCGATAATTACACGACGGTTGAATGCCGGAGGAGTCAATGTATTAACACCGCCCATACCGCTAATAATCATGTTACTCTTGTTTACACCAAGTTTAACCAATTCGTTTGCAACTGTATTTGCACGGTCTTCACTCAATTGTTTATTCCATGATGCACTACCTGTGTCGCTGTCGGCATAACCGGTTACTTTCAGTTTGATGCCCGGATTGTCTTTTACTAAGTTGGCAATCTGTTGCAAGTTGACTGTGCTGTTTTGAGGCAGAGTAGCAGAACCAATTTGGAAGAATACAGACTGCGGAACCGGAGTCAGCTGGTTGACGGTAACTTGTTCTGTAACAACTTCGTTAGGAGTATTTGCAAGTTGAGCCTTCAACTGACGGTTTTGTTCGATTTGTTGAGCCAAAGCTGCATTGATAGCATCCATTTGGGATGCTGTAAGGGCCATCATTGCATCCACGTCAGGAGCAGGTTTGAAACCTCTTTGCGGAAACTTATAGGTCACACCGACTGATGCCCCCAACATAACGTCCAATCCTTTGTTCAGAGTTTTGCCATCAAACTTGTTTTCAGCTCCCATACCATAAAGCTCCAAGTTTAAATCCCATGCATCTGCTACATGGAAGGTATTAATCAAACCGAAGTTGAATGCCAATGAATTAAGGTGAGGTTTGTCATAAGAATGAGCGAAACCGAAACCTACGAATGGGACGGCATCATATATACGGTCAGGATTATAACCGGCAAGCATATTGCTGATGTTGAACAAGATATCACCATGTAAGTTCATATAGTTGAACTTATCCTGATAGTATCCTTCGCTCAGCATATGAGGCTTGGAGTATGCAGAAGGTTCGCTTGAAAAACTCTTTGACTGCAAACCGCTATACTGCAGACGCAATCCTAGTCCGGGAGTGAACCATTTGCCAATAGACACATTCAGAGCGGGAGCGATACGTTTGCCGAATTTGCCCAGGTCGGATTGGTCACCGAATAATACTTGTGCACCGCCTCCTACAGAGAAGAACCAATTATCAAAAAAACGATTGGTTTCTACTTTGTACTTATCTACCGGAACCTCCATAACATCTACGCTTTCGCTGACGATAGCATTTTGTGATTTGTTGCTCTGCTGCGCGAACGTTGCAGAACTGATACTGGCAATTGCCAGTGCAAACATTAATTTTTTCATACTCATTTCTATTAGTTAAATTATTGTTTAGGTATATCTTCCCAATTTCAACTAAATAACATGAGCGTTGAAAAAAAGTTTGTGCAGCTTGAATATTTAATATTTTTTTATGAAAGAAGGCTAAAAAGATAGTGGGTAGCTGTGCTGTGTCCGGCATCAAAACTGAATCCTTCCCATTTGAATCCTTTTAAATCCCCAGGATTCTCTATCCGGTTTTTAATGATGAAGCGTGTCAATTCTCCACGGCACATTTTTGCATAAACCACAACGGTGGTTAATTTCCCTTTTTTCCATACCTGAAATTCCGGCGTGATCACTTGTACTTCCTGCTCCACGCGTTTCCAGTCGAATAAATCTTTCATCTCCCCACTTGCCAGATTGATTAGTATTCCTCCTCTTGCTTTAATTTCTTTGATAAAGGTGTCGGTCAGAATCGGCTTCCAATAGTCAAACATGGATATTCCTCCACGTTCGGGCAGTTTGATATCTCCTTCCATTCTGTAATTCTTGATCTGGTCTAACGGGCGGAGTAATCCGTAAAGAAAAGAAGTGATCCGCAAGTGATCCTGTGCATATTGAAAATCTTCAGGAGTAAAGTCCTGTGGATGGATACGTTTATATACTATACCGGTATAAGCCAGTAAGGCAGCTAAAGCCGAGGGAGAGTCCGAACAGAAATCTTGAAATCGCATATAGTTCTCTGCTGCTATTTTGCTGTTCACACGTAAAAGTCGTTCCAGTTCTTCAGCAGAGAATTGGGACATATCAAGTGCATTCTGTATCGCTTCGGTTTGGAATTGTGGTGTGCTGGTAACAGGAGTTTGCATTTTGCTCCGTCCGGTCATTGTTTTGGCACATGAAATAAAAGTCATCATAGGCTAAAAAATAATATTTTCTGGCGGCAAATATAAGAAAAACAGATATATTTGTCTTCATTATATCGTAAATTAAATATTCAGAATTATGAAAATGAAAAAGTTAGGATTATTGTTCATGATGCTTTGCATGGTATTTGCCGTAAATGCTCAAGAATTGAAAAAAGGAGATAAATTACCTGATTTTCATCTAAAATCTGCGGTATATGGAGATGTTTCTTCGGCTGAATTGAAAGGTAAGGTCGTTTTGGTGAGCTTATTTGCCACTTGGTGCGGGCCATGTCAGCTGGAACTGGCTGACATAGAGAAGACTTTGTGGCCTGAATATAAAGATAACAAGGACTTCGTATTATTAGTAATTGGTCGTGAGCATACGGATGAACAGTTGAGGGCTTATAATGAACGGAAGAAATTCACTTTCCCGTTATATCCCGATCCTAAACGTGAGGTGTTCTCTTTATTTGCTGAAAAGTCAATTCCTCGCGCCTATCTTTTCAATAAAGAAGGAGAAGCCGTTTATACTTCCATCGGGTATGAGAAAGAAGAATTTGGATATCTGATGAATGCCATTGCGGAAGCATTGAAATAGGACCCTGTTGATATTTCAAGATGACTAAACTGTTCTCGTTGTTTATTATATTGTCTTTTGTTCTCCCGGTTAGTGGACAGGAAAAGCTTGATTCAGATAAAGCAAGAAAAGAAAAAGCTTATCATTTGACGGGTTCTGTCAGAGAACAGGGAGAACGCCCTTATCCCGATCCTTTGCCGGATGTAAATATCCAACTTTATTCTTTGCCTGATACGAGTTTTATAGAAGGTACGGTGAGCGATAAGAAGGGTGTTTTCCGTTTGTACCCTATGAATCCCGGTAATTATTTAATAAGGGCTTCTTTTTTAGGATATGAAACCATTGAAAAAAAAGTGAATATTCCTGCTTATCGGAAAGAAGTTTATGGAGGTGCTCTGATGATGAAACCTTCCAGTATTGTATTGGATGAAACGGTTATAAAGGCCGAACTGCAGAAAATGAAGATGTCCGGAGATACATTAGTATATAATACCGGAGCCTTTAAGACATCGGAAGGAGCTGTTCTGCAGGATTTGGTGAGGCAGCTTCCCGGATTGGAATTAGACGAGAAATCCGGCAAGATGAATTTTCATGGAAAGGAAATCACTCAGATCTTATTAAATGGAAAGGAGTTTTTTGCAGATAGCAAAGTTGCTTTGAACAATATGCCGGTAGATGCTTTGAAAGAGGTAAAGGTATACGAGCAGCAGTCGGATAAAGAGCAAATGACAGGGGTGTCAGACGGTAAGAAGAAAACGGTGATGGATGTGAAGACCAAGAAGGATTTGACAGATGGATTAATGGGGGACGTTTCAGCTTTGAAAGGTTCGGGGGATATGTATGGAGCGAAAATGAGTTTGAATAAATTTGTAGGAAAATGGCGGATGTCCTTGTATGGTGATTTAGGAAAACTCCCCAGATATGGTAATTTTATCAGTGATATGGCCGATAATCCTGCTCAAATGAAGGATATTGGTTTTAGCTTGGGAACGGAAATAAAGAAACTCAACCTCAATGTCAGTGCTTCATATAATAATAATAAAAGCGCGGATGAATCGCGAAGCCAGTCAGAAGAATATCTGCCTAACGGTAGCCAATATGCCTATAATAATGGCTTGAGTACGGGTAGGAATCGTTCTTTTTGGGAGAATATATATCTGACGGGAAGTTTGAGTGACCGGACGGAAATTAATTTCAGGCATAACATCAATCATAGCCGGTTAAATTCGGTATCAGAAAATATTTCGGCGACTTTCAGTACCAATCCTTTGGACTATGTTTCAGAGCCTTGGAGGGACGATGCAATGATTCCTCCTGAGTTCAGGATAAATAAAAATACGGGAAATTCTCAAAATAAGACGAACAATCTGATGATAGGCAATAATCTTTTGCTCACTCATAATTTGAATGATATCGGCCGGAAACTCTCCATAGAGTTAAGAAATGATTATAGTAATCAGGCGAGTGGTAATTATCAGCAATCGTCTATTACTTATTATCAATTGAAGAATGACCTGGGGGCAGATTCGGTTTTATATAGAAATCAATACCGGGAGTCACCTGCCAGAAATTTATTATTGGCGGGGGAAGTCAGCTATACGGAGCCAATAGGAAAACAAATGCTTCAGGTTTATTATCGGCATGAGTATCAACGGCAGAGTAATAATGCGGTTACGTACAATTTGGATGAGGATGCTTTGTGGGGAAGTCTTCCATCTGGTTATGAGGCAGGAAGGGTGGATAGTTTAAGTGATTATACTCGTAATGATCTTCATTCCAATGAATTCGGACTGCGCACCACACTTAATTGGAGAAAAGTGAGGTTGAATATCCGGTTTGGGCTGTCGCCTCAGAAGTCTACGACGAAAAGCAACAGGGGAAAAGTGAAGATAGATACGACCATTACCGTGTTGAACATAGTGCCCGAACTGCATTTTGATTATGATTTGGGCAATAACCATAATATGAGTGTGTATTATAGCGGATACACCCGGCAGCCTTCCATTTATGATTTGTTGTCTGTGCCCGATTATACTAATCCTCTGAACATAACAATGGGGAATCCGGGGCTGAAACCCGCTTTCGGGCAAAGTATATCTGTGAATTACAGAGGAGGAAATATGGAAAAGCAGGAAATGTTATATTGTGGTTTGAGATATAATAATACGATAAATGATATAAGCCGGAAAAGAACCTATGATGAGAAGAGTGGGGTATATACCAGTCGGCCCGAGAATATAAATGGTAATTGGGGCATTGGAGGGAATATATATTATACGAATAAATTATTCAAGAAAATTTTCGCTCGTCTTGCTACCAATGCAAATTATAACCGGAGGGTTTCGTATGTGCAGATAATGGGAGAAGCCAATGAGAATGATCGTAACACCTCCCAAATGCTTTCCTTGATGCAGGATGTGGAGTTTGCCTATAAATTGGAAGAGCATGAGTTTAAGATAAATGGAGCAATCACTTATCAGCAAGCCGATAACAGTTATACAAACAATTCGGATTACAGGACGTATGACTTTTATTATGGCGCGGAGTGTCGACTGAAGTTACCTCTCAACTTGAATCTTTATACCGTTGTGAGAAGTATGAATCGCAGGGGATATAAGGATGAGGCCTCCAATACGACGCAGTGGCTTTGGAATGGTGAACTGACTTACAGTTTTCTGAAAGGGAAAAGAGGGTTGCTTAAATTTCAGGTTGTTGATATTCTGCAACAACGGGATTTTGTCAATCGTTGGATGAATGATACCGGACAGGGAGAAACTTGGACTTGGGGATTGGGACGTTATGCGATGGCTACTTTTACTTATCGTTTTAATGATCTTTCCCGTTAGGAGATAAAAAAGGAGCTGATTCAGGAAAAACGAATCAGCTCCTTTTTGAATATCCCTAAGAAAGATTATTTGTAATCTTGCCAGCTCTTTATCTGAATATCCTTTTCACTCATTTCACAGAATGCTTCAATGAAAGCACTTGCCAAACGGGCGTTGGTAATCAAAGGAATATTGTGGTCGATTGCTCCACGACGAATTTTGTAACCATTAGTCAGCTCACGTTTGGTATGGTTTTTCGGAATGTTGACTATCAGGTCGAATTTATGTTCGGCAATCATCTTCATGACATTGTTTTCTGCATCGGGCTTTTCATCCGGCCAGTAAACCGGTGTGGTATTTACTCCGTGTGCATTCAAGAAAGTTGCGGTTCCGGCAGTTGCATAGATCTCATATCCTTTTTCTGCCAGCATACGGCTTGCTTCCAGCAAATCTACTTTGGATTTGGTGGCACCTGACGAGAACATGACAGATTTTGTAGGAATCTTGAAACCGACAGCAATCATAGAGTTCAGCAAAGCTTCATGGAAGTCATCACCGATACAACCCACTTCACCGGTTGAAGACATATCTACGCCCAATACAGGGTCTGCCTTGTGCAGACGGGAGAAAGAGAACTGGGAAGCTTTCACACCGATCCAGTCAATATCGAATGCCGACTTGTCCGGTTGGCTGTATGGAGCACCCAACATGATGCGGGTTGCGGTTTCAATGAAGTTGCGTTTCAATACTTTGGAAACAAACGGGAATGAACGTGATGCGCGCAGGTTGCATTCAATCACTTTCACTTCATTGTTCTTAGCCAGGAACTGCATGTTGAACGGACCGGAAATGTTTAATTCTTTAGCGATACGGCGACCAATCTTCTTGATACGGCGTGCTGTTTCGAAATAAATCTTCTGAGCCGGGAATACTAATGTGGCATCACCTGAATGGACACCTGCATATTCAATGTGTTCGGAGATGGCATATTCCACTACTTCACCGTTTTGGGCTACAGCGTCGAATTCTATTTCTTTAGTATCTTGCATGAATTGGGATACGACTACCGGATATTCTTTAGAAACTTCTTTAGCCATCTGCAAGAATTCCTTCAGTTCATCTTCGTTATAGCATACGTTCATGGCAGCGCCAGAGAGCACATAGGAAGGACGGACCAATACCGGGTAACCTACTTTGTTTACAAATTCTTCCATGTCTTCCAAGCTGGTCAATTCTTTCCATGCCGGTTGGTCAATACCCAGTTGGTCAAGCATGGCCGAGAATTTATGACGGTTTTCCGCACGGTCGATAGAAAGCGGAGAAGTTCCCAATACAGGTACCGACTGACGGTGAAGCTTCATCGCCAGGTTATTAGGTATTTGTCCACCTACCGATACAATGACACCACCCGGCTGCTCCAGATCAATCACGTCAAGTACACGTTCAAATGAAAGTTCGTCAAAATACAGACGGTCGCACATATCATAGTCGGTAGAAACTGTTTCGGGGTTATAGTTAATCATGATGGATTTGTAACCCAACTTGCGTGCGGTTTGGATAGCATTTACAGAGCACCAGTCGAATTCCACGGATGAACCGATGCGGTAAGCGCCTGAACCTAATACAACTACCGATTTTTCGTTTTTATAATAATTGACGTCATAACCCGTAGTAGCGTATGTCATATACAGGTAATTGGTCAATTCGGGATGTTCAGATGCGACGGTATTGATACGCTTGACAGCCGGAAGGATATTCAAAGCTTTACGACGGGCGCGTACAGCCAAGTTCTCCTTTTCCATATTGCCACTGGCTTTCAATACGAAGCGTGCAATCTGGAAGTCGGAGAAGCCTAATACTTTAGCTTGGCGAAGCACATCTTCGGGCAGATCCTCAATCTTATTATAAGTCGAAAGTTTGGCCTTATAGTCAACGATGTTTTTCAACTTACCCAGGAACCACGGGTCGATTTTGGTCAGTTCGTGGATGCGTTCAATGCTGTATCCTTCTTCCAATGCCGAGGCGATGGAGAAAATACGGAGGTCTGTCGGGTTGGCCAGTTCCTCATCCAGGTTTTCAAATTTAGTATGGTCATTTCCTACGAAACCATGCATACCCTGACCTATCATACGAAGACCTTTCTGAATGATTTCTTCGAAAGAGCGGCCTATAGACATGATTTCACCCACAGACTTCATGCTGGAGCCAATCTGGCGTGATACACCTGCGAATTTAGTCAAGTCCCAACGGGGGATTTTACAAATCAAGTAATCCAACTGGGGAGCTTCGTAGGCTGAGTTGGGAGTACCCATCTCGCCAATCTGGTCTAGTGTGTAGCCTAAAGCGATTTTGGCGGCAACGAATGCCAGAGGGAATCCGGTTGCTTTAGAAGCCAAGGCAGAAGAACGGCTCAGGCGTGCATTTACTTCGATAACACGGTAGTCATTCGTTTCTGCATTGAAAGCATACTGGATATTACATTCACCCACAATACCCAAGTGACGGATACATTTTGTAGACAAATCTTGCAACATTGTTACTTGTTCTTCTGTCAGAGAGCAAGTGGGGGCCACCACGATAGATTCACCGGTATGGATTCCCAGCGGGTCGAAGTTTTCCATGCTTGCCACTGTAAAACAATGATCGTTGGCATCGCGGATTACTTCGAATTCTATTTCTTTCCAACCTTTCAATGACTCTTCAACCAGGATCTGTTTAGAGAAGGCGAATGAACTTTCAGCCAGTTTGATGAAAGCTTCTTCATCCGGACAGATGCCGCTGCCTAAACCACCTAGTGCGTATGCGGAGCGTACCATAACCGGATAACCGATTTCGCGGGCAGCTTTCAGAGCCTCTTCCATACTTTCCACGGCGTGGCTCTTCGGGGTTTTCATCGGAATTTCATCCAGCTTCTTTACGAATAAATCACGGTCTTCAGTGTACATGATGGCTTCTACCGAAGTACCCAATACTTCTACACCATATTTCTTCAGTGTACCGTTCAGGTAAAGTTCGGTACCGCAGTTCAATGCAGTTTGTCCACCGAAAGCCAATAAAATACCGTCCGGTTGTTCTTTTTTGATAATTTCTTCAACAAAGAAGGGAGTGACAGGAAGAAAATAAACCTTGTCGGCTATGCCTTCCGAAGTCTGGATAGTCGCGATGTTAGGATTTACCAACACCGAATGAATGCCTTCTTCGCGCAATGCTTTCAGCGCTTGTGAACCTGAGTAGTCAAACTCTCCTGCCTGGCCTATCTTGAGTGCACCCGAACCCAATACCAGGACTTTCTTTAAATCCTTTTTCATTGAAAGTTTCTTTTATTATAATAGTTGTTTTAATGTCGCTAAATATTAAAAAAAATGCGTCCATCCTCGTACGAGGACTAACGCATTTGTTCGTATGTCTATATTATCTTTGTTCCTGTAGGATACATAGCATTACTAAATTTTGTGCAAAGTAACGACTTATTTCCAAGATAACAAAATAAATCAAGATCTTTGTCAACACAAATTAAAATAAAAGTCTGAAATCCTCTCCGAATGTTCTGTTTTTTGTATATTTATTCGGATACTTCTGTATCATCGGCATACGAAAAGCGGAATGAATATCCTATATTTTCCGATCCGCCCATCAGGGTCATATCTTTTAGTCTTCCATCCTGCCGGAAACTATAGTCGTATATATAATAAGTGTCTTCCAGAATATTGGCGCTTCTTTTCCCTAGAATTTCGGCCATCTGTCCGAAAGTGTTCATTACGGTGGTATAGTTTTCACGGTCATCAATCCATTGTGCCAGTGTGTTCAAGTCCAGACTATAATCATTGGCGATATTGGAAACTCTGTAATCACTGTTGTAAGTTCCTCTTGGTGTGGAAGTAATAGAGGTCAGGTTCTTTTTGTTCCATTGGTATTCAAGCACTATTCCGTTATTATTACTGCTTTTCAGATATCCTTCATTATTATATGAATAGGTGATGGGACTGTCCTGATTGGAAAATTTGCACACATAGCTGCGGCCATTCTCTAAAGTGGTGGTTATTTCTACTAATGGAGAGTTTTCCGAAGAGTAATTATAGCTTATGTGTGAATTATCTCCATAGGAATAGTTTATAGTGGTCAATGGAGCATTGCCACGCACACCGGTTAGGCGTTTGTCTTTGTCATAAGTAAAGTCAAGGTCGCCTTCATAGCTTATGACATCGGTGATTTTATATACTCTTATTCCGGTAATGATTTTTGATGGAGCAGAAGGCTTTTTGTCATCGTCATCGGAACATGCAGCGAGAAATGCGCCTGCAACAGAGATAAATAGAGCTAGTTTAATGGTTGGTCTTAGTTTATTCATAACAATTATTATA
>OHKO01000791.1_pt1 | contig 9910 bp, 13 predicted proteins | sample 1568851 | NCBI WGS metagenome assembly OHKO01 (sample SAMEA3879549, study PRJEB24766) | human gut metagenome | biome: human-associated habitat; feature: feces | place: USA | collected 1985/1987 | reverse complement strand
GGATTTGTCTGTAGGTTGATTGAAGATTAGTATAAATATGCTTGGCATATATTCAGCCCTCAAGACCGTCACCCAGCATACCGTCCTCAATATCAAATGCCTCGGGTATTTTTACAATGTTTTCGGGAGTGGTGCCGAATATCTTTGCCCATACCTCGTTTATCTTCTTGGCTTCTGTCTCGGCTGTCTTGTCATCATCGGTCTCTTCACCAAGGATAAAGAAGCCTACATAGTTGCCCTGAACAAAGAGCCTTGCCTGCTTTGTCCTTGCAGCGTCATAACCGTAGGAGATCGCATAGCTGCCGAAGCTGTCAAAGGATTTCTGGATAAGCTTTGCGGCGGTGTCGGCATAGCCGTCCTTTGTTTTGAGAATAAGTGCGGTATTCATATGTATGGCGGATATGGAATCATTCTCATATACATAGCTTTCAAGCTTTGAAGTGTCAAGTCCGAAGGAATTTGTCACCTCATCTTTTCCGCATACGTTGTCGCAGGTGTAGCTGCTGCCAAGGTCCTTTTTCATAAGGCTCAGTACCTCAGAGGCGGAGTATTTCACAGCGGACTGTTCGTCTTTCATAACTCCGTCCTTGCCGAAGTCATAGACCTTGCTGCCTATTTTGCGCTTGCCTGTTCTCATCTTGCCGTTCTTGCCGAAATAATAGGTCTTTCCGTTTATCTTCACCCAGCCGATGCGCCTTACGCCGTTTTTGCCAAGGTAATATCTGCTGCCGTCGATGTCCTGCCAGCCTGTAAGTGTCTTGCCTGTTTCATCATCGGTGTAGGTGTATTTGCCGTCTGTCTCAACCCACTGAGCGGAAGCGTCTGCGGCGAGAGATGTCATTGCGGAAAGGCTCATAAGTGAAGCCATCGCTATTGATGCGAGCTTTATAGTAATGTTTTTCATAATAATTACTCCTTTATAGTTATAATAACGTCGGGCTTTGAACTGTGCACCGTTCTTTCTGCCCTTCTGTATATATAACGAATGAGTAGAGAAAAATGTCGGAAGATTTGCAAAAATTTTTTTCAAAAACTTTTGCCGCCCTATAAATCAAAAAAATCCCTCTCGGATATTATCCGAGAGGGGATTTTTATTCGTAGTGCCTGAATTTTACGGAGGAGAGTATCTTTTCTATATCATTTGCGTAGTCGTCGTACCATGGAGCGTTGTTTATTATCACGCAGTCGGTGTATTCGCCGTCAAGCATGATGAAGCTCCAGTTTTCGCTGCCGTCATAATAGCACTGTGTTGCGGAATATCCGTTAAAGTCAATGGACTTTTGCACAAGCCCCGTGCCGCAGACAGCGAAGTTTTTGCTGTATTCTATGGTTATGGTGCCCTCGGCTTCATTGTCGGGGCTGAGATATGCGGAAATGCTGCTTGTTGGCTCGTCTTCTGTCTGGGCGGACGTGTATGACCAGCCTGCAGGAAGTTCAAAGGAAAAGCCTGTTGACGGGGCGCACTGGGGGACAACTTCTGTCTGAACGTTCTGAGCCTCAGCTTCCCAGCCTATTTCTTCAGGCTGTGTGCGTATGTCGGCTGTGATAGCGTCAATGCTGCCCTCCGACACCATTACAGGCTCATCTTCGCTTGCTTCAGTGGCTTCTGTGACCTTGACTTTTATTGTTGTTTCGGCGTTATCGGTCTGTGCTGTATCCGTGCAGGCAGTCAGGGCAATGAGAACTGCGATAAGAGATACGTATTTTTTCATATGATATCCTCCTTGTGTCTTATACTAATCACCTGTATAAAACACAATTCACCCTGCCCGAAAATTTCATGCCTGCCGAGATTTCGTCATTTGTACAGTTTGATGTTGGAAATTTTAAGCAATATTACCACAATTACTGCGCCTGAGAGGTAAAATACTTTATCAGGCTTATCATGTCGTCCTTGTCTGTGCCGTCGGTGTTTGAGAAGCAGTAATAATATTTCTCGCCGTTCCAGCGGGATTTAAAATAGCCCTCGGATGTTGTATCAAGCACGGCGTTTGTATCCGGGATATTTTCGCTTTCGGAGACTATTCCGTAAATTCCCGAGAAATCACCCTCAGTCTCTGCGGCGGAGTAATCATGACCGTTCAGGCTGAAACGCACGTCCAGCTGACCGTCCTTCCAGATGTTGCAGGAAATGACCTCTGCCCCCTCGGGGAGAGTTATATCAAGTCCTGCTGCTTTTATATCGTCAATGGTGTAGTCCTCGGTAAACGGTAATGCTGCAAGCTCTCCGCCCGATGGGGCGTGTGTGACTGTATGAGCTGTCTCCGATGACGTTTCGGTCGTGTCGGGGACGGATATGTTGTCGGTATTTGATATTCCGAGAGCCGCAGCGGCGCATATCACAGCAATGCAGGCAGCCGCCAGACCTATAGTGCGGTACATCATAATAGGCTTCTTCTTTTCCGCAGAAGCTTTTTTCATGATGTTATCGTACATACGGTCACGGGCTTCGTCGGAAACTGTGATATTCTCCATTGATCTTTTAATATTATTGCTCATTCAAAGTCACCTCCCAGTGTTTCTTTTAGTTTTTTTCGTGCTTCGCTGAGATAATTGCGTATGGTTGAAGCAGGTTTTTTCAGCAGCTTTGCGATATCCTCCGTGGGATAGCCCTCGTAATAATAGAGATACACCACGTCCTTGTACTTCACAGGCAGAGACATCACCGCTTCAAGTGTCTCATCGTAGTGATCCTCGCCGCCGCTCAATGTTTCGGCGTAGTCGTCTATAGGCTCAGTCTTTTTGCGCCACCAGTGCTTCAGTCTGTCACGGCAGAGATTCTTGGCGGTGACTGTGAGCCACGCACGCTCGTGCTTTTCATCGTTGAATTCTGCGCTCATTGCCTTTACAAAAACGTCCTCGGTGCAGTCCTCGGCATCGGCGGCGTTCTGCATGAAAATGTAGCATATCCTGTAAACGGCTTCAAAATGCCGCTTGTAAAATTCTGCAAAATCAGGCTTTGACGGCATATAATACCTCCTGTAATTATAACGATCGGGAAGTGATATTTGTCGGGTGCTTCAAAAAAAGGCGGTCAAGTTACCCTGACCGCCTGATATTTTATGGCAATATGGAAGTTATCTTCTGTTGATCATGTTAAAAAAGTCGCTGTATTCCTCATCGTAGGAAGACTTCTTGGGTGCTGCGGGCTGAGGTGCGGCTGTTGATGCAGCAGATGCTGCGGGAACCTTTTCAACCTCGGGAGCGGGCTCTTCCTGCTTGTCGGCATAAGCCTGCATTGCAACGGCCAGACCAGACAGGGTGCTGGTGAGGGCGCCTGCAAACATGGACAGCATACCTTCGCGGTTGGGCAGCTTTGCGATAGCGTTGGTCTCGGCGGCGTTCATAGCCTTGCCTTCCATGAAGCCAGCCTTCACGACGAACTTCTTGGACTTATCGCCATCCTGATACTTGCACAGGATGCGGGCAGCAGCCATGGGGTCATCCTCGTGAGCAAAAGCAACAGCGGTGTCGCCCTTGAAGTTCTCAGCCAGACCCTCCAGAGCGGTACCCTTAACTGCCAGACGCAGCATGGTGTTCTTCACGACCATGTAATCAACGCCTGCCTCACGCAGCTCCTTACGGAGCTTGGTGTCGTTCTCGACGTTAATGCCGCCGTAAGCGACGACGCAGCCGGAAACCGCACTCTCAAACTTTGCCTTCAGATCAGCGACGTAAGCCTGCTTTTCAGAAAGAATCTTTGCACTGGGCATTCGGTTTCACCTCGTTTCAAAAACTTGTATCGAAAGCCGGAGCAATGAAAAAAGCCTCTCTCCCGCGCACTGCGCCGAGAGAGAGGCATAAAGCAACTTTACGCACGTTTCTCGGCAGGCGGTCAAACTTTACACTGGACTCCAGCGCCTGCTGTCTTAAAAACAGCATGATTATAATACCGCAAACGTGCGGCGTTGTCAAGTACTTTTTTCAATTTCCGACAAAATTTTTCTGCCATTCCGCAGAACGGCAGAAAAACATCAGAAATCCAAATTAGACACCGTACTTCAGAGTGTTCAGACGGATGCCAGGGCCCATGGTGGTGGCGATGGTAGCGCTCTTGAAGTAGGTACCCTTTGCTGCAGCGGGCTTTGCCTTGGCAATAGCCTCCATCACAGTGTCCAGGTTGGTGTACAGCTTCTCTGCACCGAAAGAAGCCTTGCCCACGGGCACATGGATGATGTTCTGCTTGTCCAGACGGTACTCGATCTTACCAGCCTTAGCCTCGCTGACAGCCTTGCCCAGATCGGGAGCCACAGTGCCGGCCTTGGGGTTGGGCATCAGGCCACGGGGGCCCAGAACCTTACCCAGACGGCCAACGCGGCCCATCATATCGGGGGTAGTCACGACGACGTCAAAATCCATGAAGCCGCCGGCGATCTTTGCGATCAGCTCGTCATCGCCAACGATATCAGCGCCAGCAGCCTCGGCAGCAGCAGCTGCGGGGCCCTTAGCAATAGCGCAGACGCGGACGGTCTTGCCGGTGCCGTTGGGCAGAACGACAGCGCCGCGGACCTGCTGGTCAGCGTGACGGCCATCAACGCCCAGACGGACGTGCAGCTCGACAGTCTCGTCGAACTTGGCGGAAGCGGTCTTGCAAGCCAGCTCCAGAGCCTCGTTCACATCGTATGCCTTAGTAGAATCGACCAGCTTTGCAGCGTCGACATAGTGCTTGCCATGTTTCATTGTATATCCTCCTGTGTGGTCATGCGGGCAGTGTTATGCCCTCCCACTGTTTATGTCTCAGCCCTCGACGGTGACGCCCATGGAACGGCAGGTGCCGCGAACCATGCTGCAGGCAGCTTCCAGAGAAGCAGCGTTCAGGTCGGGCATCTTGGTCTTGGCGATCTCCTCCACCTGAGCGGCGGTCAGAGAAGCAACCTTTTCCTTGTTGGGCTTGCCGGAAGCGGTGTTGATGCCAGCGGCCTTCTTGATCAGAACAGCTGCCGGAGGAGTCTTGGTGATGAAGCTGAAGGAGCGGTCAGCGTACACGGTGATGACGACGGGGATCACATAACCCATCTGGTTCTTGGTACGCTCGTTGAACTCCTTGGTGAACGCCATGATGTTGACGCCCTTCTGACCCAGAGCAGGGCCAACAGGGGGAGCCGGAGTCGCCTTGCCGGCCTCGATCTGCAGCTTAATGTAGCCAGTAACTTTCTGTGCCATGATAAATGCACCTCCAAAAATCTGTGGTGAGTTGCGGCGCAGTGTCTCTGCGCCTCCCACGAGCGCGTGCACGCTGCACACGCTCTATAAGAACCGCACTGCGGTCTTACCTTGGTAAACGGAACTTGCCGGTTGGTTACGGCAGCTCGACCTGACCGATCTCCACCTCTGCGGGGGTCTCGCGGCCGAACATATTGACCTTGAGCTTCACCTTGAAGTTCTCGGTATCAATGGCCTCCACAAGGCCCATAAAGCCTTCCAGAGGACCGGCGGTGATCTGCACGGTATCGCCGACAGCAAAATCGACGCTGAGCGGTGCAGCCTTCTCCACGCCCATCTTCTCCACTTCCTCAGCGGTCAGCGGAACGGGCTTGGAGGCGGGGCCGACGAAGCCGGTGCAGCCGCGCGTATTGCGCACGACATACCAAGTATCGTCGTTCATCACCATTTTGACCAGAACGTAGCCGGGGAACAGCTTGTGCTCCACCATCTTCTGCTTGCCGTTCTTGTCGATCTCAGGAACCATCTCGACGGGAACCTTGATGTCGCAGATCAGCTCCTGCAGGTGACGGTTCTCCACCATGGTCTGCAGGTCATTGGCGACCTTGTTCTCGTAACCGGAATAGGTATGCACAACATACCAAAGAGCCTCAGTGGACTCATCTACCAGCTTGGTTGATTCTTCCATTTTGGTTGACCCTCCGTTTCAAGATGATTCTCAGGCGCCGATGATCAGGCCCAGAATACCACCAAAGATGGCATCCAGCAGGATCATCACAACCGCTGCGATCGCGACGGTCACAAGCACGACGATGGTGTTGGTCTTGACGTCCTGCTTGGACGGCCAGACCACCTTCTTCAGCTCGCTCTTGGTATCGCGGAAGAACTTTGCGACCCGTGCGCAGAAGCCCTTGACAGCGGCTTTAGCTTTGGCCACAAAGCCCGGCTTTTTCTCGGTTTTGTCTGCCATTATGCTCCGCCTTTCTTTTACTTGGTTTCGCGATGAACGGTGTGCTTCTTGCAGAAACGGCAGTACTTCTTCATCTCGAGACGATCGGGGTTGTTCTTCTTGTTCTTCGTGGTGTTGTAGTTGCGCTGCTTGCACTCGGTGCAGGCCAGAGTGATTTTAACGGTCATTTGTTGACACCTCCATTATAACGGTTGTTTTGAACCTCCCTCGGGTGCGGGTGGCAGCTGTAAAAACAGGCGCACTTAATAACCCCGCAAAAGAGGTGATATCATTGTACCACGCGTTTTTCAATCCGTCAAGCAGAAAAAAGCGATTTTGAGAAACTTTTTTCGCAGCCGCTGTCTTTTTGTCCCAACGCGGCTTTTTTGCATTCTGCTTGCATCGCGGGCGTAGATATTGTATAATGAATCGAAACGGCATTTTACCGGTTTGAAGCCGCCCCTTTACCGGGGCTTTATAAATAGGAGTGAGATATCATGCAGTCTGCAAATAAAATGTGCGTGGCTCTGTTGTTTGGCGGTATGTCCAGCGAACATGAGGTCAGCTGTGTCTCTGTGGGCAACTTTGTCCGCAACATCGACCGCAGCAAATACGAGGTGCTCACCGTGGGCATCACCAAGGAGGGCCGCTGGCTCTATACCGAGGCCACGGCGGAACAGATGGCCGATGGCAGCTGGGAAGAGCTGCCCGGCAATATGCCCTGCGTGATCAGCCCGGACCGCGCCGACCACGGCATGATCCTGTTTACCCCGGACGGCCGGGTTGAAAAGATGCACCTTGACGTGGTGATCCCGGTGCTCCACGGCCTGTGGGGCGAGGACGGCACCGTGCAGGGCCTGTTGGAGCTGGCAGGCATCGCCTATGTGGGCTGCGGCGTGCTGGCAAGCTCTGTGTGCATGGACAAGGCTGTGGCCAACGCCCTGTTCGAGGCCAACGGTGTGCCCCACACCAAGTGGGTAGCCGCCAACCGTTGGGAGATTGAGAAGGATCTGGAGGGCGTTTGCGCCGGTGTGGAACAAAAACTGGGCTGGCCGGTGTTCGTCAAGCCCGCCAACGCAGGCTCCAGTGTGGGCATCTCCAAGGTGTCCAATCAGGAGGAGCTGAAGGCCGCCATCGCCCTTGCGCTGGAAAACGACCGCAAGGTGGTATTTGAAGCCTTTGTGGACGGACAGGAAGTGGAGTGCGCCGTCATCGGCTCCGACCCCGCTGTTGCCACCCGTCCAGGTGAGATCCTTGCCGGTGCAGAGTTCTACACCTATGATGATAAGTACAAGAATGGCGTGAGCCAGACCGTCATCCCGGCACATCTGCCGGAGGCCAAGCTGGACGAGGTAAAGACCTACGCCGCCATGGCCTACACCGCACTGAACTGCGAGGGTCTGGCACGGTGCGATTTCTTTGTGGAAAAGAACACCGGCCGGGTGCTCATCAACGAGATCAACACCTTCCCCGGCTTTACCGCCATCAGCATGTACCCCAAGCTCATGGAGCACGAGGGTCTGCCGGTGCCGCAGCTCATCGACCGCCTGATCGCACTGGCGGTGGAAAGGACGGAAAAGCAGCATGGATAATCGCCCCATCGGTGTGTTCGACAGCGGTCTGGGCGGCCTGACCGGTGTGCGGGAGCTGCGCAAGCGCCTGCCCCATGAGGATATCATCTACTTCGGCGATACCGGCCGGGTACCCTACGGCAGCCGCAGCCCGGAGACCATTCTGCAGTACGCCCGGCAGGACGTGGCCTTTCTGCTTTCCAAAAACGTCAAATGCATCATGGCCGCCTGCGGCACGGTGAGCAGCACCTACCCGGCTGCGGAGGCAGCCCAGCTGCCGGTGCCCTACCTTGGCGTAGTGGATGCCGCCGCCCGGGAAGCAGCCTTTGTCACCCGCAACCGCCGCATCGGCGTCATCGGCACAGCCGCCACCATCCGCTCCCGCAGCTATGAAAAGCTGCTGCGGCAGCTGGTGCCCGGGGTGGAGATCACTGCCCGCCCCTGCCCGCTGTTCGTACCGCTGGTGGAGGCCGGGTATGTGGATCACAGCGAAGCCGGAAAGCAGCAGATCACGAAGCTGGTCATTGCCCAATACCTGACCGAGGTGCGCGAAGCCGGAGTAGATACCCTGATCTTGGGCTGCACCCACTACCCGCTGCTGAAAAGCATGATCGGGGAGTTTATGGGCCCGGGTGTCACGCTGGTGGACCCCGCCATGACCGCCGCCCATCATCTGGAGCGGATGCTTGCCGAGCGAGGGCTGCGCGCCAGCCATGAAAGCGGGCAGGCACACTTTTACGTCAGCGATGTGCCGGACAGCTTTGTGCAGACGGCAGACCTGTTTCTGGGCGAGTACAAAGGCGGCCCGGTGGAGCAGATCGCCATTGATAAATATTGATAAGGAAAAACAACGTGAGCAAGCCACTGAAGGAAGACTATATCATCCGCATCAAAAGCCGCATTGAGCAGCGGCTGGACGAACCGGCTGCGGAGGAAGAAAAAGAAGAATTTGTGGAGCTGATGACCCGGGGCAGCCTTGTGCTGAAGGGCGGCAGCTACTATGTGACCTACCGCGAGACCGAGACCACCGGCTACGAGGGCTGCACCACCACTCTGAAGATCGCCGCAGACGGCAGCCGGGTGGCGATGCTGCGGTTCGGCAAGGGCGGCGGGGCTGGTACCCAGCTGCTGATCGAAAAAGGCCGCCGCAACCTGTGCCACTACGAGACCGGCTTCGGCTCCATGACCTTGGGCGTGACTGCGGACGAGATCGACTGTCAGCTGACTGAAAAGGGCGGCACCGCCCGGTTTGCCTACCTGCTGGATGCCGACAGCGCCGAGCTGGTGAGCCGCAACCGGCTGGAAGTTACCGTGACCCATGTGAATTGATGAAGTTCCCTGAGACTGTGAAAGGAATCCGACCCATGACTGATTTTGAAAAGACCTACCAGAACTACAACCCCCGGCAGGCTGCACTGGACGAGGCACGCGCTCTGCTGACCGCAGCCGCCAAGGCTGCCATGGCAGACGGCACCCTGCCCGAGGCAGAACTGCCCGCCTTTATCGTGGAGATCCCCGCCGACGTGAAGAACGGCGACATCGCCTCCAACCTGGCCATGGCCGGTGCCCGCACCTGGCGCAAGGCCCCCAAGATGATTGCCGATGCCCTTCTGGCCCACCTTCCTTCCATCGAGCACAGCGTGTTTGCCAAGGTGGAAGTGGCCGGCCCCGGCTTCATCAACCTCCGCATTCAGGACAACGCCCGCCAGGAAATCATCCGTCAGGTCCTCAAGGCCGGCACGTCCTTCGGCTGCGGCGACGCCCACAAGAACCAGTCCGTTCTTCTTGAGTTCGTGTCCGCCAACCCGACCGGCCCGCTTCATCTCGGCCACGCCCGTCAGGGCGCCCTCGGAGACGTGCTTGCCAATCTTCTCGCCACTCAGGGCTGGAAAGTCACCCGCGAGTTCTACTACAACGACGCCGGCGTTCAGATCGGCAATCTCGCCGAATCCATCCGCCTGCGCGCCCGCGAGCTCAAGGGTGAAGCCGTCGAACTTCCTGAAAACGCCTATCACGGCGAATACGTGATCGCCATCGCCCGCGACTACCTTGACTGCAAGCCCGTGCATGCGCATGACGGCACGGTCATCGAATCCAAGGGCGACCTTTCCGACACCGACTGCATCCGTCGCTACGGCGTCGCCTATCTGCGCAACGAGCAGGACGACGACCTTGATGCGCTCGGCGTACACTTCGACAACTTCTACCTCGAATCCTCGCTCTACGC
>OHKO01000788.1_pt1 | contig 9918 bp, 9 predicted proteins | sample 1568851 | NCBI WGS metagenome assembly OHKO01 (sample SAMEA3879549, study PRJEB24766) | human gut metagenome | biome: human-associated habitat; feature: feces | place: USA | collected 1985/1987 | reverse complement strand
TGCGACACAAGACTTTGCTCCTGCATCTTTTCTGTCAACACCCGACAAAAAAACCTTGAAACCGCAATGGTTTTGAGGTTTTTCTTTTTTTGAGATAGCCCTCAAATACCTCAATTTATGGGTTCTGCTAAACATCCTGCTAAAGATCGTGCTAAACGAAAAAATGTTTGCAAGGAGTGTCATCTTACGCAGAGACTTTCAATAGCTGCACAAGTTTCGCTGCGAGGTCTGGATTCTCCTGAATTAGTTTCAAAATTTCGGCTGGGTCAAGAGTTGATAGTGTCTCACTCTTTTTTTCAAGTGATGGATAAAAACTTGATTCAACCATCGAGGCAAGCTGCTGTTTTTCGGCTTCAAGCGCTTCGTTGTAATGATGCATAAGCACTTCGGGGGATTGCCCAGCATTAGCAGCGACAAGTTGATAATTGTTTTTCGTCAATCTGATTTTGTGCATTTGCCCTGACTTGCGTAGCCCCTGAAGATCAATTTGATCTGTGATATTCATTGTACTCTGCCATTCCTTAAAGGATTTGCAGAGATTATTTGGATCAACAGGGCGTCCATCAGACTGACAGATTAGAAAACCGTTGTCCTGATATTCTGGACCAAGGAGTTCTTTTGTTTTGTTAATTTCTGCAATGCGCTCTTTGATTTCTTGAACCAATGGACGAGTTAGGTACTGTTTTCTCAAACTGCCCTCCGTCTTCGGCGTTTTTAAGACAAGGCGGCTTTTAGCGTTAGAAAACTGCTTTGGAAAAACTTTAGCTATTTTTTCTTTGGAAAGAGTTTTGAGAGACTCGTCAGAGACGCGCTCGAGAATCTGGGAGATCCACATGCTGCCTTCATTAAGGTTGATTGAGTTAATATCGATTGCAACAATTTCCCCCGCTCTGAGTGAACAAATAAAAGCGAGATGTACCGAGAGATGGAGAATGGGATCATCCTGAATTTGGTCGAGAATTTTTGAGATGTGCTCAGAAGACCAGGCTTTGCGCTTCTTGTAGTGCTCAGACGGACCTTTGGTGTTAGGAATTTCCGAGATATAGTTCCATCGCTTTGCTGTTTCAAAGCCAAGAGTAAGAATGTTATAGCATTTTTTTACAGTTCCAGAGCTCAGAGTTGGAACCTCTGAAGCACGTTTGCCATAACTTTTGCTTCCACGACATGGTTTTTGAAAAAGATAGTCAATGAAGCCGTCAATAGCGCTGCTCGTAATAGAGCTCATGACCCAATCACCAAAGTAAGGGTAGATGTGTGTTTCCAGATTTTGACGATAGCTGTCGTAGGTCTTGGGCGAGAAGTTCCGTTTCCTTGCATAGATCGGCAAAAAGCGCTCCATGAATTCTCGGTAGGTCTTGCTCATATTGTCTTCAGTTTCGATGGACGGAGGCTCGACAACGACTGCTGCATTTTCTGCGGCGATTTTTTGAGCTGTTTTCTCAATGGCTTTTTTGCGGCGATACTCAGCAGCCTCATGAGTAATATCAGATGCCCTATTTTGAGCTTGGAGATAGTCGATGTAGGCTTTGCGCTGTATCGCCTCCAACTCCGAGGAATAGGATTCCCATTGCTGTTTACGTTTTCCGTCAATCGTCTTATAGGTGTAGACGATGTTGTGAGATGTTCCGCGAATAGTATATGTTGCCATAACGGTTCCTTCCTTGTTCGATGCTCTATGGCTGATCCAACGCATTGAACCAAGAATCAAAAGACTCTTTATGAATGCGCAGGCACCGCTTCCCAAGCCGAATGACCTTAAAATCAGTTGTGTGCTCACAGAGGTAATAGGTCTTGCGGAGACTGATCCCAAGGATTCGAGAGACCTGTTCGACGGTGTAGGTACGTTGAACATTGTTGCTGCAAATTTGGTCAGACAAGGTAATACCTCCTATTGCAGCTTGGAAACCGTTATAGAATGCAGTAGTGCCTCCTTTCCTAATGGTTTAGCAGGGTAGGCACATTATACACTCCGCAATAGCGGTTGCCAAGCATAAAATTCTGTAAGGATTGCGATTTTGCGTCCGGACCATTTCCTGCGCCCTCGCTTCAGGCCGCGTATTTGCAGGCTGCCGCTGTGCGGCACTTCCCCGGCAGGTACGCAAACGCATACTGTCAGCCGATCCTGTATAACTCCCGGACAAATCGATGCAGCCGCAGTTGGGGGCGGCGTTTTCAAGGTTCAATAGATGGTTTTTCCCGTTCACAAAATAAATACGGGGCCATGTCCGTATTTTTTGCACGCGCGCCAGAAAAACTAAATATAGTATTTTTGCATTGACTTATACAATATATTGTGTTACACTTTGCCCGTAAATGAGTTTTGCGCAATTTCCCTTTGGGCATAGGTCAATGATCTGTGTGTGGAGTGATCCACCTGCGCACGTTGTCAGGTTTGTACGTTTTTGTCAGTAGTATTGCTGTGCCATGAGAGCCGGCTGCTGCTGGCTTTTTTATTTTACGGGGTACTGCCCCATACTGCGGGAATGACGAGAGTTTGCTGTCAGGCAAACATACTGGATTTTACCAGGATCGTTGTTCCCGCTTTTTTGCGCCCAAACGCCGAAAGGCTTTGAGGATATATCATCAAGAAAGGTGGAAACAAGAAATGAAATTCAGACGAAAATGGAAACCCGGAGGGCATCCCAGACGTTCCTCCCGGCCGTACCACGGGTACAGAGAGAAGCGGCTTTTGAATAAGCCGCGCATCAAATATGAAACCGAGGAGGAATGCATCCATGAAAAATGCAAAGTGTTACGCTCCGCAAATTCTCGTCGGTACAGAAGGTCTGCCGCGTGAACAATGGCTGGAATACCGGCGCAAGGGCATCGGCGGAAGTGACGCCGCTGCCGTTCTCGGAATTTCACCATTCCGTACTGGGCGGGATCTCTACTATGACAAGCTGAATATCGTCACAGCGGATGATGCCGAAAACTGGGTCCAGTTGGAGGTTGGAACCCTGCTGGAGCCACTGGTTGCCAAGATCTTCGCTCATAAGACGGGCTATAAGATCTACCGCCGACCATTCATGTTCCGGCACCCGCTGTATCCTTGGATGCTGGCGGATCTGGATTATATGGTGGAACTGCCGGATGGTACAACAGCCATCCTTGAGATCAAGACCACAAACTATAACGCCAAGGATAACTGGTGGTACAACGGCGAGGAGATCGTTCCCATCTACTACGAATCACAGGGGCGGCACTACATGACGGTCATGAATATTGACCGGGTCTACTTCTGCTGCCTTTACGGAAATTCGGAAGACGAGGCAATCATCCGCCGTATCGACCGTGACATGGCCTATGAAGAAGAACTGATCGCTTTGGAACGGGACTTCTGGGAGAATCATGTTCTCACAAAAACGCCGCCTCCCTATGTGGAAGCGGATGGCGACCTGATCCTCGAAAGCCTGCGGCGAAAGATGGGGCCTGCGGACAAGGATGCGCCTCCCGTGCTGCTGGGACAGACGCAGTTTGGGCAGCTGTCCATGATCCTTTCCCTGCAAGAGCAGAAAAAGACGCTGTCGGCTGATGTGAACAAGCTGGACAAGGACATCAAAAGGTTGAAGGGTATGCTCATCGAGAGAATGGGCACAAGCTGCACCGCCGTGTATAACGGTTCTGCGGAGAGCTACACCATAACCTACAATCCGGTACGCTCCGCAGGCATATCGAAGGACGCCTTAGAGCGTTTGAAGGACGAACACCCTGATATTTACGATCAGTATGTCACGGTGTATGAATGGCGAAGATTCCATGTGAAAAAAGCTGCCTTGCAGGCAGCGTGAAAAGAAACGGAGGTGATGTGCTGTGAGCATTGTTGCAGCACTGGACAAGGTACTGTTTTTCAATGCGTCCAGCAAATATTCTGTCCTTCGGATGAAGACGGAGGACAGCAGCGTACCGGCAGAAGCCCGGAGTCCCTATCGCTATCACGACCACCTGATCCGCTTTACCGCCGTCGGCATCGAATTGCCGCAGACGGATACGGTGAAGATCGAGATGGATGGAGAGTGGAAGGACGGAAAATACGGGCTTCAGCTTCAGGTCGATCATTGGCAGGAAATCGTGCCGCCCACATTGGAGGGCGTCCGCAATTATCTTGCCTCCGGTCTGCTGAAGGGCATCGGAGAAAAGACCGCCGACGCGATCATTGAAAAGTTTGGCATCAATGCTCTGGAGATTCTGGAACATCAGCCAGACCGGCTTCTTGAGATTCGCGGCATTACGAAGGAACGGCTTGCGGAGATCAAGGACGCCTATGCGGAAACCAGCCGGATGCGTGTCCTGATGACCCTGCTGGCCCCGTTCAAGGTCACGCCGACGACCGCGCAGAAGATCTATCAGCATTTCGGCCCTGCCTGTGCAGACATCGTGAGACAGAGTCCCTTCAATCTCTGTCAGGTGCCGGGGTTCGGCTTCAAGAGGATTGACGCCATCGTACAAAAATCCGGTGGAGATCTGCGTGATCCGAAGCGCGTCCACGGTGCGCTCTTTTATGCGCTGGAGGACGCACGGACAAAGGACGGACATCTCTATCTGGAGGCGGAGTCTTTGCTCAAAGCGGCTATGCAGCTGCTCAATGAGCGGATACCCCTCCCACAGATGCGCGTCCCCATGAGCCAGGTCGAACAGGAGCTGTCTGCCATGATCCGGCAGGATGAGGTGGTATCGAATCACGGCAACGTGTATCTGCCCAAGCAATTCCTGCAGGAGAGCGAAACCGCACAGAAAGCGGTAGAGCTGTTTCTGGCAAATCCGGCGGTGGTAGACATTGCGCAGCCGTTGGAGCGAGTGAAGCATAGCTTAGGGCTCAACCTGTCCAAACGCCAGTCAGAAGGCGTGGAAATGGTGTTCCGGCATAACCTGTCCATCATCACAGGCGGCCCCGGCACCGGCAAGACCACGGTTCTGAAAACGGTGATCGAAGTGCACCGTCAGCTCTATCCTCAGCAGAAGATCGTACTCGGAGCGCCCACAGGTAAGGCGAGCCGGCGTATGGCGGAGGCAACGGGGATCGATGAAGCACAGACGCTCCACAGCATTCTGGGACTTCACGGTGATTCGGAATCGAAGAAAGACCGGGAACGGAAGCCGCTGGAAGCAGGGCTCCTGATCGTGGACGAGACTTCCATGGTCGATATGTGGCTGATCCATCAGCTCTTTTCACGCTTGCGCCCCGGCACCAAAGTCCTTTTGGTCGGTGATGCAGACCAGTTAGAGAGTGTGGGCGCCGGTGATGTATTTCACGAGCTGATCGGCTCCGGCGTCGTGCCAGTCACGGTGCTGGACGAGATCTTCCGTCAGGCACAGGACAGCCTGATCGCCCACAATGCCCGTTTTATCAACGAGGGCAAAACGACGCTCTACTATGGTGAGGACTTTGCCTTTCATAAGGCAGAGAGCCAGGAGGAGACTGCCGGCATCATCCGTGAGCTTTACCGGGAGCAGATCGCTGCAAAAGGAATTGAGCAGGTGGAGATTTTATCGCCGTTCCGCTCTGAGGGCGAGGCATCGGTCAACAGCCTGAATGAAGCTATCCGCGAGGAGATCAACCCCGCATCGCCGGAGACGCCGGAGATCGTGTACGCCGGAAAGATATTCCGCCTCAATGACCGCGTGATGCAGATGCGGAATAATTACGACATCAAGCTGTATAACCGCTCCGGCAAGCAGGTCGGCGAGGGTGTTTTCAACGGTGACATCGGCACGATCCGCAAGATCAGCGGTACCAATGTCGTGATCGAGTTTGACGGCCGCTATATGGATTGTCCGCAGGTGCTTCTGGATGATTTGGAGCTGTCCTATGCCATTACGATCCACAAATCCATGGGCTCAGAGTATGATACGGTCATTATTCCACTGCTGGCTGCCCATAATGTGCTCCTAACGCGGAATCTTCTCTACACGGCAATCACGCGTGCCAAGCGCCGCGTGCTGCTGGTGGGTGAAAAAAGGGCGCTGTATATGGCGATCCATCGGAGCCGAAAAGGAAAACGCAATACCATGCTGGGCGAACGCATCGCCCTCTACTATAAGGCAGTCACGCTCAAGGCTCTCCGTAACGAAGAGGGCGAAGAATGGCAGCGTGCCAGTTAATGTGAGATGAATGTGCAAAAAAACGCACAGTCATCTCTTATTTATTTTATGAAGGGAGTATCAAACCATGTCCAGAGAAAGAATTATGCTGACCCAAGCGATTCCTGCCGTGCAGCAGCTTCGCAGGGTGCAGGGCTTTGACCCGCTGCGCTTTCTGAAAAGAAACGCCAACGGCGGAATCGAGCTGGAGCCGCGCTATCAGCGGCTCTGGTTCCGATTGGCCTGCCCCGATGGAAAAATGCTGCTGAACCGGCTGCAGATCACAGACCAAATCGCCGTTTATGAGGCGCAGGTATTTCTGTCCAGAGAGGACAACCAGCCCATTACCAATTTTACCGCGGCGGTGGAAAAGGCTCAGGCTCCTGCCGGACGCTATGTGCAGGCCGCGCAGGACGAGGCGCTGAAAACGGCGCTGGATAATGCAGGCTTCGGCATCCAGCTCTGTGAGATCACCCCCTCTGCGACGGTAGATGCACAGGCCGATGGGAAACAGGAAGTCGCAACGGGCACTGTAAATCGTCAGGAGACTGCTCCGGCGGTAAATGGAGCCGCAGCGCCGCAGCGAGAAGATCCTATCGGCGAAAATCATCCGGTACAGGCAGTGCCTACACCGCAAGAGGTTCAACCGCAGAAGGCGGCAAAGACGCCCAACGTAAATCAGCAAGAGGTTCACACCACCCAGCAGACGGAAAGCGTTTCAGACGCCATGAGTCTGCTGCAGGCGTTAAGCGGCGGAACTGCGGCTTCTGAGCCTGATCCGGTTATGCCCCAAAAGGCGCAGGAGGTTCCTTCGGAAACAGCGGAGCCTGCGGTCATGGAGCGGGCTGAAACAGCGCGGACGGTGAAGCCTGTCGTGGTCGATATGCCGGCAGCGGCATCGACAGCGGCTGCGCCGAAATATTCGGACGATATGACGGTGGACGAGATCCTTTCGCTGATGACAGAAGAGGAAGCTGCGGAGCTGGTCGTAACCACCGGCGTCAATAAGGGTTGGACGATGGCACAGGTTTCTGAGCAGCGTCCCTCCAGCCTGAAATATTACGCCTATCTCTGTGAGGACTGCGGCAATATTATGAAGGCTGCCGCCATGCTTCTGATGGGCGGTTCGCAGCAGTTAAAGGCAAGCTGACCGCTTTCCATCCGTAAATTTCGCGTCTTGGGAGGGATGCTGGTTTGAATTACGGGAAAAAGCATGATCTCCCCTTTGGCATTATGGATGTGGCCGGGCTCCTCCGCCTGAATATCAGGCGGAGGGCTCCCGGTCAGGTGTATGTGGATTGTCCCATCTGCGGTGACCGCCGGGGGAAAATGAATCTGAACACGGCAAAAGACCTGTGGCGCTGTAACTACTGCGGTGAAGGCGGCGGAATGCTGTCCCTTTACGCAAAGGTATATGGCGTCAGCAATTCAGACGCTTATCGGGAGATCTGCGACGCTTTGGCGGTAAATGGTTTTTCACCGGACTATACGGTTCCGGAGAAAACGGCGCCTACGGAGGCCGAGCAGTCTGACGCGGCTTCTGTTCAGGAAGTGCATCAGACCCTCTCCATGCTGCTGTCCATGCTGACACTCATCCCGGCGCACCGCAAGCACCTCCGGTCTGTGCGGGGGCTGTCCGACGATGAGATCACACGCTTTGGCTTCAAGAGTACGCCGCCCCCTTTCCTGTGCCGCTCCCTGACCAATCGGGTGGTCAAGGCGGGCTGCAGGGTGCAGGGTGTTCCCGGCTTCTATGTGGATGATAACGGCTGCTGGACGGTCAAATTCCATCAGCGGACATCCGGCATCATCATTCCCGTCTTCGGTGTAGACGGTCTGATCCGCGGCGCACAGATCCGGTTGGATCACCCGCTCAAGGATAAAGACGATCCACCGGAGAAAACGGGCGTGAAATATCTGACGCTGTCCTCCACGGGAAAGCGCATGGGAACGACCTCGGGGAGCCCCATTCATTTTGTGGGCGACCCCTGCTCCCGCGTTGTATATGTGACGGAAGGCTGCCTCAAGGCGGATGTCGCTCACGCGCTGATGCACAGGACCTTTGTTGCCACACTGGGAGCCAACAACACCGCCAAGCTGGATGAACTGTTTGCGTTCCTGCACCGAAACGGAACGGAGGAGATCATCGAGGCGGAGGACATGGATAAGTACAGTAATGAAATGGTGGGAAAAGGCGCATCGAAGATCTATGCGCTGGCGGCCAGGCACGGGATGCGCTGCCGCAGGCTCACATGGAATCCCAATTACAAGGGTATTGATGACTGGCAGCTTGCGCTGCGCCGGAAAGAACAGAAAATGAAGGAGGATCCAGAAATGACATTTAAGGAGCAATATCTCAACGGGCTGTGCGGGCTGGAAATGCTGGAAGCCTGTACGGAAAAATGGCACACGATGAAGGTGGACAGTATTTCCCTGCGGGACTATCTGGGGCTGACGGAGCAGGAATACGATGCGTACTTACAGACTGCCCCCGGCGTTTCTTTTCAGGAGTTGTTGGACAGTCAGCGCAAAATGCAGCGGTTTCGTGTTTACCAGCTGGATCTGGAGCATGGCAAGACGCGCGCATTCGCCTTTGGCGGCATTGACGCGCTGCACAAGGCCGGCTTTCAGCAGCCCCCGGCGGCGGAATACACACTCGTTTACGACGGTGAGCTAACCTGCCCGGTCGGGCAAGATGAACGTGATATTCTGGAACGCATTTTTGCACGCTATAATCAGGCGTTCCCCCCGGACTATCACGGCCGCAGCATTGCCCCATCCGATGTGCTGGAGTTGTATGATGAAAGCGAGCGCAGATACTTTTACTGCGATATGGCTGGTTTTCCGCAGGTGAAATTCTCTCCCGCGCTGGCAAAGAAGGCATGAGTATGCTGCGATGGAGAAACAAAGGAAGGAATCTCTTGAAGCGGTATTACAGCTTTGCGGAAATTTAGGCGCGGAGATCCGGTATCATCCGGAGTACCGCTATTTTACAGCTATGGTCTGGACCGGCTGGGATACGCCCTGCGGAATGGGTGAGGCCCTTGCCATCCAACAGGAAATTCAAAGAACGGCTGCTCAGTATCCGACTGTTGTGTGCTACTGCTTCGACCCATTCAGCACACTGGTCTACACGGTCTGAGCCAAGTATGTAAAAAAAGGACGCCTTGTGCCATTGGCACAGGAGCGTCCTTTTCAAAATTTTATTTAGGAGGAATGTACGAATGGGCGCTTTTTCAAATATGGATTACGAGCTCCAAAGCAGCGAGGCTGCCGTTTCTGACGCCTTTACGGAAGATGATGCTATGGATATGCCGCAGACGGCTCCTGTGGAACCGGCGACAGCAAGTTCTCCGACTGCAGCTCCGACTCCGGCGGCGGCCAGCGAACCGGCAACCGCCCCCAACACCCAAAGCGAGGATGAGGCACGCCGTGCGCACGAAGCGTCTGAAGCCAAGCGCAAAGCAGAGTGGGACGCCAAGCAGGCGGAAAAGCGGCGGGCCCGGCAGAGCTGCTCAAGGCTGCCGCAAAGCGTGTGTCCGCAGATACGGAGAAGCTGACGCGACGCAACATGAAAGAGAGCGTTGCCGAGTTTATCCAGACCAAGTGTATTGATGACCTCGGCTTTGCCCGGCTCACCATGCACCCGCGTAAGAGCATGATCCACTGTTTCCAGTATATCAGCCGGAAGGCATGGGATTATGTGCAGGACGAGCTGAAGGCAAACGGCGTTCAGCCGGGCCCCGGTCAGCAGGCATACGGCTGCGATATTCCCGATGATCTCTGCTATCAGTGGGCGGAGGACTATTTCCGTGACCCCGATGCCAAGGAGGATCAGGG
>OHKO01000773.1_pt1 | contig 10007 bp, 7 predicted proteins | sample 1568851 | NCBI WGS metagenome assembly OHKO01 (sample SAMEA3879549, study PRJEB24766) | human gut metagenome | biome: human-associated habitat; feature: feces | place: USA | collected 1985/1987 | reverse complement strand
TTGATAAGGAAAATGATGGTTCTTCGGAAAGACCGATGCACCTTCCTTTCGTCATTTATTCTATAACGGTTCATAGGTTGGAAGGTGATATCTATAAATTTGCCAAAGAAAGTGATGAAATAGTACCGGGTAAATATGCAGAAATTCTTCAGGCTAATGGCATAGAATGGGGTTATGATTCCATGATGAAAGCCGATGCTTCTGTATTAGATGCTCAATGCATATTGGCTTTACTGATAGCTTCTCTTAGGGCAGAGCGCTTTTGTGATGGTGCGTTATTAGGCTTTATCAAAAATGGCGCTGTTATAAGATGGTTGAAACGTTTGCAGGAGCTTGATGAGGCATAAAAATATATCCTTCCTCCCCCCAAATCCCCCTCGCCCTACCCGAATTCACGCTTTCGGGTGGGGCGCTTTTCTTATTTTCAAGTTAAAATATAATCAGGAAAACAACTGCCCGTAACGCAGATGGCAGGAATAGGAGGGATGGATATGCAAAAGAGAATATTCTTAAGCGCAGCGCTTGGTCTGGCAATATTTGCCAACACTGCCTTTGCCGAGGTCAACACAGCTTATTTGGCCAACGAGCTCAGGTCTTATCCCGGCTGGCCGCTGGAGGTATATTGCAACGCAACCGATGTTAATGTCAGAACACAGCCTAATACCGACTGTGATGTTATCACCATGCTGCAAAGGGGAGATAAATTTTATGTAAGCAGAGTTGTAGATGTAGTAAACAGTGAATACAAATGGCTTCTTGGTACTACTGAAAAGGGCTATGTTGGTTTTATGGCAAGCAAATATCTTGATGTAACACCGAAAGCTGCCAGCGCAGCAGGACGCTTTAATGCTGCCCTGGAGGCAGATTGGATTATGGATCCCGAGATTTTTGCTTCAGGTGCTTATTACCCGGGGCGTGTGGAAAAGAATACGGATGATACTATCTCATATGCCGATAAAAAGATGCAGGTCGGACCGCGCTTGTTCTATATAGATTCGGCAAAAAACAGAGTTAGTGAGGTGAAAATCAATAAGCTTCATGGCATGATGGCAGGCTATGCTGTCGGCCAGCTGCTTAATACTGACAGCCAGATTCGTTTGGACGGTTACCTGAAAATGAACGGCTGGGAGGATGATTATATGGGCGGAGGCCGTTCTGATACGCATTATATGATCGGTTGGGTGAAATATGCCTATAACGCAAGAGAGCAAAAATTCCTGCACAAGAGCTTTTATGTGAAATTGGATTCTAAAGATGTGATTTCGGAAATTATTTACTGCGAGCATGACGTTCATTAAGCAAAGTAAAGGATAAAGCAATTTTTGCTAAAACATCTTTTGACAGGAGGTGGCGTAATGAAGCGGAAGCTATTTAAGAGCATGTGGCTGGCAATGCTTCTGGTGGCGTTTGCCGGTTACGGCACAGAGCAAAATGCCGTATTACCGCAGATGGATTTGCCTAAGGCTGAGGCCGCTGCTAAAGTAGCGCCGGCCTATGAGCAGGAATATGCAAATGTTGTAGACAGCGTTTATGAATTTATTGCTGACGGTACGAGTGATAACCTGCCGGAGCAGGGAAGAACAGGCATCTGTGAGGTGCGGGATTTCGCCAATCGGGAGGCGGCCCTGCAGCAGCTTGGCTACACGCTGCAGGACATCAGCGGCGACGGTGTTCCGGAGCTGCTTATCGGTTGGATTAGCCAAAAACGCGGCGTGGGGCATTACGGTAAGGAGATTTATGCGATTTACACCTTTGCGAACGGCAGCGTGAAATACGTTGCGGAGGGCTGGAGCCGCAGCAGCCTGCAGCTTATGGCAAATGACAACCTGGTGACACGAGGCGGCACCGGCATTTCGCATCAGGTGCTTGCTGTTGAGCATTTGCAGCCTGACGGCAACCTCGGGTGCTATGAGCTTTATTTTACCTGGCCGAAGGATGACGGCCTTGGCGTTTACCGCAATATGACCTGCAGAAGTGAGGCAGATGCTTCGCAGGAAACAGATATGACTGTGGAAGAGTTCAATGAAATGAGGTCTGAATATGCTAATCACAGTGTTGAAATTGAATTTCTGCCGTTGAAGGACTTCAAAAAGCAGGGCTTTAAGGGTCTGATGAGGCAGTATCTTTCTGCAGGAGGGTGAATAAAAGGGCTGATGTGATGAGCCTGAAATATGATGGCAGTCGGAATTTAACTGGCTGCCGTTTTTTGAGGTGAAATAAGGCTAAATTTATAGTATAATATACATAACTGTGACTGATATACGCTTATACCGGCTTTATATCAAATATTTTTATGAGGTGATTTAATAATGAGCAATGAATTAACCGGACGTAATGTAGGAAAAACCTGTCGCGTACACTATAAAGGTACCTTCAATGATGGCAAGCAATTTGATTCCTCCTATGACCGTGGCGAGCCGTTGGAATTTGTTTGCGGCGCAGGCCAGATGATTAAAGGCTTCGATGCAGCTGTTGCAGATTTAGAGGTTGGCGCTGAGGTTGACATCCATCTGCTGCCGGCAGAAGCATATGGCGAGGCTGACCCGAAGGCTATCTTCACCATGCCGATTGCCCAACTGCCTGGTTCCGAAAATCTGACCGTTGGCCAGAGAGTTTACCTGCAGAACCAATTTGGTCAGCCCGTACCTGTACTGGTAACCGAAAAGGATGATACCAATATTACCTTTGATGCTAACCATGAAATGGCTGGTAAGGAACTGAACTTCCATATCGAGCTGGTAGAGGTAAAATAAAGTATTGCTGCTGCCATACAGTAAACTGCAATTTGCTTTGGCAATAGATTTTGCAGTGCTGATATGGTACAATAGCATACGTGCATTTTTTGCAACTGATATTTAGGAGTGTGTATTGTGGATTATAGAATTGTGGTGCCCAGCGGAATTGTTTTTGATTTCAATAATATGCTGGGAGCAGGCAGATTGCCGCAGGAGGTAGAGCAGGCACTGCAGCAGCAGGGAGCCGCAGCCGAAAAGGCTGTGTGCGAGCTGCGCCGCAGCGGCTTTGCCAAGAAGCATTTATCTAAGGACGGCACGCCTGAGCATGTTTACTTTCCACGCATGCCATATATTGCCGACGGCAACCCCAATACGGAGCAGTCGATTATCAAGCTGATGCGCTACAGCAAGCATCTGCGCAGTAAAGATGTCGTAATCTTTTTGGGCGTTGGCGGCTCCTACTTGGGCAACAAGGTGCTGTTTGATGCCTTTGGCGGTTATCATTGGAATACCAGTGCAACACTGCGCCAAGGCCAGCCCTGCATTTATTTTTCCGGCAACAATCTTGACCCGGTGGACTGCAATTCACTGCTGTTCAAGATGCGCCGTATGGCTGGAGTAAGTGCGCAAGAAGGCAAGAAGCTAAAGATTATGCTGGTGCCGATTTCTAAATCCGGTACTACGCTGGAAACTATTTCAGCCTTTACGTATTTCTATGCTAATCTGTCTCAAAACGCAGATATAGACCTTGACTGCACGGTAGTTACTGATTTAAAGGCTCCGGTGGAAAATGCGCCGCTTTTGCAGCTGGCGGAAAAATTTGGCTGGGAGCGCTTTGACATCAAGGAGGGCATTGGCGGACGCTTCTGCATTATGACTGACCCGGGACTCGTAACGATGGCTGCCCTTGGCGGTGATATTGAGGAGTTTTTGCGCGGTGCGCGTGATATGGATATCTATTGCCAGCAGGCAGAGCTTGCGGAAAACCCGGCGCTGCTCAACGCCTTGCTCAAATTCATGGCTTATGAGCGCGGACGTGATATAGAAGTGTTCATGCCGTACAGCATGCGCCTGAAATCGTTGAGCGAATGGTATGTGCAGCTGCTGGCGGAATCGCTTGGCAAGCGCTGCAATCGTGAGGGTGCAACTGTTTACTACGGCAGAACGCCGATTGTTGCTGTCGGCACAACGGATATGCATGCGCAGACACAGCAGCATCAGGACGGTCGTCTGAATAAGGTGGTGCAGTTCCTGGAGGTTGCCAATCCTGAGGTTGAGGCAGTTTTGCACAATCCTTTTGCCGATGTACCGTTCTTCGATAAATACGAGGGCATGGATATGGCGAAGGCTCTTAAAGCGGCACTGAATGCCAATGAAGCGGCGCTGACGGGTGATAACCGTTACAATGCGCGTTTTACGCTGCCGAAGCTGAATGAGTATTATCTTGGTCAGCTGATGTACTTTTTGATGCTGACGATTGCCTATGAGGGCGAGCTGGCGGATGTGGATGCATTTGACCAGCCCGGCGTTGAGGTATATAAGAAATTAATGAAGGCTCAGCTCTGATTTAGTAGAATAAAAAATAAGACGTTGTGTGCTTGAAAAAGCACGCAACGTCTTTTTGCTTTGTATTGAATTTACCGTTTACCTGTAAACAGCAGCTTTGCCGTACTGCATTTTTCAAATGCTTTTGTCAGCAGGATGCTGAGGGCCAGCGAGCCGAGCACCAGCAGCACGTAGGAAAGGGCTACCTTTTTGACGGTCATGATGATGCCGAAATGGTTATAGGCGCTGCTGAGCCAGTCCAAGAGCAACGGATGCACAAAGTAGATGAGCATGGAGTAGGCGGAAAGAATGCTGATGGCTTTATAGAGGAGGTTGGCGAGGGAACCTTCGCTTTGCGCCTTGCGCTCCAGCCAATCCAGTGTCAGGCAGAAGAAGAGCAGCGAGCCTACGGTGTAGCAGAGTCCCTGCGGGCTGAGCTGGTGATAGGTGTTGGCCAGATCAATCAGCGTGTAGCCTTTAACCGTAACTGCCTCGTAACAGCTTTGTACGTCCCAGGCAACGCTTGCAGCAAAAATTACGCATACCATTGTGCTGTACTTGCGCAGGAGGGCAATGAATTTTTGCCAGTAGCAGGCTGCCAGGCTGCCGCTCATAAAAATAAGCAGATAATGTAAGGGAAGATAGTTGAGGCGATAATCAAAGAAATTTTTAGCCAGAACGCTCCAACCCGCTGTATTCAAGCCCGGATGCGTTGTCCACCAGTTGAAAGCAAGCTGGAAAATGAATAAAAGCACTAGCATAAACGGTATGCTTTGATGTATAATTATACGCAGAAGCTGGCGCCAGAGCGGATAGCTTGCATAAAACCACAGCAGGATGACCATAAAATACAAATGGTAGCAGCCCAGGCCGAAGAATAATACATAGGACACATGCAGCGGATTCCAGCTGACGAAGCCCGGTGGCAGAATCAGCCAGAAGTAAAGCATGTAAAAAAGCGACCAGCTGAGATAGGGCAGGCCTGCTCCCCGCAGACGCTTCTTCATAAAGTCGATATAGTTCAGCCGGCTGCCGCTTAATAGGCCTTTATCCGTACAGGCCAGGCCGTAGCCGGAGATAAAGAAAAAGGAGGGGACACTGTAACGGCTTAAAATCTCCAGTAATAAGTAAAGAGTAAAGTTGTTGGGGGCAAGTGCCAGGCTGCCGATATGAATACCGATGACGCCAAGCATGCAGATGCCACGCAGATTATCTATAATGGTGTTTCGCATAAGTACCTCGCTAATTTTTAGTCTTCTTTATTATACTATAAGTAAAAAATTCCTGCCAAGATTTTACCTCGAAATATTTGACGTATTCTTCATTAAGGTGTAAAATATATACAATCAATTTGCACCTTTAAATTGGTCCTGTGAGACTGCAAGGTATAAGTTATTATGAAACCTAAGGCCTTTTTGCACCATCATGGGATGAGAAGGCCTTTTATTATGCAATTTTATTATAAAAAACAGGAGGTAAAGCTAATGGCTAAATCAAATGTATCTCTGGGTGGCAGAGATATACTGGATCTGGAAAGCCTCAGCGTTGAGGAAATCGAGCTGGTTTTGAAAACCGCTGAGGAAATGAAGAAGATTATGAAGAGGGATATCAAAAAGGTGCCCTCACTGCGCGGTAAATCTATCATCAATCTGTTCTATGAGCCCAGTACACGTACCCGTACATCCTTCGAGCTGGCAGGCAAATATCTGGGTGCCGATGTAGTAAACATCACTACATCCTCTTCCAGTGTTGTCAAAGGTGAATGCCTGCGCGACACCATCCTGACTGTACAATCCATGGCTTGTGATGCGATTGTTATGCGTCACCCCATTGAAGGCGCTGCAGCATATGCTGCTAAGGTTGCAGACCCTGTAATCATCAACGCCGGTGATGGCGCACACGCACATCCTTCTCAAGGCTTCCTGGATATGTTTACTATCCGTGAGCAGGGCAAAAACCTGAAGGGCTTGAAAATGGCAATTATCGGCGATATTCTCTACAGCCGTGTTGCCCGCACCAATATTGCTGCCTGGACCAAAATGGGCGCTGATGTACACGTTGCAGGTCCTATGACTCTGCTGCCGCACGACATCGCTTCTCTGGGTGTTACAGTACACAAACGCGTTGAAGAAGCAATCGAAGGCGCTGACGTAATCGATATCCTGCGTATTCAGCTGGAGCGTCAGCAAAAGGGTCTGTTCCCGTCTCCGCGTGAATATGCACGTATCTTCGGAATTAACGAAAACCGCCTGAAGCTGGCTAAGCCTGACGTAACCGTGCTGCATCCCGGCCCGATGAACCGTGGTCTGGAAATCTCCTGGGAGGTTGGTTACTGCGATAACGCCGCAATCCGTACTGAGGTACAAAACGGCGTAGCTGTACGTATGGCACTCTTATTCTTGACTTTGACAGGAGGTAAACACATTGAAAACATTGATTAAAAACGGCAGGGTAGTAGACCCCAGCCAAAAATTAGATGCTGTAATGGATATCCTCGTTGAGGATGGCAAAATTAAAGCTTTGGGCAAGGATATTGCCGAAGCAGCTGACGAGGTTTTTGATGCAACCGGCCTCGTAGTAACTCCTGGTCTGATTGACGTACACACTCATATGCGTGAGCCCGGCCTGGAAGCTAAAGAAGATATTATCAGCGGTACCAAGGCTGCTGCTGCCGGCGGTGTAACCACCGTTGCCTGCATGCCTAATACCAAGCCTGTCATTGATACCTCCATCGTAGTAAGCGGTATTAAAGAACGCGCTCGCGAGGAAAGCTACGCTAACGTTGAAGTTATCGGCGCAATCAGCAAGGGCGAAAAGGGCGAAGAGCTGGCAGAGATGGGCGACATGGCAGAAAAAGGCGCTATGGGCTTCTCTGATGACGGCCACTATGTAAAGAGCTCCCGCCTGATGGTGCTGGCTGCTAAATATGTAACTGCTTTTGACAAACCTTTGCTGTGCCATGCGATTGATCCAGAATTGGATTCCGAAGGCTACATGCATGAAGGCGCTGTTTCCGCACGTATCGGCGTACCGGGCGTACCGGCAATCAGCGAGGATATCGCTGTTGCACGTGACTGCATCATCGCTGAATACACCGGCGCACATGTACACATCTGCCACGTTGCCTCCAAGGGTGCTATCGACATCATCCGCCAGGCTAAAAAACGCGGCGTAAATGTTACCAGCGAAGTAACTGTACATCATCTGACTCTGACTGATGAGGCTTGCGCAGATTACAATTCCGCAACCCGCGTCAACCCGCCGCTGCGCAGTGCAGACCACGTACAGGCTATGCGTGAGGCTGTTCTGGACGGCACTGTTGACGCAATCGTTACCGACCACTCCCCGCATGCACCGGAAGAAAAGGATGTTGAATTCCGTTATGCTCCGAACGGCTTCTGCGGTCTGGAAACCTCTTTGGCAGTAATGCTGACTGACTTATATCACACCCATGTATTTGATTTGAATACTATTATCAGCAAAATGAGCTGCGAGCCTGCTAAGCTGTTCAAGCTTGCCGGCGGTACTCTGAAAGAAGGCAGCGTTGCTGATATCACTATTATGGACCTGAATAAAAAATGGACTGTTGACAGCTCCAAATTCTATACCCGCGGCAAATTCACCCCGTACGAAGGCAAGGCTTGCACCGGCAAGGCTGTTGCCACTATGCTGCACGGTAATTTTGTAATGAGGGATGGTGTAGTATGCACGAAAAAGTGAGAAAAGGAAAATTAGTTTTAAAAGACGGCAGCGTTTTTGAAGGCACTCTGTATGGTGGCAAACGCAATGCTGTAGGAGAGGTTGTATTCACCACCGGCATGAGCGGTTACCAGGAGACCTTGACCGACCCGTCCTTCTGCGGTCAGATTGTAGTAATGACCTATCCGCTGGTAGGCAACTATGGCTGCAACCCGCTGTTTAACCAAGGCAAGAAATGCTTCTTCCAGGGCTTCGTTATCGGCGAGCTGTGCGATTGCCCCAGCAACTGGCGCAATGAGCAGAGCCTGGAGGACTTCCTGATTGAACAGGATATCCCGACCTTAGCAGGTGTAGATACACGTGCTATCACCCGTAAAATCCGTAATCACGGCGTACTGCAGGGCGTAATCGTTCCGGCAGAAATGCCTGATGATGAAGTACAGAAGCTGCTGGATTTACCGGCAGTACACAACCAGGTTGATCAGGTTACCACTCCCGAGGTTTACACCATGGGCGAGGGCAAGCTGCATGTAGCTGTTATGGACTTCGGTATTAAACGCAATATCCTGAAATCCATTGAAGCCTTTGGCTGCCGCTTGACAGTATTCCCTGCTTCCGCTACCGCAGAAGAGGTACTGGCATGTGATCCAGACGGTATCTTCCTGTCCAACGGCCCTGGCGACCCTAAGGATTTGCCTGAGGTTATTGAAAACATTAAGAAATTAATCGGCAAGAAACCGATTTTCGGTATCTGCCTCGGTCATCAGCTCATGGCTTTGGCTAACGGCGCTGATACCTATAAAATGAAATTCGGCCATCGCGGTATTAACCAACCGGTAAAATACTTGGCAACCGGCCGCATCTACATCAGCGCCCAAAACCATGGCTACGCTGTAGATGAAAAATCTCTGGAAGGCAAGGGCATCAACATCAGCCACATTTCCATGAACGACGGTACTATCGAAGGCCTGGAATACACCAAGCATCCTACGTTTACCGTTCAATATCATCCGGAAGCCTGCCCCGGCCCTGGTGATCATGATTATTTGTTTAAACATTTTGTTGATATGATGGAGGGTCGTTAATTATGCCGAAACTTAAAGATATTAAAAAGGTTCTCGTTATCGGCTCCGGCCCTATTATTATCGGTCAGGCAGCAGAGTTTGACTATGCAGGCACCCAGGCTTGCCGTGCTCTGAAGGAAGAAGGCCTGGAGGTTGTACTGATTAACAGTAACCCTGCAACCATTATGACTGATGTGCATGTGGCTGACCGTGTATATGTTGAACCTATCAGCGTTGAATTCATTGAAAAAATTATCAAACGTGAGCATCCTGATTCCCTGTTGGCAACACTTGGCGGTCAGGTTGGCCTGAACATGGCTATGAAACTGGAAGAGCAAGGCATTCTGAGCAAATACAACGTTCGTCTGCTGGGCACTCAGATCAGCGCTATCAAACGTGGTGAAGACCGCGAAATGTTCAAGGAAACTATGGAGAAAATCCATCAGCCGATTCCTGAAAGCACTATCGTAGAAACCATTGAAGCTGCTTGCGATTTCGGCAAGGAAATCGGTTATCCGCTGATTGTCCGTCCTGCGTATACCCTCGGCGGTACCGGCGGCGGCATTGCTGAAAACGAGGAAGAGCTGATTGACATCGTGCAAAAGGGCCTGGGCTACAGCCCTATCGGTCAATGCCTGATTGAACGCAGCATCGCCGGCTGGAAGGAAATCGAATACGAAGTAATCCGCGACGCTGCTGATAACTGCATTACTGTCTGCTCCATGGAAAACCTGGACCCCGTTGGCGTACACACCGGCGACTCCATCGTTGTGGCTCCAGCACAGACTCTGAGCGATAAAGAAGTACAGCTGCTGCGTCAGGCTTCTATCGATATCGTGCGTGAGCTGGGCGTAGTTGGCGGCTGTAACGTACAGCTGGCTCTCGACCCGTACTCCGAAAACTATTATGTAATCGAAGTTAACCCGCGTGTAAGCCGTTCTTCCGCACTGGCTTCCAAAGCTAC
>OHKO01000765.1_pt1 | contig 10074 bp, 7 predicted proteins | sample 1568851 | NCBI WGS metagenome assembly OHKO01 (sample SAMEA3879549, study PRJEB24766) | human gut metagenome | biome: human-associated habitat; feature: feces | place: USA | collected 1985/1987 | reverse complement strand
CATACCCATCTGCCCTTCCTGAGCGATAATATTTCTAAAGGAGTAATTTCTTTAGAAGAAGAAAAACTTAATATAAGATATGGAAAGGAACAATTCAAGGCAGCCCGGAAATACTGGAGCAAAAAAGAACAGATAAAAATGCCGGGAGAGCAGTACGGAAGATGTGCTGGCGGAAATCCGCAGCTTTGACGATAAGTACGGTAAATAAAGGAAAGGATGTGTTTTATGGAATACAACTTTTGGGGCTGGCAGAATGCGACAGCTCCGGCGATAACGGACGAATACAAAGGAATACATACACCTATAGATTTATACGATGCGCTGACGCACATTTGGTGCTCAGATACTTGTGCGCCCAGACTGAGGGACGGCTGGACGGAAGATAATAAAACACTGGGGCAGTGCTCCATTACAGCTTTTCTGGCGCAGGATATCTTCGGTGGAGAGGTGTACGGCATTTTAAGACCCGGCGGCAATTATCATTGCTACAATGTAGTCGGTGACTGCCGGTTTGACCTCACCAGTGAGCAGTTCGGAGAGGAAGTCCTTGATTATGGGAACAACCCGGTGCAGGAAAGAGCAGTGCATTTTGCAAAGGAAGAAAAGAAACTCCGCTAAGAATACCTGAAATCGGAGCTTAAAAAGTACACGGTGGCAAGGGAGCAATAAATATGGCGGAAAAAAGCAGGACAGAGTATTCCATGGTGAATACCTCCGTGGCATTTATAGCGCAGATTACAGCCATTCTGATGGGATTTTTCACCAGAGTGGTTTTTACGCATACACTGAGTGAAGGCTATGTGGGTATCAACGGTCTTTTTACGGACATTCTGAATATCTTATCCCTGTCGGAGCTGGGCGTTGGCACGGCAATTACCTATGCGTTGTACGGTCCCATTGCCCAAAAAGACACGAAAAAACAGCAGATTTTAATGCGGATGTTCCGCACCTTTTACCGAATAACGGCAGCAGTCGTGCTGGTGGCAGGTCTGTGCCTCATCCCGTTTTTAAATGTGCTTATGAAGAACCGTCCGGATGTGGACCACCTGCTTCTGATTTACCTTTTGTATCTGTTAAATTCGGTGATTTCCTATCTGCTGATTTACAAAAAGACGCTGGTGGATGCGCATCAGATGAATTATCTGACTGTGATAAATCACAATGGATTTCTGGTTATTCAGGATATTTTGCAGATAATTATTCTGCTGACCACGAAAAATTTCATCCTGTTTTTACTGGCGGCGGTGGTTTGCACCATTACGGCGAATATTGTGATGTCGAAGCAGGCGGACCGGCTGTTTCCGTATCTGAAAGAAACGTGTGAGGAAAAACTGCCGGAAAACGAACGGAAGGATATTATAAAAAATGTAAAAGCCATGCTGATGCATAAAATCGGCGAGGTGGCGGTCAACAATACCGATAATCTGCTGATATCCGGCTTTGTTGGGGTCATCAGCGCGGGTGTGTATTCCAATTATTATCTGGTGATCGGCTCCGTGAGGCAGGTGCTTGACCAGGCGCTGCAGGGGGTTACCGCCAGCGTGGGCAATTTAGGAGCTACCGAGGACGGCAAAAAAGTAGGGCATGTATTTGCAGATTTATTTTTCATCGGACAGTGGATGTTTGGGTTTGCTGGCATCTGCCTTTTGGAAATGCTGAACCCGTTTGTGGAGCTGGCATTCGGAAAGCAATATCTGTTTACAGAGGACATTGTGCTTATTTTGTGCATCAACTTTTTTGTGACGGGTACCCGCCGGGCGGTGCTCATCTTCAAGGAGTCCATGGGGCTGTTCTGGTACGACCGTTACAAATCCCTGATTGAAGCTGTATTAAATCTGGCTATTTCCATTCTGCTGGTGGAAAATTTAGGGATTGCCGGAGTATTTTTAGGAACGCTCTGCAGCACCCTGCTGACCTCCTTCTGGGTGGAGCCCTATGTACTTTATAAACACCGTTTCCATGAAAAACCGGTGAGATTTTTCCTGAAATATGCCTGGCATCTGATGGTTATGGCGGCGGTATGGGGACTGACCCATGTATGCTGCAGATGGTATGAGTGCGGAGCGCTCGGCAATCTGCTGGTGCGTTTTGTGATATGTATGGTGATGCCGAATGTACTGCTTATGTTACTGCCGGACGGCGGAATGTAAGGATTTTTTACGGTTATTAAAAAGAATGGGGAGCAAAGCATTCGGCAGGATGAAAAGATGAGAGCCATGGGGTGACAGGATAAAAGGGTGAAAACACAAAGTAAACGGGATGAAAAGGGGTAAGACCATATGCCTGACAGAACGATAAAAATATCCGTGATAGTTCCGGTCTGCAATGCGGAAAAGTACTTAAAAGAGGCGCTGGACAGTGTGTTCAAGCAGAGCTTTACAGACTGGGAGCTTATTTTGGTGGACAATATGTCGAAGGACAACAGTCTGTCCATTTGCGAAAGTTATGCGCAGACGGATGACCGGGTTTGTATTTATAAAGAAGAGAAAAACGGCGCAGGTGCTGCACGGAATACCGGCATGAAAATGGCGCGGGGAGAATATCTTTGTTTTCTGGATGCAGATGACTGCCTGGCGGGAACGGATATCCTGCAAAAACTGGCGGAGCAGATGGAACGGCAGCAGGCGGACATTGTTGTCTGCAATTACGAGAGAAACTGGAACGGCAGACTTCTGCCGGCAGCAGGACATGAAGCTTTTTCTTCACTTGACAGGGAAGAGGAGGACTTCCGGTTCAAAGGTTTCTTTTCCGTAGGCACGCTTTCATATGTCTGGGGACGGCTTTACCGCAAAGCATTCCTGGATGAACATAGCATCTGCTTTCAAAATCTTGCCTATGCGGAGGATAAGCTGTTTAACTTGCAATGCTATCTGTATCAGGCAAAGTTTGGTTTTATGGACGATATCGGCTATATCTACCGGAAAAACGACGACTCGATTTCCTATCAGTACAAACCGGAGTCCGCAAAGTGCTGGCTGCAGATTGCCCATACGGTTCAGGAGCAGATAACAGCCGGCGGAAGCGCATACCGGGATTATGAAGGACTCGTCCGGTATACTCTTTTCTTTGCCGCTTTTTTTGATGCCAAGATGGAATACGTGGAGCACAGAAAATCCATGAAAGCCGTCCGGAAAACACTTCGCACCTACGAGGGGGATGCTTTGGGACATAAATGTTTTCAGAAGCTTGCTTTCGGAAAAGAAGTGCGCCGCATTTCCCAGGGACTGTGGAAGGTAATGATGAGGGGCTTTTCTTTTGGCATGCACTGTCATATGTTTGGCCTGCTGGCATTGGGGATTAAATTTCTGATTGATCTGCGGATAGACGAAAGATTGTCCGATACGGGGCTGCGGGAGGAATAAGGAAAATGCGGCGGGCGTAAACGGGATGAGAGTGCCGGATTGCATTTCGGATAGGACTGTGATAGAATGATGCTGGTTAGCGAAGACTAATCGGCATTTTTTAATGGGGGTAAGCGTATTCAAAAGTACGGAAAAGATAAGTAAGGGAGAGAAAATATGAAGATTTATGAATTTGGAGATGCCGGTAAGCCGGTTATCATGTTATTCCCGGGTACCTGCTGTTATTGGAAGACGAACTTCGGACATGTGCTGCCCAATCTGCAGAAATATTTTTATACGGCAGTCGTCAGCTACAGCGGATTTGATGAAACGGAAAATACCACTTTTGTTTCCGAACTGGATGAAACGGAAAAAATAGAGGCTTATATAAAGGAAAAATTCCAGGGCAGAATTTTTGCGGCTTACGGCTGTTCTCTGGGCGGCTCCGTTGTGTCCCTGTTAGTAGGGCGTAAAAATATCCACATTGATCATGCCATCATCGGTTCCAGTGATATGGACCAGGCGCCGAAGTGGCTGGCAAAGATGGAAACGGCGATGGTAATGCCGCTGTTTTATCCGTTTTTAACCGGAAAAGAAAATTCCCGGATGGAAAAAATGTTCAACAAGAAAATGAACCAGGGGGATGAAAAAGAGGCTGACTATATGAAAAAATTTATGGAAGTCATGGGCAGGGACAGCGGCATCGATTTCTCCTTTATTTCCAAGGACTCCGTGAGAAACCAGTTCTGCACGGATTTGTATACAAAAGTCGGTGAACACATTTCGGCACCCGGTACCGTCATTCATGTTTTTTATGCCAGGAAAATGGGTGAAAAATATCTGGCTCGTTATCAGAAATACTTTGCCGACCCGGATATCCGCGAATTCGATTTGCGGCATGAAGAGCTGCTCCTGGATGCGGATGTCTGGACAAACGAAGTCGGCAAGGCATGCGGAATTACGGAGTAGGACCTACAAGACTGGCAATCAGAACTCATATCACAAGGATATGGGTTCTTTTTTTGTCCTAAAATAAGCGGTGCCCGGTTAAACTATGCGTTCAATGACAAAAGGGTGCCCGCATACTACAATGAGAGCACAACAAAAGCGAAACAGCAGCACGGCAAACGGCAGGCAGGACAACAGGCAGCCCGCTGACAAGCCGCAGCACGGCAAACGGCAGGCAGCTCACTGACAAGCCGTTGACCATAACCAGCACAGGAGGCAGCAACATGACGAACACATATAATGATGTACCGGAGGTAGAACGGGAGACGGCGGACGGCATCCGCACCGTTTCTCTTTTAACGGATGCACTTACAGGCAGGAAGGTGTTTTTATTCGGCAATATCGATGAAAACCTTGTGTTTTCCTTTACCATGCAGATGTTAAAACTTATGGAGGATGAACAGTCGGAAATCAATATTTACATAAACAGCCCCGGCGGCGAAGTCAATGCGGGACTTGCCATTTACGATTTGATACAGTCCTGCAGGGCGCCGATAAACATGTACTGCGTGGGCATGGCGGCAAGCATGGGCGCATTCCTGCTGGCAAGCGGCACCAAGGGTAAGCGCTTTGCCCTGCCCAACGCCGAGATCATGATCCACCAGCCGCTGATCGGCGGTCAGGGCGGCGGCCTTTCCGGCCAGACCACGGATATCAAGATCCATGCCGAGCACATGGTCTATATCCGCGATAAGATGAACCGGATGCTCAGCGAGTACACCGGCCAGCCGCTGGAAAAGATCCAGCAGGACACCGAGCGCGACAACTACCTTACCGCGCAGCAGGCAAAGGAATACGGCCTGATCGATGAGGTCATTGCCCACCGGTAAACCGCTATAATCTATCCAGGATAAGGAAAAACAGCTATGGCAAATAACAATTCCGGCAAAAACGAAAAGGATCTGGTTTGCAGCTTTTGCGGCAAGCATCAGGACGAAGTGGAGCGCATGATCATTGGCCCCGGGGTCAATATCTGCAGCGAGTGCATCGGCCTGTGCCACGATCTGCTCTCTGACAAGCCGGATCAGCCCAAAAGCGCCCGTCCGGCTCGCGGCAACGCAAACCGCGCCCATGTCCAGCCCGCTGCTGCAGATCTGGATATCAACATCATGACCCCGGCCGAGATCAAGGAAGGCCTGGATCAGTATGTCATCGGTCAGGACGAGGCAAAGCGTGTGCTGTCCGTTTCGGTCTACAACCACTATAAGCGTATCCTCAGCGGCAAGGGCGGCGATGTGGAGCTGCAAAAGTCCAACGTGCTGCTGCTGGGTCCCTCCGGCGTGGGCAAGACCCTGCTGGCGCAGACACTGGCCAAGATGCTGGGCGTGCCCTTCGCCATTGCGGATGCCACCACCCTTACCGAGGCCGGTTATGTGGGCGAGGACGTGGAGAACATTCTGCTCAAGCTGATCCAGGCGGCAGATTTTGATGTGCAGAAGGCACAGATCGGCATCATCTACATTGATGAGATCGACAAGATCACCCGCAAGAGCGAAAACCCCTCCATCACCCGCGATGTGGGCGGCGAGGGCGTACAGCAGGCACTGTTGAAGATCTTGGAAGGCACTGTCAGCAACGTGCCGCCGCAGGGCGGCCGCAAGCACCCGCAGCAGGAGTTCATCCAGATCGACACCACCAACATCCTGTTCATCTGCGGCGGTGCCTTTGACGGTCTGGACAAGTATATCCTGCGCCGCACCGATAAGTCCGCGCTGGGCTTCGGCAGTGCGCTGAAGGATAACTCCACCGAGGCTGAGCGCGCATTGCTGCGCAAGGTAGAGCCCCACGATCTGGTCAAGTTCGGCCTGATCCCGGAGCTGATCGGCCGTCTGCCGGTCATCACCGTGCTGGATGATCTGGACGAGGATGCGCTGGTGCGCGTGCTCAAGGAGCCCCGCAACAGTCTGGTCAAGCAGTATAAAGAGCTGCTGGGCATGGATAACGTGGAGCTTACCTTCACGGACGAAGCTTTGCACGCCATTGCCCGCAAGACCATCGAGCGCAAGACCGGTGCCCGTGGTCTGCGCAGCGTGATGGAAAGCATTCTGCTGCCCATCATGTACGAGGTGCCCAGCGATGCCACCATCATCCGCGTGACCGTGGATGAGGACACCGTGGAGGGCGGCGAGGCACATCTGGAATACGGTGCCGTGCGCAAACGCTATAAAAATCAGGCCGCTCTCAGCTGACGGTATCGCCGCACAGCAGGGGAGTGTTCCTGCCTAAAAGCCCTGTTTCGAAAGCTTTTTGCTTTTGGCAGGGCTTTTTGCTTTCAAATTCTTGTTTCTGACAGGAAAATGTACTATAATAGCAAAGTGTGGATCGTGCGGCATGTGCTCTCTGGCAGGGGCATACCGCAAAAGACGAGCCATAGTATTGGGTAACAGGAAGAGTACTATAAAGGAGTGTGTTTTTAATGGCAAATTATCACGAGATGGATCGCGATGCGCTGACCGCTGAAAAGGCAGCGCTGGAACAGGCTTATAAAGAGTTTCAGGCAAAGGGTCTGAAGCTGAACATGGCACGCGGCAAGCCCGGCCCCCACCAGATGGATCTGGCAATGGACCTGTTGAAGATGACCGACTACACCACGGATGCAGGCACCGACGCCCGCAACTACGGCGAGCTGGAGGGTCTGAGCGAGGCACGCGCCCTGTTTGCAGATGTGTTCGGCGTAAAGCCCAACGAGGTATTCGTGGGCGGCAACTCCAGCCTGCAGCTGATGTATAACCTCATCAACATCGGCTATGTGTTCGGCTTCCCGGAGTCTCCCTGCCCTTGGTCTCAGGTGGAAAAGCGCAAGTTCCTCTGCCCGGTGCCCGGCTATGACCGTCACTTTGCTATCACCGAGGAGTTCGGCTTTGAGCTCATCAGCGTGCCCATGACCCCCAACGGCCCCGATATGGACGTTGTGGAAAAGCTGGTAGCAGAGGATGATACCATCAAGGGCATCTGGTGCGTGCCGCAGTACTCCAACCCCGATGGCTACACTTACAGTGATGAGACCATCGAGCGCTTTGCCAAGATGAAGACCGCCGCCCCGGATTTCAAGATCTTCTGGGATGAGGCCTACATCGTCCACCACTTGACCGAGGAGATCATTGAGACCCCCGTGCTGCTGAACGTGAGCAAGAAGTACGGCACGCAGGACCGCGTGTTCATGTTCACCTCCACCAGCAAGATCACCTTCCCGGGTGCCGGTGTTTCTGCCATTGCCTGCAGCGACAACAGCATGAAGTATATGTGCAAGCGCTTTTCAGTGATGATCATCAGCTACGATAAGATGAACCAGCTGCGCCACGTCCGCTTCCTGAAGAACAAGGAGGGCGTTCTGGCACACATGGCAAAGCACCGCCGCCGTCTGGTGCCCTGCTTCGATGCCGTCAAGACCGCTTTTGCCGCCAACCTCACCCCCTGCGGCGATATTGCCCACTGGACCAACCCCAAGGGCGGCTACTTTATCAGCCTGTATGTCATGCCCGGCTGCGCTAAGCGCGTGGCGGAACTGTGCAAGAACGCAGGTCTGGTGCTGACCGGTGCAGGCTCTGCTTACCCGTACCACAAGGATCCGCAGGATTCTCATCTGCGCATCGCCCCCACTTACCCCAGTCTGGACGAGGTGGAGACCGCTTCCGAATTGCTGTGCGTCTGCGTGCGTCTGGCTGTTGTGGAAAAGCTGCTGGCTGATATGGCTTAAGGCTTAAAATAATTTGTATATTCTCCTCTGCGGGGCTCTTTGCAGGGCTGGCAGGGGAGTTTTATCACAGAAAGGTCGGCACGACGGCTGCTCTGTGAGGAGAGGAACCGTCGGCAAAACTTGCGGTTCACAACAAAAACGGCTGCGGCTGCACAGCCGCCGCTTTTGGAGGTTCCCGACTTATGAAAACAAAAGGCAAAGCATGGCAGCTGGTCGTTACCGCGCTGCTGATCGTTGTGTTTGTTTACACCGCCTTTTTTGGCGTGGCGGCAAAATACGGCGATGTGACCACCACCTATATCAAAGGTGCAAAGGATATCCGCTTTGGTGTGGATATCAAAGGCGGCGTCAACGTCACCTTTGTGCCCTCGGATGGCTATGATGCCACGGACGAGCAGCTGGATGCCGCCCGTCTGGTCATCGAGAACCGTCTGGTCGCGTTGAACGTGACCGACTACGAGCTGTATGTGGACAACAACTCCGACAGTCTGATTCTGGAGTTTCCGTGGCAGTCCGGCGAGACGGATTTTGACCCCGAGTCTGCCATTCAGGAGATCGGCACCACCGCCTACCTGACCTTCCGCGAGGGAGCCAGCAAGGACGGCGAGCTGATTTTGGACGGCTCCATGGTCGAAAGTGCTTCGGCACAGTACGGTGCTGTGAGCAACGGCGGCAGCTCTGAGTATTACGTTGCCCTCAAGTTCACCACCGAGGGTGCCAAGGCCTTTGGCGATGCCACCACCAAGCTGGCCGCCGATAAGGGCAGCATCAGCATCTGGCTGGACGATGAAAACGTAAGCACGGCCACCGTCAACACCGCCATTACCGACGGACAGGCCATCATCACCAGCTCGGCGTCCAATCCCTTTACGCAGGATGCCGTGGTCAAGATGGCACGCCAGATCAACTCCGGCGCGCTGCCCTTTGCCCTGAGCGTAGACAGCTACTCCACCGTGAGCCCCAGTCTGGGCGAAAACAGCCTTGGTGCCATGGTGCTGGCAGGCCTGATCGCCTTTGCCCTCATTGTGGTGTTCATGACGGTGCTGTACCGTCTGCCGGGCTTTCTGGCCTGCATCGCGTTGGCCGGTCAGGTGGCGGCTACGCTGGCCTTTGTGTCCGGCTACTTCCCGGTGTTTGAAAGCTTTACCCTGACCTTGCCCGGTATTGCAGGTATTATTCTGGCCATCGGCATGGGCGTGGATGCCAACGTTATTACCGCCGAGCGCATCAAGGAGGAGCTGAAAAACGGTAAATCTCTGGACGGCGCACTGAAAAGCGGCTTTGCCCGCGGCCTGACCCCTATCATTGACGGCAACGTGACCATCGTCATCGTGGCCATCGTGCTCATGGGCGCCTTCGGCCCCTCGGATGGCCTGTTTGCTAAGGCGCTGCATTTTGTATTCTTTGCCTTCGGCCCCTCTACCGCAGGCACCATCTACGCCTTCGGCTATACGCTGCTCACCGGCGTGCTGCTGAACTTTGTGTTCGGTGTGTTCGCTACCCGTGTTATGATCCGCGGCGCAGCCGCCATCAAGGCACTGCGCAATCCGTGGCTGTACGGCGCTGCAAAGCCCGGGCAGGAGAAGGCCGAAAAGAAGCCGGTGGATTTCGTATCCCTGCGCAAAAAGTTCCTGACCTTCTCTGCCTGCCTGATGGCAGTTATCCTGCTGTGCGCCGCGGTGTTCGGTGTGCATCTGGATACCGAGTTTACCGGCGGTGCTATGATCACCCTGTCCTACGAGGGCGGCTTTGACCAAGCCGCTGTGCAAAAGACCGCTGCTGCGGCGCTGGAAAACACCGGCCTGACCCTGCAGACCGGCGAGAATGTGGCCACCGGCGACCAGACCCTGAAGATCTCCATGCCCGGCACCGAGACCGTGACCACCGAGCAGGTGGAGAACCTGCTGGATTCCTTGAATGAGAACTACCCGGACAACCAGTTTGCCCAGCTGTCTCTGAGCAACGTCAGCGCAGCCATGGGCACCAAGTTCCTGCAGAAGAGTCTGGTGGCTGTGGTGTTTGCACTGG
>OHKO01000762.1_pt1 | contig 10093 bp, 8 predicted proteins | sample 1568851 | NCBI WGS metagenome assembly OHKO01 (sample SAMEA3879549, study PRJEB24766) | human gut metagenome | biome: human-associated habitat; feature: feces | place: USA | collected 1985/1987 | reverse complement strand
GAGACAGAGGAATAAATAGTCAGATAAATAGATTACGGTTTATCTGTCGAATTTTAAAACTATAAAAAAGCCCATGGCGGAATCTGAAAGATAAGTTTGTTGAACTTATCAGAATTCCTGCTATGGGCTTTTGTTTCCGTTTAACGATATGTCACTTTTTATCCGAGCAATAACTTCAGAACGTCGCTGACCTTTTTCACCAGAGTGATTTTCAGCTTATCCTTTACTTCAGCAGCTACATCTTCGAGATCATCTGCGTTGTCAAAAGGAATCAGTATTTTTGTAATACCGGCCCTCTGGGCAGCCATCAGTTTCTCAGGAAGCCCACCGATCGGAAGTATACCTCCGCGGAGGGAAACTTCACCGGTCATGGCATAATCCGGGCTGACAGCCTTTCCGGTAACAAGGGAAGCAAGTGCTGTGGTTAATGTAATGCCGGCAGATGGACCATCTTTTGGAACAGCTCCTTCCGGCACATGAATGTGCAGATCATGATCCTGGAAAACCTTGCTTTCTTTAGGATAAAGAGACTTCACAAGTGTCAGTGCAATCTGTACAGATTCTTTCATGACATCTCCAAGCTGTCCGGTGATGATCACCTTTCCTTCCCCTTCTGTCAGCTTTGTCTCTATAAACAGAATCTCACCGCCTGCCTGTGTCCATGCAAGTCCGGTGACAACACCAGGCTGTGTGGAAGTTAATTTCTGGTCATGATGCAGTTTCTTACGGCCGAGATAGTCTTTCAGATTCGATTTATTTACTGTCAGAGTCTGCCCCTCTTCTTTTACAAGACGTACAGCAGCGGAACGACAAAGCATATCAATCTGTTTCTTAAGTCCACGGACTCCGGATTCCATCGTATAATCTTCAATGACCTTGCGCAATGCACCATCCGTTATTTTTAACATTTTCTTCTGGATCCCCATAACGTCCATTGCCTTTGGAAGTAAGTGCTTTCTGGCAATATGGAATTTTTCCACCGCCGTATATCCTGGAAAATCGATCACTTCCATACGGTTCAGAAGCGGTTCAGGAATCGTATCTGTAGAATTCGCTGTGCAGACGAACAGAACATTGGATAAGTCATATGGAACATTCATATAATGGTCTGTAAATGTACTGTTCTGCTCCGGGTCAAGCACCTCAAGCAATGCACTTGCCGGATCTCCGCCATAATCTTTCGCAAGCTTATCTACTTCATCAAGAACTACAACAGGATTGGAAACGCCGCTGCGTTTAATCCCTTCCATGATCCGTCCCGGCATAGCGCCGATATAAGTTCTTCTGTGACCGCGGATCTCAGCTTCATCTCGGATACCGCCGAGACTGATGCGGACATATTCGCGGTTTAACGCACGGGCAATACTCTGTCCGATACTTGTCTTACCGGTACCAGGCGCACCGACAAAAAGGAGGATGGAACCATACTGTTTCCGGTTCAGTGCCATAACAGCAATCTGCTGGATGATACGTTCTTTGACTTTCTTAAGTCCATAATGATCTTCATCAAGAATCTCTTCTGCCCGGTTTAAATCAATCGGTGTAAATTCCGGATGCTTCCAGGAAAGACTGGTGACAAAATCAAGATAGTCATAGAGAAGCCCATATTCATGGCTGTCTTTTCCTTCCTGCTTCATACGATTCAGGACTTTGTCCGCTTCCTTACGGGCATCTTCATTCATGCCAGATTCCTGGATCTTTTTTTCAAAAGCACGGACATCGGAAATATTTTCCGGGTGCATCTCATCTAATTCTTTCTGAAGGTAATCAATCTGCTTCTTAATTGCAGCCTCTCTGTAAAGCTGCTCCTGGTCACCTTTCTGTGCCTCCTGTGCTTCAGAAGAAACTTTGGCCACTTCCATGAATTCCTTAATCGCATTCTCAATCAGTTCACAGCGCTCACGGCGGGAATCTGTCTCAACAATTGCATATTTTTCCTCGGAAGTAATGTTCAGATAATCTGAAAGAGCAGAACCAAGGTCATAGATATTCTTTCTCTGGATAATGTAGCTTCTTGCCCAGATCCCCCATTGATAATTCTGAACAAATTTCAGAAGCGAGTTCCGCAGGTTTGTGAAAGTCTGCTTCTCTTCTTCTAAAGGTAGATCATCTACCTCCGGGCGGATGGAAGCTGTAGCTGTAATCTGTCCGTTCTCATCCAGCTCAATATCATCAAGACTGACACGTTCTAATGTACGAATCTGGATGCTGTCATCATCACCGATGGATTCGACTCTCGCAGACATACCGACCGGGTAAATATCATCTATAGTAACAGTAGTCTCATCCACTTCATTTTTCAAAAATGGAAACAGAATATCTGTACCGACTTCAATCTGGTCTGCAGCAGCCCCCGGAAAGAAATCACGTTTAAAAAAATAAGTGATATCAGGGAGTAATAATATATTAAAAACAGGACGAATAATCATAAAAACACTCCTTTCGTCTCATGATTTATCATATCACCGTCAGCGATTCAAAATGGTGAGATATGTTGCATAATGCAGGTGCCGCGAACAGAAAACTGCTTACAGCTGTGCCATCAGAAAGTTTAGCGATCCCGCAGGATTCTCAGTTCCTTTTTCCAAAAGAGAGACAAGAGCAGAGATTGTCTGTTCAATCTCATCTGCTGTTGAAGGTATTAAGGTGTTATCCATCTTAACAGTCAGTACAATCAGTACGATCTCAGCAAGAGAAACAGGGTCAGCACAGCGGATTAAATCCTGTGCAATCCCTTGTTCAATAATGGAAGCAAGAACCGGCTTGAGTGAAACGATGAGATGATTCATGTACTTTTGATGAAGAAAAGCCCGCTCCGGTGCAGCCTTTGTAGTTGATGGCTGTGTCTTTAAAAAAGCCGCAGAGGAATTTCGGCAGGCCTGAAAGATCAGAGCCATGCGTGTGAAAGGTGAAATCTCTCTTTGCTCTGCAAGATGTCTTGCTGTTGTTATTGGAGCTTCATAATTGCGTTCTACCAGTGCTTCAAGAATTGCATCTTTGGAAGAAAAATAATAATAAATACTTCCTTTTCCAATTTCAGCAGTCTGAGCAATCTCACTGACAGAGATATTAGAAAGTTCTTTGGTTTCCAGAAGCTTTTGAAGAGCATCCAGAATCTTATCGTATTTTAATTGTTTTGGCATAGAAGTCCGCCTCGTATATTCGTAAGTATATTTGGCCAGTTCCAGATTACGGGAATTGACCGATATCCTTTTAAGTATAGCACAATAAAGTCGGAAGAACCAATAAAATAGAAATAAAAAAGAGGACAAAAAAAGGACACTTTAAAACAAAAGATTGTCTGAAATAGATAATTGACCACGGGTCGAAAAAGTGATAGATTAAAAACATAGCAAATCGACCGCTAGTCGAAAAATGAAAAGCTGAAAAGGAGAGGGAGAGAAAAATGACATACGCAGACATGTTTTCAAAAGTAAAAGGAATGATGATGGAAGCAGACGTAAGTACTGTGAATGAACATCTTGCATATCAGTTTAATATAACAGGAGAAGCAGAGGGAATCTTTTATGCAGAGGTAAAAGAAGGAAAGCTGTATGTGGAACCATACGAGTATTATGACAGAGATGCGATTTTTACTTGTTCGGCAGAGACATTATTTAAGATCAATGAGGGAAAGCTGGATCCGGTTCTGGCAGTAACACTGGGAAAATTGAAAGTAGAAGGCAACATTGACAAAGCTCTGTATCTGAAAAAACTGATTGATAGCAGAAAAGCAGAACAGAATACAATAAAGAAAACACAGAAACAGAAATAACTGTAAAAAGGAAGCAAAGGTGAAAAAGATGATGCATTACGGAAAACTTCTTGCACTTGCAGGTCTGGTGGGAATCGTATCAGCAGAGGCAGGTGGAAGTGCATACTTTTACAGAAGAACAATGATGCGTTATAACGCAAAGACAGAACGCACGATGAAGATGTCCGGGGTAGACTGGGATCAGTATTTCTCAAAGATGAAGGAATGCAGGGAGTGGATGATGGAGCAGCCTCATGAAGATGTCTGGATCCGGTCGGAAGACAGTTTGAAGCTTCATGGAACGTATTTCCAGGGGGCAGGAAATGTCGAAGAAAAGAAATGCAAAAAAGCAGTGATCTGTTTTCATGGCTACACGAGCCAAGGGCTTGCAGATTATGGAAGTATTTCAAATTATTATTTGAAGCGTGGTTATAACGTTCTTCTTGTTGATCAGAGATCACATGGGCAAAGTGAAGGGAAATACATTGGATTCGGATGTAAGGACCGTTATGATGCATATCGATGGATTGAATGGGTGATTGGACAGGAAGGAGAAAATGTTCAGATTCTCCTGCATGGTAATTCTATGGGAGGCGCCACAGTATTGATGGCAAGCGGGCTTGATCTGCCGCAGCAGGTAAAAGGAATTATTGCAGATTGTCCGTTTACTTCGCCCAAGGCAGTGTTTACACATGTACTTCACAGCATGTATCATCTTCCGGCGTTTCCAATGATACAGATTGCGGATGCGGTGAATAAAAAACAGGCAGGATATGGACTGGATGAGTGCAATTCTGCCCGTGAAGTCAGAAAAGCAAAAGTTCCTGTCCTTTTGATTCATGGAGACGCAGATACATTTGTTCCATGCAGTATGTCTGAAGAAATTTATAAAAATTGTAAATCTCCAAAACAGAAGCTGATCATCCACGGGGCAGGACACTGCGAAAGTTATTATAAAGACAGAGAAGCTTATGAAGGAGCAATGGATTCATTTATAGGAGGAATCATAGAATGATGAAAACAAGAAAAGGATATCCTGTATACCCACTGACAGTAGCGCAAAAATTTCATTTGTATTATCTGCCATTTTGTCCGAATGCGGCAGTACTGAATATTGGCACAAGCCTGACAATTGGCACAGATCTGGATTGGGATGTACTCCGAGAGTCCATTTACAAAGCATATGAGAGAAATGAAGGGATGCGGATACGCTTTGCAAAGGACAAAGAGGGGAATGTATATCAGTATGTTGTAAGTGCAGAGCAGGACAGACAAGAACGGGAGATAGAGTTCGTTGATTTCTCCAATGTGACTATGGAAGAGGCAGCTGATACGATGCAGAAATGGACAACAGTTCCATTCCCACTCGAGGATTCACCGATGACGAAGATTAAAATGATCCGCACTTCAGATGGATTCAACGGAGTGTATTTCCTCGGACATCATATGGTGGTAGATGCCCAGTCACTGATCACATTTCTGAAGGATATTATTGAGCTGTACTGTAATGCAAAATACGAAGGTGTCCCATATCCAAAGGATATGTGTTCTTACATAGATCAGGTAAAGAAGGATCTCGCATATGAAGCCGGAAGTAAAGCACAGCAGCGAGACAGAGAATTTTTCAGGGAACTGATTGAAGCATCAGAGCCGGTTTATAACGGTGTTAATGGAACAGATAAGCTGGATGCAGCGAGGGAAATGTTTAAAAATCCAAAGCTTCGTTCTGCATTTAATGCGACAGATGATGTGAGTTCTGCATTGGATATCTTTCATTTGGAAGCAGAACCGACCAAACGTCTGATGGATTTTTGCGAAAAGTACCGGGTATCTCTGGCATGTCTTTTGTTGATGGGATTACGTACTTACTTCCAGAAAATGAATGGACAGGAGGATGTATCGATCAATAATGCGATTGCCAGAAGAGCTACATTAAAGGAAAAGAAATCCGGTGGAACAAGAATTCATTCGTTCCCGTTTCGTACCGTATTTTCAGAAGATGTGAAGTTTATTGATGCAGTATATGAAATCCGTGATAAGCAGAATGAATTATTCCGTCATGCAAATTATGACCCGACAGAATATTTCGCATATCGCTCCAGGACATATCCACAGCCACAGAAAGGACTGACGTATGAGCCGATGTCTTTGACTTACCAGCCGATGACATTGCAGGAGAAAGGACTGGAAGATCTTGGAGGAATTCAATATAAGACGAAATGGTATCCGAATGGAATGACAACACAGGCAATGTATCTGACAGTCATGCACCGACCGGAGGATAATGGATTGGATTTCAACTTTGAACATCAGAAAAAGGCAATCTCAAGAGAAGAGCTGGAATATCTGTATTACTATTTATGTAAAATTATGTTCAAGGGAGCAGAAAATCCTGAACTTACAATTGGAGAAATTATAAAGCTTGTATAAAAGAAAGATGCTCCGGATCATGTTGAGAATCACGATCAGGACAGAATGGAAAGGAAAAAATCATGTTTGAGCAGTTAGTAGATATTATTTGTAATTATGTAGAAATTGAACAGGAAGACATCAAGCCGGAATCACGTTTTATGGAAGATCTTGGATTCACATCCTTTGATTTTATGAGCATGCTTGGTGAAATAGAAGACGAGATGGATGTGGAGATTGAACAGGACAAGGCAGCAGATATCCGAACAGTCGGAGAAGCTGTAGCATATCTTGAGTCTTTGAAGTAGAGGGAAAAGAAAATGGAATATAGAACAATTCGCGATATTCTTACAAATGCAGAAAAATGTTTTGGAAATGAAGACGCAATCCGTTACAAAATAGGAAAAAATGAAATTGCGGCAAAGACATACACACAGTTGAAAGAAGACAGTGAGGGAATAACAGCATTATTGAAAAAATTGGGAGAACCAAAAAGTCATATCGCATTGATCGGTGCGACTTCTTATCTATGGATTGCTTCCTATTTTGGAATTGTGGACGGCGGAAATGTTGCAGTACCGTTGGATGTGTCACTTCCGGCAGAAGAACTGTGTGAACTTATCGACCGTGCAGATGTAACAATCCTGATTCTGGATGAGATCCGTAAAGATGTGATCGAAGCAGCGAAAGAAAAGTGTCCAAAACTGAAGTACATCCTTTCTATGCAGAAAGAAGCGAATGAGGGCAATATACTTTCTCTTACAAAATCAATGATGGAACAAACGATAGATGAGGACACAGGAGCAGAAAAAACAGAGATTACTCCGGAGCAACTTTGTACGATCATGTTCACATCAGGGACAACAGGGAAGAGCAAAGGTGTGATGCTGACACATAGAAATCTCGTTGAGAACGCGACATGTCTGGATATGAAGCTCCCAGAGAGAAATGTGCTCCTGTCAGTTTTACCGATTCACCACGCATACTGCCTGAGTATGGATATCCTGAAAGGACTTTCTCTCGGTGCAATTATCTGTATCAATGATTCTTTGATGCGTGTAGCGAAAAATATCAAATTATTTAAGCCGAATATGATCCTGATGGTACCGCTTATGATTGAAACTTTTGCAAAAAAGTTAGAAGACGTAAAAGACCTTCCGGAAAAAGTGGTAAAAGAAGCAGTATTTGGATCTCAGTTTCATACGATCTGCAGTGGAGGGGCATACCTGAATCCGGATTATATTGAGCTGTTCGAACGTTTTGGAATCCAGATTCTCCAGGGATATGGAATGACAGAATGTTCACCGGTCATCAGTACAAATGTTGCATGGAATGTAAAAATGAATTCAGTAGGGCAACTTCTTCCAAACTGCGAGGCAAAGACCGTAGATGGAGAACTGTGGGTTCGCGGAAGCAGTGTAATGCAAGGATATTACAAGATGCCGGAAGAAACAAAAACCGCACTGAAAGATGGATGGCTTTGCACAGGGGATCTTGGATATGTAGATGAAGACAGGTTTATCTATCTGACAGGACGAAAGAAGAACCTGATCATTACAAAGAATGGAGAAAATGTCTCACCGGAAGAACTGGAGAATAAATTAAGTTCTTCAAGACTGGTGCAGGAAGTAGTAGTAAGAGAAGCAAAAGGAGTGATCGAGGCAGAAATATATCCGGATGAGGAGTACGCAAAAAAGCAGGGACTTGAAAGAGAAGAGGAAGTCCGTGTAGAACTCCAAAAACTGATTGATGAATACAATCAGGGTGCACCGGCGTATAAAAAGATTTATAGTCTGATCATTCGCGAGAAAGAATTTGAGAAGACAGCTTCAAGAAAAATCAAGAGATATTAAAAGACAGATAAAAAAGTCTGAATAAACGGAGGGTTGCAAAAGCTTTGTGATTGCCGGATTTATTCGGACTTTTTTGTATGAATGCGAAAGAACAGATCGTGTACGTTGACTTTTCGGCAGTTATTTACTATGATACTAAAGTCAAATAAGAAGAATAGTTATAGATTAGAAAGAATAGAATATGATGAAACAGTTGAAAATAGGAAATGTGACGCTGCCAAACCGTTACATCTTAGGACCGATGGCCGGAGTGACAGATCTTCCATTCCGCGTGTTGTGTAAAGAACAGGGAGCAGGTCTTTTGTGTATGGAGATGGTCAGCGCAAAAGCGATTTTATATAATAATAAAAATACAGAATCACTTCTGGAGATCCACCCGGATGAACAGCCGGTGTCACTTCAGTTTTTTGGATCAGATCCGAAGATTATGAGTGAGATGGCAAAACGTGTGGAAGAGCGTCCGTTTGATATCATGGATATTAATATGGGATGTCCGGTGCCGAAGGTTGTGCGTAACGGAGAAGGCTCTGCACTTATGAAGAATCCGAAGCTGGTTTATGAAATCGTCAGTGCAATGGTGAAGGCGATTGATAAGCCGGTCACTGTGAAGATAAGAAAAGGATTTGATGACAGCTGCATTAATGCGGTTGAGATCGCGAAGATTATTGAGGAGGCCGGGGCAGCAGCTGTAGCCGTGCACGGAAGGACAAGAGAACAGTATTACAGCGGACAGGCAGATTGGGATATCATCCGTCAGGTAAAAGAAGCTGTCTCTATTCCGGTAATTGGAAATGGAGATGTGACAAGCCCACAGAAAGCAGAGGAGCTGGTAAAACAGACAGGATGTGACGGAATCATGATCGCAAGAGGAGCACAGGGAAATCCATGGATTTTCTCCGAGATGATCACATATGAAGAGACAGGCGTGCTGCCGGAACGTCCGAGTCTGGAAGAGATTCGTGATATGATGCTCCGCCATGCCAGATTACAGCTGAAATACAAAGGTGAATTCATTGGTATCCGCGAGATGAGAAAACATGTGGCATGGTATACAAAAGGACTGAAAGGCTCTGCAAAATTACGCGAAGAAATCAACCGCGTAGAGTCCTATCAGGAACTGGAAGAACTGCTCTTTCAACTTGACAGAAAGCGCTAGTTTGAGTATAATATTGAAATTGCGGACGGACGCTGATGAGGGCATTGGCGTCGGTGAAAAAAGACAGCAGTCGTGCATTTTGAAACCGATAAGATCTGTAGACAAAATATAGAGAAGGAACTTTGAATGCATGAAAAGTATAGACAGAAAATAATTTGCAGAGAATCTGTAAATATCATAGGAAACGAAACGTTACTGCCGTAGACAGTGACGGTAAGGAAGTAGAAAGGAAGCAGGAACAATGGCAGAGGCAAAAAAAAGATTACTTACTTATGCCGGATTAAAGGCAATTGAGGACGAACTTGAGAATCTGAAAGTAGTAAAGAGAAAAGAAGTTGCAGGTAAGATCAAAGAGGCAAGAGAGCAGGGAGACCTTTCCGAGAACGCTGAGTATGATGCAGCGAAAGACGAGCAGAGAGATATCGAAGCCCGTATCGAGGAGCTTGAGGCAATCCTGAAGAATGCAGAAGTTGTAGTAGAGGATGAAGTTGATCTTGATAAGATTAATGTCGGATGTGCAGTAAAGGTTTACGACATTACATTTGATGAAGAGATGGAGTTCAAGATTGTTGGTTCTACAGAGGCGAACAGTCTGGAAGGAAAGATTTCCAATGAATCACCGGTTGGCCAGGCATTGATGGGCAAACAGATCGGAGATGTCGTAACTGTAGAGACACAGGCTGGAGTAATGGAGTACAAGGTACTGGATATCAGCCGTTCATTATAACATTATAAAATAAGAGACAGACGGGCATCCGTCGAAGAATAACCAGAATACATGACTCAGGCCTCTCTCACACGGGAGGTCTGAATTCGGATAAGGAAGGAGAATAAAAAAGTGGCTAAGCAGCAGAACAACGGACAGGAACAGGACGTGAACCAGTTAAGAAAGGTTCGACGTGAGAAATTAGCAGACCTTCA
>OHKO01000741.1_pt1 | contig 10248 bp, 6 predicted proteins | sample 1568851 | NCBI WGS metagenome assembly OHKO01 (sample SAMEA3879549, study PRJEB24766) | human gut metagenome | biome: human-associated habitat; feature: feces | place: USA | collected 1985/1987 | reverse complement strand
TAGCAATGGAGCAATCCGGTTACATCAGTGAGTGGCAAAATTTACTTTTGACACTCATATCATATGATAGAAAACAGTAAAAAAGGAAGGATGAAAATAATGGATATTAAAGAAAAGATTCATGCAACAACAGAAGAATTGTTAAGTAATATGGAAAGACTTGTAGCGATAGATTCACAGCTTGGAACACCGGCAGAAGGAATGCCATTTGGAGAGGGACCGGCAAAGGTTCTTCACGAAGCACTGCAGATTGCAGATGAACTCGGATTCAAGACAGTGAACCTGGATAACTACTGTGGATATGCAGAGATGGGAGAAGGCGAAGAGATCGTTGGTATCGCAGGACATCTGGATATCGTACCGGCAGGCGGTGATTGGACATATGATCCATTCAAGCTGACAAGAGAAGGAGATTACGTTTACGGACGTGGAACAACAGATGATAAAGGACCTGTTATGGAAGCACTTTATGCGATGAAGCTTCTTCGTGATTCAGGTGTGAAGCTCAACAAGAGAGTTCGTCTGATCATGGGATGTAATGAGGAAAATGGTTCCAGATGTATGGAGCATTATAATGAAGTGGCAGAAGAGTTATCTTGTGGATTTACACCGGATGCAAGTTACCCATGTATTCACGGAGAGAAAGGTATGCTTGGCATGCTGGCAACTTCTAAGAATACAAAGATTATTTCTATCAATGGTGGATTTGTATTCAATGCCGTATGTGATGCATGTACAGCAGAGATTCCGGCAGAAGAAGGACTGAAAGACAGACTGGAAGCTGCTTTCGCAGAGACAAAGCTTCAGGAATACAAAGTAACAGAAGAAGACGGAAAGATCAGTATTTATGCAAAGGGAGTATCTGCACATGCAAGTACACCGGCATTTGGAGTTAACGCTGCAGGTGTTATCTTTGATTGTCTTGCAAAAGCCGGATTTGAAGATGATTTCGTAGAATTCTATAACTCACACATTGGTACAGCGTGTGACGGATCAGGAATCGGTCTGAAATGTGCAGATGAGTTTGGAGAGCTTACATTCTGTAACGGAATCGTTAAGACAGAAGACGGTGTGATCTCCGCTACGATCGATATCAGATTCCCGGTAACATACTCTGTAGAAGATATGGTTAAGATGTGCGAAGGAAAGCTTGAAGACGAGAACGGACGCATTGAGATCCACACAACTACAAAACCATTGTTCTTCCCGAAAGAGTCTCCACTTGTAGAGGCACTGTACAAAGCTTATACAGATGTAACAGGAGATACAGAGAACAAACCGTTAGTAATCGGTGGTGGAACTTATGCGAAGTCCTTAAAGAACATCATCGCATTCGGACCGGAGAAACCGGGCGTAGATTACCGCATTCACGGTGCAGACGAGTATACACTCGTGTCAGAGGTTGAAGAAGCAGTTCATGTTTATATGGAAGCAATCAAGAACCTGCTTGCAATCTAATCAGAACAGTTCATGTAGAAAAAACGACCATTTATGAAAGCAGACCTTAACGGTCTGCTTTTTGTGTTATGATAATTTCATTAAAAAGATACTTGTGATATACAAAATGCAAAAAAATCACAGGTACTGTGACAGTAACCAAATAATAGTTATCATATTATAGAGTAAAAGGTAGGTTTCAAAATGAGTCTGAAATATGAAAAGTTGATCAGAAAAATGACACTGGCAGAGAAAGCAGTTATGATGTCAGGAAAGAACACATGGGAGACAGTTGATTTTGAAAAATATGGGATTCCGTCTATGGCAATGTCCGATGGACCGCATGGGCTGAGAAGACAGGCAGGAGCAGGAGACCATTTGGGATTGAATGCCAGTCTTCCGGCGACGTGTTTTCCGACAGCGGCAGGAGTGGCAAACAGCTGGGACGAAGCACTTGGAGAAGAAATTGGAGAAGCACTTGCAGAAGAGGCAGTGACAATGGGCGTCAATGTAATCCTCGGACCTGGACTGAATATCAAAAGAAGTCCGTTGTGTGGAAGAAACTTTGAGTATTTTTCAGAGGATCCGTATCATGCAGGAAAGATGGCAGCGGCATATGTCCGTGGAATCCAGAGCAAAGGAATTGCAGCTTGTCCAAAGCATTTCGCAGCAAACAGTCAGGAGCTGCGCCGTATGGCGAACGATTCTGTCGTAGACGAAAGAACGTTCCGTGAGATTTATACAACAGGATTCGAGATTGCGATCAAGGAAGGTAAATCAAAATCCATCATGTCTTCCTATAATGAAGTAAATGGAATCTATGCAAACGAAAACAACCATATGCTGCAGGAAATTCTGGTAGATGAGTGGGGCTTTGATGGTTTTGTTGTATCTGACTGGGGCGGAAGTAACGACCATGCACTTGGCGTGAAGAATGGAAGCCATCTTGAGATGCCGGGAACAGGAAAATCAGGTATGTATGATATTATTCATGCAGTTGAGAACGGTGATCTTGATGAAGCAGTATTGGATCAGAGACTGGATGAACTTTTAAATGTGATTTTCTCAACACATCAGGCAACAGAAGACGCAAAGGGAAAAACATTTGATGTGGAAGCGCATCATAACCTGGCAAGAAAAGCGGCAGAGGAAAGCATTGTTCTTCTTAAAAATGAAGAACAGATCCTTCCGTTGAAACCTGGAACAAAAGTTGCGGTGATCGGTGATTTCGCAAAGACCCCAAGATATCAGGGCGCAGGATCATCACTTGTAAACCCGGCAAAACAGCCGGAAGTAATCCTTGATGTGATTGGATCAACAGATCTGGATGTTGTTGCATATGAGCAGGGATATATTCGCAATAGAAAACCGAATCAGAAGCTGACAAAGGCCGCAGTAGAGCTTGCAAAGAAGGCCGATATCGTTCTTTTCTTTGGAGGACTTGATGAAATCAGTGAGTCCGAAGGGCTTGACCGTACACATATGTCCATGCCGGCAGCACAGGAGACATTACTTAATGAACTTACAACAGTAAATAAAAATATAATCGTAGTTCTTTCAGCCGGATCAGCGATTGAGATGCCATGGTACCCATATGTGAAAGGGATCGTGCATGGTTATCTTGGCGGACAGGCAGGCGCGTCAGCAATGTTGAACATTTTGACAGGAAAGGTGAATCCATCCGGTAAGTTAAATGAGACTTACCCAATCTATTATGAGGATACGCCGGCGTATGCATATTATCCAAGTAAAGAAAGAAGCAGTGAGTACAGAGAGTCTCTTTATGTCGGATACCGTTATTACACAACTGTTGGAAAATCAACGCGTTTCCCATTTGGTTACGGATTGAGCTATACAACCTTTGAATATAAAGATTTGAAAATAGATACAGAAGGTGTGACATTTACAATTAAGAATACAGGCAATGTGTCAGGAACTGAGATCGCACAGCTGTATGTTGGAAAATCTTCTGAGACTGTCTTTCGACCGGTTCGCGAGCTGAAAGGTTTCGTAAGAGTAGAGCTTCAGCCAGGAGAAGAAAAGGAAGTAAGAATCGGATTTGATGATAAGACATTCCGTTTTTATGATACAAGAACAGATAGCTGGGAGATTGAAAGCGGTACTTATCAGATCATGATCGGTGAAAATGCGCAGCAGATGGTTCTGGAAGGTGCTTTAGACGTAAAAGGTACTGTTGAAAACGGCGGCTACAAGAAAGAAGAACTGCCGGAATATTTCAGCGGCAAGATTAAAGACATTTCAGACGAAAAATTCCGTATTCTGTATGGAAGAGAGATTCCGGATGGAAGCTGGAGCGGTGAGATCCGAATGAACGATGCAGTTTGTCAGTTGTATTACGGAAAAGGAATTCTTGGAAAACTGCTCTGTGCAATCCTGAAATTACTTCTGAAAATCAGCGACTGGCAGGGAAAGCCGAACCTGAACGTTTTATTCAACTACAATATGCCAATTCGTGGATATGCGAAAATGACAGGCGGTATTGTGACGATGAAAATGGCAGAGGCATTGACAGAGATGGCGAACGGACATCGAATTAAAGGAACAGCACATCTGATCAAAGCTGCAATCAACAGAGGATAGGCAATATAGACAAAAACGAAATATATAAATTGTTAAATATGCCAAATGGAATTGCAGGTTATGAAAAAAACGTACCATTTATGCGAAAAAAGGCATGAGAGAATAAATTATGTTAACATAAGCCCATCAACAAAAGGGAGGAAACATTATGACAAACTTTTTAGTAAACTTATTGTCCCCGATATTCACTAGTCTGGGAGTAAGTGTTGCAGACCTGACGTCATATATTGAACGACTGAGTGGTTATATTATTGCTATCCTTGTTGCATTAGTTGCAATGATCGTAGTAATGATCGCAGCGCATAAAGCGAAAAAGGGAGTTCGCCACGTGATCCGCTGGCAGGCAGGAATTGCATTTGTGGCTATCGTTGCAGTACTTGTTAATGTGATCTGTTATGGTCCGATGTACAACAACGTATCAAGTATTTTAAATGCGAAGAAAGTAGAGCTTTCAAAAGAAACAACAGAGCAGAGCCGTGAAACAATTCAGAAAGTCGGAGAAGAAGGAATGGTTCTTCTGAAAAACAAAGGAATCTTACCACTCGCTTCTGACACGAAGAAACTGAATGTGTTCGGATGGGATTCAACAAATCCGTTATACGGTGGAACAGGATCCGGATCTTCAGATTCTTCCACAGCGATCAGTATTTTACAGTCTTTAAAAGATGCAGGATATGAGACAAATGAATCTCTGACAAAGATGTACACAGATTACCGAGAAGACCGTCCGACAATCGCTATGGCTGAGCAGGACTGGACATTACCGGAGCCAACAAAAGAATATTATACAGACAGCCTTATGAAAGAAGCAAAAGAATTCTCTGATACAGCTGTTGTAGTGATCGGACGTTCCGGTGGAGAAGGTGCAGACCTTCCGACAGATATGAAATCAGTGATCGACGGAAGCTACAAGAAACTGGCAGAAACGGTGTCAGTCACACCGGAAAATTACGGATATGTAAAAGGAAGTTACACAAACAACGGTGATTATGATGATTTCGACGAGGGCGAAAGCTATCTTGAACTGTCTAACACAGAAGAAGATATGTTAGATACAGTCTGCTCTCAGTTTGAAAATGTTATTGTGGTTGTAAATGCAAACAATGCGATGGAACTTGACTGGGTTGATAAGTATGAGCAGATCGGTGCTGTTATCTATGCACCGGGAGCAGGAGCAACAGGATTCGAGGCACTTGGAGAGATTATCAACGGATCTGTGAATCCATCAGGAAAGACAGTCGATACATTTGTAAAAGATCTTCAGCAGACACCTTATTACAACAATATGGGTCTGAACGCATACACAAATGTAGATGATCTGAAAAACCAGATCGCAAAAAATGATGCAGCTTACGAAGGAAGTATGGGATTTGTAAACTATGCAGAAGGAATCTATGTAGGTTATAAATTCTATGAAACAGCCGCAGAAGAAGGGCTGATCCAGTACGAAGATACAGTACAGTATCCATTTGGATATGGTCTGAGCTATACAACATTTGAAAAGACAATTGAGAATTTTAAAGACAATGGTGACACAGTAACATTTGATGTGACAGTGAAAAACACAGGTGATGTTGCAGGTAAAGATGTTATCGAACTTTATTACACAGCACCATACACAAACGGTGGGATTGAAAAAGCATCTGCAAACCTGATCGCATTTGAGAAAACAGAAACTCTTGATCCGGGAGCAGCAGAGACAAAATCAATCACTATTAACAAAGAGGATATGGCATCCTATGATTCTGAAGGAATCAAGATTTCCGGTGGTGGATATATCTTAGAGGCCGGAGAATACACAATCTCTCTTCGTTCCGATTCACATACTGTTTTGGCAGAAGAGAAATTTACAGTAGACAGTGATATTGACTACAGTAAAGACGGACGTTCTTCCGACGAAACTGTAGCAACAAACCAGTTTGAAGATTACTCACGCGGTGATTTCGAACAGCTTTCAAGAGCAAACGGATTTGCAAATTATGAATCTGCTTGTGGAAAGTTAAGTGAAGATGCTTATGTAATGAGCGACGAGACAAGAAAAGCAGTAGAAGAAAACGTATTTGGAATCTATGACGGTACAAAATACAATGATGATTCCGACGAGATGCCGAAGATGGAGCAGGATAACGGACTTCAGCTTGCAGACCTTACAGGAAAATCATATGATGACGAAGATTGGGATAAACTGTTAGATCAGTTAAGCTTCGAGGATATGTCAACACTTATCAATGTAGGTGGATGGCAGACAGCAGAAATCCAGTCTGTAGGAAAGATTGCAACATCTGATTGTGACGGACCGGCAGGACTGAATAACTTTATTACAAAGACATACGGAACAGCTTATCCGTCAGAAGTACTGATCGCTCAGACATGGAATAAAGATCTGGCAAAAGAAGTCGGAGATTCTATGGGACAGGAATATGTTGACGCAGATAACTTCGGATGGTATGGACCGGCAATGAATATCCACAGATCTGCATTTGCAGGACGTAACTTCGAGTACTATTCAGAAGACGGCGTATTATCCGGATACATGGCAGCGAATGAGATGAATGGAGCTGCAGTGAAAGGTGTATATCCTTATATCAAACATTTTGCATTAAATGATCAGGAAACAAATCGTTGTTCCTTCCTTCTGACATTTGCTTCTGAGCAGACAATCCGTGAAGGATACCTGAAAGCATTCGAACTTGCAGTGAAAGGATTTGAAGGAAATGCAATAGCAGCAATGTCATCCTTTAACTGGATTGGTACAGTTCCAAGCTGTGCAAACAACGGACTTCTGAATAACGTTCTCCGTGGAGAATGGGGATTCGTTGGAATGGTAGAGACAGATTACGACGGTTCTTATGGATATATGATCACAGATCACTGTATCAGAAACGGGAATGACCTGATGCTTGGATTCAACAGTGCTGAGTCTAACAAGCTTACAGATGAGAGTGCAACAGCAGTACTGGCAATGAGACAGGCATGTAAGAACATTCTCTACACTGTAGCAAACAGCGGATACTATGCAGATGGTAACCCGGCTGCAGGTATGAGCAATATGACAAAACTTTTCGTAACAGTAGACGTAATTCTGGCAGTTCTCTTAATTGCAGCAGATGCGATCGTGATCGTACGTTTCAGAAAGAAAAGAAAAAATGTAGATAACGCAGAAGCGTAATATATGAAACTATGAAAGACAGGATTGGACAGCAAAAAACAGGCCAATCCTGTTTTCGTTATGATAACATAATCGCCTCTGAACAGTTATATAAAGCGTAGCAATGACTTGAGATAGATAAAAAAATCCTTTATTATATATAGAAAGATAGTAGGAGGAGGATTCAAATGATCAAAATTGCGATTGTAGAAGATGAAGCAATGTATGCAAAACAGCTGGAAGAATTTCTGCATCAATACGAGGCAGAGAATCAAGAAGCGTTCGAGATAACCATTTATTCCGATGGAGATCAGATTGTCAATAAATACAAATCTCAGTTCGACATTATCCTTATGGATGTCGAGATGAAATTCATGGATGGAATGTCCGCTGCGGAAGAAATCCGTAAAATGGACAGTGAAGTTGTAATCATCTTTATTACAAACATGGCACAGTATGCAATTAGAGGTTATGCGGTAGACGCGTTGGATTATGTGTTGAAACCAGTTTCTTATTTTGCGTTCTCCCAGAGATTGAATCGCGCGATCGAACGTATGAAAAAGCGAGAAGCAAAGGTGATTATGGTAAATATAAAAGGCGGTATGGTGCGTATTAATATCGCAAATATTTACTATATTGAAAGTCAGGGACATACGTTGATCCTTCATACGATCCTTGGGGATTATGAGACGACCGGGAAAATGAAAGAGATGGATGAAAAGCTTTCTGGGATGAACTTCTGCAGAGGAAATAAAGGATATCTGATTAATCTGCAGCACGTAGACCGAATTCAGGACAACTGTGCGGTGGTAAAAGGTGAAGAACTGGTGTTGAGTCGTGCACGTAAAAAGGAATTTATGGAAGCTTTGACAAGATATTGGGGAGAGGTGATAAAATGATCGATCATTTGATGCCGGATATCCCGAGACTTTACTCGGCAATTGCAGAGTGGCTTGCATGCATGATATTTATCCTGCCATTTAAAAAGAGATTTTCAAAAATAAAGACAGGTGTGATCATGGCGGTGATGCTTGTTGTACAGAGCGGATTCATGGTTGTGACGGAAGATGTCAGATTGTTTTTCTGGATTCCCTGCATGATCGTAGCAGTATTCCTTATGCTGTTTTTCATTTATGTATCCTGTGCGATCGAAATAACAGACGCAGTATATTTTGTGCTGATCGCATTTGTTGTGGCAGAATTCATGGCATCGATCGAATGGCAGGTTGCTTGTTACTTTAGGATAGCGCAATCAGGAGTATGGTGGAAAGAATGGTCAGCTCTTATCCTTGGATATGGAATGATCAGCGTGATCTTGTTCAAGATCTTGCATGTACATTTCCCGGAAGATGGACAGATGGAGATAGGTTGGAAAGAATGTTTTTCAGCATTTTTGATTGCGATATCTGTTTTTGCTGTCAGCAACATTAGTTATCTCACGGTAAATACTCCATTTTCCGGAAGGTATTCATTTGAGATAGCAAATATTCGTACAATCGTGGATCTTGCCGGAATTGCGATTCTGTACGCACATCTTATGCAATGCTGTGAGATGCGGGCAAGAAAAGAACTTGAGGCAGTTCAGAATGTACTTCAGAATCAATATGCACAGTATGTGCAGTCAAAGGAAAGTATTGAGTTGATCAATTACAAATATCATGATCTGAAACATCAGATTGCGGTGTTGAGAAGTGAGGAAGATCCTCAGAAAAGAGAAGCGTTTTTGGATGAGATGGAGGCGGAGATCCGTCAGTATGAAGCACAGAATAAAACCGGAAATAAAGTTCTCGATACTGTGCTGACGAGCAAAAGTCTGTATTGTAATAAGAATGGGATTACACTTACCTGTGTGGCAGACGGAACACTGTTAGACTTTATGGATGTTATGGATATCTGCAGTATCTTTGGCAATGCACTCGATAATGCGATTGAATGTGAGATGAAGATACAGGACAAGGAGAAGAGACTGATTCATGTGACAGTGTCCAGACAGAAGGCATTTTTGATTCTTAAGTTCGAGAATTACTGTGAAGAAAAATTGCAGTATCAGGATGGAAATATTGCGACAACAAAGAAAGACAAAAAGTATCATGGATACGGAATGAAGAGTATCCGTTATACAGTGAATAAATACGGCGGAGCAGTTACGATTGATACAAAAGAAAACTGGTTTGACCTGAAGATTTTGATTCCGATTAAAGAAGAACAAGGAAATTAAGCTTGCAGTTTATGCAGAAAAAGTGCAGGTTATGTAAGTGAGAAAGATGGGAAAGCAATCTATGTTAGGATATAGATACAAAGTCCGGGGAGGACAAGAGAATCTAGAATCTTAGAAGAATGGAGAGCGTAGAATGAATAAGTCAAACAACATATGGAACCGTTTTGCCGAGAAACATCCGAGTGCTTCAAAATGGATAAGAGAAGGCGGATTGTTCGTAATCGTAAGTAATCTGATCACTGTACTTAAATATGTAATGCTGCTGTTTTTGCCACTTGCGTTTGCAGGACTTCCGAATATTGATTTCGGTTTCCCGGGAATCGACATTACATTATTCGGTGAGACATTTAAATGGAATATCATCGGATATGATGCGGCGCATGGCGGACTGCCGTACTTCTGTGCATACATGATCGCAATGTTCATTGGCGAGTGCATCAACTTCCCAATCCAGAGAAGCTTTGTGTTCCGCAGCAAAGGAAAGATCTGGTATCAGGCGTTCTGGTATCTGATTGCATTTTGTATTGTTACATGTATTGTAAACTCAATTAACTGTATCTGGGTTGCAGTAGCAGGAATGTTCGTACCTGGATGGCTTTACAATATCGGAACAACCGTGCTCAACGGAGGAGTGTCGATGGTGGTATTCTTCTTCGTGAATAAAATTATTTTCCCGGAGGGAGAAGCAAAGTAGAATAGAGAAAAGAAGAACAGGGCAGTGCGCGTTAGCGTGTTGTCCTGTTCTTTTAACATGAAAATCATTTTCAAATTCACCTTGACAATAAAATTTTTTGCGTTAAAATAAAAAAATGATTTTTGATAGATTCGAGATGGAAGTAAAGTA
>OHKO01000732.1_pt1 | contig 10279 bp, 5 predicted proteins | sample 1568851 | NCBI WGS metagenome assembly OHKO01 (sample SAMEA3879549, study PRJEB24766) | human gut metagenome | biome: human-associated habitat; feature: feces | place: USA | collected 1985/1987 | reverse complement strand
CTTGCGCGAAGCTCCTTTATCAATGCGTTCCAATAAGCCTTGTATGGGAGAAGCCGCTTTAACAACCACTGCCAGACAGAGCATGCAAATAAGACAAATCGTTCTCATGTTCATTTTATGATTTAGAAGTTAATATGCTGTTTATAAAGACAACTTGTAAACGTGTATACCGGGAGAAGAGAAAGAAACTTCTTTCTCCAAACCATTGCTTGCAAACATAAATTTAACGGTATCGGGACCGGTAGTCTGAACCCTCACCGTCCATCCGTCAGCCTCTTTCACAATAGAAAGTACATCGGTGGTATTACTTGACGGAGCTGCCGCCAACTGAGCCGCACAATGAATCGTGCCAAGTTGATAACGGGCTATAGATAAGCGGAACTTACCCTTTCCATAGATAAAGGTATAAGGATGCGTTTCCTCATCACTCTGCCAATCCGTATTCAAAACATAAAGCGTGCGACGTTCACCGTCCTGCCATGCCGTAAATCCTACCGACGGAGCTGCCTCTATCCAACCGTTCTCCGCCTCCGGATGAACTGTTGAAGCGGCAATATCCTGCATCACTTTTCTATAAGCTGCCTTCAGTTTATCCTCTGCCGGATAAAGGGCTTCCGGGAAATAGATGACCTTTCCTTTGCCATAGTTCAATGTTGTTTGTTGCATCAGGCTCCGATAGTCTTCTCCCAACAGTTCACGAACGGGTGCATCATCCTGCGGAAAACAAGGCTTTTCATCCGGTTGCAGACAGGCATTGATATGGGCAGCAGACAAAATCAGTGTTCCTCCATGGAAGACATAATCGCGGATACGTTCAAAATCACCTTTGTCATATGTGTTCCATCCCAAGAAAATCATGGCTTTGTAGCGGTTCATTACATCTTGCGGAGCCTCAACCGGCAGCAAGTCCACCGGACCGTAAGGCGTAGAGGTAAACCATCCTTCGGGACCGCATCCGTCAATAATGTGGTCGGGATAAAACACTTTCAGCAAGTCAAAACTTTCGCAAGCCTTATTGAATTTCCATTTCTCGCCTTCTTGTGACCACAAACTGCCACGCCCAAAAGATTTCCATGCATCATTCCGTCCCTGAATCACAGCAATATTGCTATGAAACTCTCCACGACGGCTATGTGTTTCAATAAAATCAAGGACACGATGCTGTGCTGCCAGATGTTCCTTGCCCGACGGAGAATAACGGTCGTTCATAAATTCATCTGTCCACAAAGCTTCTTCCGTATTTATATGTGAAGAACCGTGCATATAAGCCACAGCCAGTGAAAGATAGAGACGCAACGAATGTTTAGGGTCGGTGAAAGGACCGCTTCCCCATTGCATGGCATGCAACGAGCCGTATGTCGGACGACTGTATGCCAAAGACGCACCACGCAAAGCAGAAAGTATCGTCTCTTCAGGTCCATACATTTGTTCGGCTCCCACCCATTCATAACCTGCCTGATAAAAATAACGAAATAGAGAAGACGGACCTGTATGACGCACGCTTTCTCCTTTAGAGTAGCGCAAGTTGGATACCAGTTTGCGGGCTCCGTCCGCCATATCGGTCACAGCCTCCGTATCATAATGGATAAATGTGCCGTGGTCTGTATAAATAGGACGATGCTTTGCAAAGATACCTCCCCAGGGACGATTACGGGCAGCCATGTCCGAATGCAATCCCTGATATTTGAAATGTTGCCAATAATAGTAACCACCGTCATTCTCATGGGCTTGTTTTCCACGGAACATGGGGGAGGCAAGTTCTTCATTCGACGGATTCAGGCGACTACCTGCCAAGGTTCTGCCTTCTGCCTGCCATGCGTATGGTATCTTCAAACCATCAAGCAAATGGGTATAATAACCAATTATTTCCGGGTCGGTGATACGGCATCCACTCCATTGGTAAGAGGGGCGGAACTGATACCAGTTGCCTACACGTTGCGATATATACCATTTAAAGAAATAACTGTATGGAGTATATTGCTTGTCGATATAGATTTCATCTCCTGAAGAAATATAGATATTTTCGGGAGCCCGTTCCACAATCTGTTCTATCGCAGCAGACTCGCTACGGCTACCGTCGCTGAATTCCATCTTCACATCGGTCAGACAAGAATCCGCCCTGAACTCTACAACATGCAGTCCGGCTTCTTTAAATCGGACCTCTTGCGTGGCCGGTTGCAGAGCGGCATCACTCTTTACTTGCAATTTCACATTCGGACGGTTTGTCTCAATCAACACGCCGAAAGAAGCGGACTTGGAAACATACTTAGGAACTGAAATAATTTCAAAGTCACGGGCAGTCTCTTCAATCACCTCCAACGTGCGCACTTCGTAAGGAAAAGCAGCCCGGTGAGGCTCTTCCAACAAAGAGAGCTTAAAACAGCCTGTTCCCTGCAGGTCTCCGGGCAACAGGATATAGAAATCGGCCACATTGGAAGCACGGTCAAAGATATTTCCCTCGAATACTTCCCGACCATCAAATTCCAGCCTCCAGCGCGGCCAACTGCGAGTCGCCAGATTACATCCTACCCAATAATCCACCTGACTCGCTTTCTGTGCAAACTTGGTGAAAGGGACATGCCACACAGTTTTGCCATTCTGCTCCAAACGGGGCGCTTCCAGCCAACATTCACCACTGAAACCGCTTCCTCCTGCACACAGCAGAGCGCAAGCCACGTTATCGGGCAATGTAAAAGTATGGCTGACATCCTGATACTTTCCCGTGCCGACAGGGACAGGCACAAATAACACGCTGTCGGGAATATCAAAAATATCCTGTGCTGCCCGTCCGGGTTTCTTGTAATAAAGTTCCAGTTCCAATCCGAACCGACCCTTAACGTCCACAGTCAGCTGTCGGCGACGAACCACCGGAAGATGCACAGTCAGCTTCCCCAGTTTAAGTGCCTCTCCCATGACACGGAAGTAGGCATAACGCTCAAAAGCATCATTCTCTCCCTTGAAATAGAGGGAGTAGCGATCTTTACGAGTAACGACAGAATCCAAATTGTCATCAATAAAAAACTCACTTCGACGGAACATCTCTTCACCACGTTCCTGAAAGGGAGCAGGCATCTTGACTCCACCCGTTACACGCAGAAACTTACGACTGGGATAAGCACGTTTGGGAAATGATACAGTTTGTTCCAAACTATGTCCGGGCTGCAAGAGATAAGGTCTTTCCGGCGCTTCCGAGGAATAGATAACCCGGCGTTCTTCCTTGTAAGGTGTTTCCCCAAAAAGTGGAAACACCTGTACAAAAGACAGAAGCAATAATAGCAAAGAGTGTGTTTTCATATCATAGAATCAATTATAGATAAATGTCCTTTCCAAAAGCCCAACCCAAATACGATTGTTTCAGGTCTTGAGTTTTACCATTGAATGATACGGTATAGGCTTTTCTCAAATTACAGTGCAGATTGACTATCTGCTTTTCATTTGCTTTTACGGTCAGCTTGTTTCCCTGACGGGTTACCCGGCAGTTATAGCCTATCACTTCGCCATCGGGCCGTTCTACAACAAACGCATTGGTCAACATTGTCTCACCGATACATTTAAAAAGCTCGTGCACATCATTATCCTGTGTATTGACTGTCTGCCAATCACTAATCATATTTACATATTGCTCACCAATCACAAACTCACGGGTATCATATAATTCGGGATGCGGATTGCCAAAACTCAATGAATCTTCCGTCACATGAGTATCGGCACTGCAAGCCTGCTTCACTTTCAGATACGGGTCGACCACAAAAGCCCAACGTAAATCTCCCGTACGGAAATCAATCAAATTGGAGAAAGCTCCCATGGCATTAAATGTCTCTTTCAACCAACGTTCTTCACCGGTCAACAGATAAGCATAATAGGTGGCATAAGCACGCCAGCCACTCCAGCCGTGAGGCGAGTTGAACATATTAGGCAACATCTGCACGTCATATTGAGCCTCCCAATAGCGCATGGTTCCTCCACGACGGCGGGCATCGGGAACACGCAACTGAGTCAGACAATCATGACTGTTCAATATCTGTAACATGGCATCCGTATAATGTTTGCGCTCCTTTTCATCCTGCTGCATCAATGCAAGCATACCAATCTGAAGCGCCGAACAGGAAACCATCCCATCCTCAAAAGTCAGCTCACCTTCGGTCTCAAAATCGCCTTGTGAGGCCACCAACTGGTCGATGGCACGTTTGGCAGAAGCATAGTGACGGTCGGCAGCCTCTTTCCACATACTCTCCGTCTTACCCAGTTCACGTTCGACCAAAGTAAGTTCCAACATACTTTTCGCTACATAAATAACGCTGGTATACACCGTATTATGGTTTACGTAAGCTCCGTCTTTACGCTGCCAGGTATTCATCAGCCAGTCCGCCAGACGAGAAGCCTTCTTCAAATCCTCTACATCGCCATAGGCTTCATATTTATCAACCAACAATCCTATTGTTCCCGATGTATTCTGAATACGTGAGGCATGATATAACGGCACCATCTTTGTCCGGTCGTGCAACAGCCCGAACAAATAATCAAAACGACTGCGCAAAGCCTCATCCAGTTGCTTTTCAGGGAAATACCTGGCTGCAATAAAGGAAGAATGGAAACCATACCAACTCTCGATATGGGAAGTTGCTTTCTGATGATATTTCAATGCACCTTCTCTGGCACGCTCCATAGTCCATTCCCAAGAAGCGTGGGCAGACAATACACCTTGCGACTGCTTGTCACCGTCTGTAACCTTCACTGTATACAGTCCCACCGAGGGAAGCATACAAGATACCTCCTTCACATGACCCGATTTACTTTTCACTGTAACCTTCTGAAGCTTTCCTTCACTATCTGTCACTTCGACAGTCGGAGCGGTTGCAAGTACTTCAAATGTTGCAGTCTCCTTAGGCTGATACACCGTTTGAGGCATACGAATCATAGGCACACCGGCCACCTTATGAATCGTTTCTTCAAATTCGCCCGGAGTATTGATATCAACAAAGGCAATCGTCCACGTTTTACGTTCCCCTTGTTTCAAAATCCACAAATCTTGCGGACAATGCTGAGGCAAAGGCAGTGCATTCATCAAATCAAGGTTCAGGGATTCGATACGATGTCCCATAAACCAATGAGGAGCGGGGTCTTGATATCCCAAGTTATAATCCACACTCCATGATGCAACAGGCTGCGGTGAGACAACGCCCAATGTATGTCCCGACGGAGTCTGAAGATAACCATAGAAATGAGTTTTCTCGTTCATCATCAGCGTTGGAAAATACTTACCGAACCAATCGGGATACTTATCCATATAAGTATCAATACCCAATTTCAATCCTGCCTTTACGGGTTGAAAAGGAACATTTCCCTTGTTTTCCAATATAACCTCCATAGCAGGCTGTCCCTTCCATTCTTTATAAGTAAGACGGCACTCTACACCATCGATGGTTGCACGGTAAGACCGATATCCATCCGGTATCCAATCCGCTTTTATATTCCCGTTACCCATATTGGCGTAGAAACTGGGACCCATATTACTCTTATCATGAAAAAAAGGCACCGTATCATTACGCTGACTGCCTTTAAAAACAATCTGCTCCAATGTCCCTTTATCCGAAATACGACATTCCCATCCACTGCGTTTCCATATTGTAGTCTGTGCAAAAGCACTCATTCCCCATAACAAGGTTCCTATAATCAAACAACTTTTCTTCATTGTATAAATCCTATTATTCTATTTTCTTCAGAGTAAAGCAGTCGATATCGGGTGCCCAGCAATAAGGGCTTCCCATACGGACTACATTATTTCCCGGCTTCAAACGCACCTGCACTGTTACGGAAGCAAGCTGCTGTCCATCGGTTCCGGCAAGGTCTTTCAGCAGGATACTCTTTTCATTGTTTACTCTAATTTCCAGTTTGCGGTCTGCATGAGGCACATATTGGATGGTCATTTCATACATTCCGCCCTTTTCACTATATACTTTATTCCATTCGGCATAGTTTTCGGCACGTCCTCCCAGATAGCTGACCTTCATCCCCCCGGACGCTTCCTTCATCGGTGCATACAGAATGGTTTTCGGGCGCAGTCCCAAATCATTAAAACAAGGCAAATAAGCCCACTCAGCCTCATAACGCACAGGTTCAAGACGCTGCTCTGCTTCCATACGCAAAATCAGGACACTATGTGCAGGCAATTGCCGGTTCAGTGTCCCCTGAACTGCCTTAAGGTCTTTTTGCTTCACCAAATCACGCATCTTCACTTTACCTCCCATTTCCAAAACACTCATGGGAACAGAGAAATCACAAATACTGTCCGAAGGGTTATACAAAGCCACCGCACGCACTTTGCCGCGTTCCTGTTCTATATCCTTTACCAGCACATAGCCCTTATTCTCATGCTGCACCACATAGGCCTGTAATCCCAACGGGTCTTGATTTAAGGCAATCAGTTCCTTATTCTTCAAGAGTTTCAAAGAAGCCTCGGGAATCGTTGTCAGATCACAGCCTATCAACAAGGGAGAACTCATGATACACCACATACCGAAGTGCACCTCTTCTTCCTCCGGTTTCAGTCCACGGCCAATCTCCAGCATATCCATATCATTATAATGACCGTCTCCGGCATACGCAGAAAGATACAGATTCTTATCAATGATATATTTCACCGACCCCCATTCCGGGCGGATATCACTACTGATACGCCAAGAGCAGCCGATATTCTTTGCCCATGTACCCGGAAAAGCCCATCGGCACACATTAATGGAAACATGGTTACCCGCCACTTTATCAAAAGCACGGCGAATCTCCGTATATCGTTTTTCCTCATCCAGACTCAACTCCTGAGAAGCACCGCAATAATCTATCTTAATGAAATCGAACCCCCATTCATTGAAGTATAAATCGGCATCCTGATGCTCATGACCATACAAGCCCGAACCTACTCCGTTGACATCCTTATCCCAAATGGAACCGCAAGTATTGCTTCCGGCATCCGAATAAATACCGGCTTTCAGTCCCAAAGAATGAATATGGTCTGCCACCCCTTTCAGTCCGTTCGGAAAACGTTCCGGATGAGTCTGCATCGTGCCGTGCTCATCACGCCAACCAAAAAATCCGTCATCTACATTGACATAATTATAACCTGCATCTTTCAAACCTTTCTGCACCATGGCATCGGCCTGCTTCTTTATCAAAGCCTCATTGATATTCACCCGATAGGTATTCCACGAGCTCCAGCCCATAACAGGAGGATCAAATACATTTTCATTACCGGCAAAAGTCATGGAAGACATGCCCAAAGCTAACACACATAACAATAATTTATTCATAATAAATAACCAACCATTAATGAATGCTTTATTAATTCCATCAGATCTTTATATAAATCTTCTTTTTATATAAATATGCTCCGACCAACCATACAACTCCCACAAAAAGAAAAGCATAGACAAATGAAGTAAAGGCATTATCACCCAACCAACCGGATAAACCGGCATATATAATGTCGTGCATATTCTGTTCTTGCAGTGGTAAACTGTCAGCTAATATATATAATATCTCACTAAGTACATAGCAAAACAACGGATTTACACCAAATATGGCAAAAATCCAAGTCTTCTGATATTTCTTCGTCACATCGATATACCACAGCAGAATAGACAAAAGAAGAGCAGAAAAACCGCAAGTAACCAACACAAATGTAGGCGACCACACCTTTTTGTTCAGAGGACATACATCCTGTAGCAGAAAGCCCGCTATCAGCCCCATAGCTCCATAAAGGAACAAACGGTTCAACTTATCTTTCATATCGGGGGTCTCCATGCAAATCTTTCCAAACCAGAAACCTATCAGAACTTGGGCAATAGAAGGAATCGTACTCAACACTCCCTCCGGGTCTATTCCCCGGTCATTATACATGTGTGATAACCCCAGTACAGACTTATCCACATGAGAAAGAATATTCTCCGGGCCGTATACAAATCCATTGCCGACCAACAAGATTCCATAATATACAATCAAAATGACTGCCACCAGATAAGGGATATAACGATGGCGGACCGTAGTGACCAGCAATGAGCCTATTCCATAACACAATGCAAGGCGTTGCAACACACCCAATATGCGTACATGAGCCAGCGATGCAAAAGCCGCCTTCCAAGGGCTGCCAACAAAATCGGGTTGCAGAGATGCCTCACGTAATGTGCCCAGAAAAGTAGCGGTACCATAAATAAATGTACCGATAATAAAAATAAGAAAAGTACGACGAATAATTTTCAGAAATAACGCCTTATCCAAAGTAAAGGAGAATTTCTTCAGAGAAATATACATGGACATTCCCATCATAAACATAAACAAAGGATAAATGACGTCCGCCATCGTCAAACCATTCCAGGAAGAATGTAATAAAGGGGGATAAACATAACTCCATGTTCCGGGACTGTTCACCAGTATCATGCCTCCTATCGTCAGTCCGCGAAGCACATCCAAAGCCAACAAACGCTGTTTCATAATAATGAGATATTAGATTAGAGAGTCAAAGGTATAAATAAAAGATATAGTTCTAAAAAAGGCTGCCGGATTTATTTTCCCAGCAGCCTCTTTATCTTAATTATCAGTATCCGGGATTTTGGATAATCTTACCTTTACTCTCGTCTATTACACTTTGCGGCAGCGGCATCAGGGTCATATAATCCTGTGCTGTGGGCGACTGTTTGTATTTGCGAGCATACTCAATATATCTTCCATAACGAATCAAATCCGAACGGCGAACACCTTCAAACCATAATTCATGTCCGCGCTCTGTCAGCACCGCTTCAAGGAAGGCATCAGCTCCGGCAAAGTCAGCCATAGTGTAAGCAGGAAGTCCGGCACGTGTATGTACCATATTCAGCAGTTCTACAGCTTCCGGAGTCACAGTATTACCTTCGCGAACAATCGCCTCAGCCAACAAAGTAAGCACATCGGCATAACGGTATACAATCCAGTCAACCTGACTTTCTTCGCCGGTAGCATCAGGATCTTCACCATACTTAACAGGCATTGCACCTTTTATCAATACAGAACCGGGATTTTCTTCATTATAGTGAGTTCCGTCTTCTGCAACAAAGTCGCCTACCAATACTTCCAAACGCTTGTCAGCCGAATCGAAAGTATGATAAAAATCCCAAAGAACACGATAGCCACCCCATTTCTGGATATTTGGATTTTTAGTCGGGTACTCGCTGGAAATAACATGAGCCAGCCACATCTGCTGATTCACACTGCGACTGCAAACACATGCCCAAATTGTTTCAGCATTGCCTTCATTCTCCAATGTAAAAATATCCTTATAGTTATCCATCAACCTATAACCATATTCCGGCTTCATCAATTCACGACCACATTCTACAGCTTTTGCCCAATTCTGTTCATGCATATAAAGTTTCATCAATACAGTATAGGCCAACCCTTTGGTAAAGCGGCCATAATTCGTATCCGATACTTTATAAGTTGCCGGAAGAACAGCAATGGCAGCCTTCAAATCGTCTTCAATGAATTTCACCATTTCCTCCCGCGATACACGAGGAGCTACTTCATCAGACAATGGATTATTCAACAAATCCAAAGAAGCAATCTGAATAGGACCATACATATCATAAAGGATATAAGCCAACCATCCACGTCCACAATGCAATTCTGCATCCAAACGTGCTTTCACTTCCTCATTCATGGGAACGTTGACAATACGCTCCATAGTTAAAGTCATTTTACTTATATCGCGGATATAAGTACTGTAAGTAGTAGTCAGCCCACCGGAATTGGCTGTAAAATTCATCTGAATCATATCCGGCCAAACAGCATCATCCCACTGACAATCACCGATATCAGTACTCATATCACTGATGACATGAATACCTCCCTGCGAAGAAGCATACAATCCACTATACCAATTCGAACGGAAAGGAGCATAAGCGGCAGAAGTCACCAAAGCCTTCGCATCTTCTTCATTTTTAGGAAATATACCGGGATTAATCACATTATACATTTCAGACTACAGATTAGTGCAAGAAGGACAAAATGCAGTCGCAGCCAATACTACGGAAAATATTGATAATATCTTTTTCATTTCAATCTTATCTTTTATAGGTTATTAAAATGTAATATCCAATCCTAAGCTAAAGCTTCGTACGTTAGGATATGCCCAAACAGAATTATCTGTCTCAAGGTCGAGGCCGTCATACGGAGTAATAGTAAACGGATTATTGATATCTGCATAAACACGAATGCTCGACAATGCCTTTTTAACCGGGATAGTATAACCCAC
>OHKO01000728.1_pt1 | contig 10310 bp, 8 predicted proteins | sample 1568851 | NCBI WGS metagenome assembly OHKO01 (sample SAMEA3879549, study PRJEB24766) | human gut metagenome | biome: human-associated habitat; feature: feces | place: USA | collected 1985/1987 | reverse complement strand
TCGAAACAGGCGACTGCGCAGGAGTCGGCGCAGGTGCGGACTTAGGCGCAAGTGCGGGATTGGGGCTTGACGGGCGAGCCCCGCCGCCCATGAGTTCGTCGGCGGTCCACGGGCGATCATCCATCACGTCGTCAAGGCTCAGTGAAAACAGGTCGTCTTCACCCTCATCGAACATGCGGTGCACATGTCCACCAATTGCCGGAATCAATCCGCGACCGGTGCATGATGCCTTGCTCAACGCCATTCTGTTCCATCCTTTCGAAATACTAATGGCATCGATTATATGGAACTTCCCAAGCTGCTCGGTCTTGGATTCGTGCTTTCCAGAACTCGCGCTCAAAAGGGGAGGGGCAATCCAGGCGAGTGCCTACTTGTCGCCGGCCGCCGCCTTGGCCTCATTGAGGTAGCTATAGAAGCTGTACTTGGAGATGCCAAAGAACTCGCAGGCGCGCTCGCTCGACTTGGAAATGAGGAAGGCGCCGCGACGGTCGAGGTAGCCAATGGCACGAATGCGCTCGTCTTTGGTCATGAGTGCCGCGGGCTTGCCCACAAACTGCTCGCACTCGTGCAGCAGGTCCTCGAGCAGGTCGCCGATGTTCTTGGTAATGGGCTCGGGCTCGGTATAGCCCGTGCCGCCGGTGCCGGTAAAGGCGTCGAGCGAACGCTCAAAAGCCTTCATGAGCGTAATGTCAAAGTTGATGCCCAGAATGCCGACGGGCTTGCCCTCGTCGTTGCGGATAAAGATCGTCGACGATTTGAGCAGCTTACCGTCGGTGGTTTTAGTGAGGTACGGCTCGCGGTCGTGTACATCGGTGGCGCCCTCGTGCATGGACTCAAACACAATATGGCTGGGACCGTCACCCAGTTTGCGCCCGCTGACGTGGCCGTTTTCGATCACCACGATGGAGTGGTCCACGTCCTCGGTTTCCAGGTCGTGGACGACGACTTCGCAGTTGGGGCCAAATTGGAGCGCCAGGCCGTGTGCAAGGCGCTTATAAAACTCAATCTGTGACGGGGTCATGGGTGCCTTCCTAAAAATTAGTTTGGGCTCACTGTGCCATAAACCACACTTGACCGCAAACAAATCCATCAACAAGGCAATTCATGACCGTTCGGGGACGAAAAAGTACCGATTACGGCAACAAACAATTTGTTAGGTTTGCCAATCAAAAAGTGTGATAGAACATTACTAACAAACTTTTTGTTTGGCATCCGCATAAAAGTTCAGCCGTGTGAATGGGATCGGGCTGAAACGCGTATGCGGGGGCCGGCAAGAGAGGACTTAAGGAGTTCACCGTATGGCCGATAAGATCCAGTGGGCGGGCAACACGATGCCCAAGAGCGATGACAAGCACTTGGGAATCATGAGTCTCGACCACGTGAAGAAGGCCCGTGCCTTCCACCAGTCGTTCCCTCAATATACCGTCACCCCGCTTGCCCGCCTGGACGGTCAGGCTGCGCGCCTGGGCCTGTCCAACCTGTGCGTTAAGGACGAGAGCTATCGCTTTGGCCTCAACGCCTTTAAGGTTCTGGGCGGCTCGTTTGCCATGGCCAACTACATTGCCGACGAGACCGGCAAGGACGTTGCCGACTGCACCTTCGATTACCTGACCTCCGATCAGCTGGCCGAGGACTTTGGCCAGGCTACCTTCTTTACCGCCACCGACGGCAACCATGGCCGCGGCGTGGCATGGGCTGCCAACAAGCTGGGCCAGAAGGCTGTCGTGCACATGCCCAAGGGTTCCACCAAGCCCCGCTTCGATAACATTGCCGCCGAGGGCGCCACGGTGACCATTGAAGAGGTCAACTACGACGAGTGCGTGCGCATGGCCGCCGCCGAGGCCGACGCCTGCGAGCGCGGCGTCATCGTTCAGGACACCGCCTGGGAGGGCTACGAGAAGATCCCGTCTTGGATCATGGAGGGCTACGGCACCATGGCTTCCGAGGCTGCCGAGCAGCTGCGCGAGATGGCCATCAACCGCCCGACGCACGTGTTTGTCCAGGCTGGCGTGGGTTCGCTCGCCGGCGCCGTGGTGGGCTACTTCACCAACCTGTATCCCGATAACCCGCCCACCTTCGTCGTGGTTGAGTGCGCGCCTGCCGCCTGCCTGTACAAGGGCGCTGCCGCCGGCGACGGCGATCCGCGCATCGTGGACGGCGACATGCCCTCCATCATGGCCGGCCTGTGCTGCGGCGAACCCAACATCCTGGGCTGGGATATCCTGCGCAACCACACCACCGCCTTCGTGTCCTGCCCCGACTGGGTCACCGCTCGCGGCATGCGCACCCTGGGCGCTCCCGAGAAGGGCGACCCGCGCGTCATCTCCGGCGAGTCCGGCGCTGTGACCACCGGCCTGGTCGAGACTCTCATGCTCGATCCCGAGTACGCCGAGCTCAAGGAACTCATCGGCCTGGACAAGACGAGCTCTGTGCTCTGCTTCTCCACCGAGGGCGATACGGATCCCGACCAGTATCGCCGCATTGTTTGGGAAGGCGAATATCCCACTTGCTAATCGTTGGGGCGGAGTAAATAGGTATCGCTCCGCCACCTCACAGGTAGATTCCTTCGTTTGAAAGGTTATGAACAATGGCTAAAGAACTCGATTTCGACGCAATCAAGGCTGCTGCTGAGTCCCATCGTGCTGATATGACTCGCTTTCTGCGCGCTATGATCTCCCATCCCTCTGAGTCCTGCGAGGAGGGTGAGGTTGTCGCCTGCATTAAGGCCGAGATGGAGAGCCTTGGCTATGACGAGGTCAAGGTCGACGGCCTGGGCAACGTCATGGGCTTTATGGGCGAGGGCGACAAGATCATCGCCATCGACTCCCACATCGACACCGTCGGCATCGGCAACCGCGAAAACTGGACGCACGACCCGTACGAGGGCTACGAGGATGACAAGGTCATCTACGGCCGCGGCGGCTCCGACCAGGAGGGTGGCATGGCTTCCGCTACCTACGCTGCCAAGATGATGAAGGACATGGGCCTCATCCCCGAGGGCTACAAGATCATGGTCGTCGGCACCGTCCAGGAAGAGGACTGCGACGGCATGTGCTGGCAGTACATCTACAACAAGGACGGCATTAAGCCCGAGTTCGTCATTTCCACCGAGCCCACCGACGGCGGCATCTATCGCGGCCACCGGGGCCGCATGGAGATCCGGGTGGACGTCAAGGGTGTCAGCTGCCACGGCAGCGCGCCGGAGCGGGGCGACAACGCCATCTACAAGATGGCCGACATCATCGCCGACGTCCGCGCCCTCAACAACAACGGCTGCGACGAGTCGACCGACATCAAGGGTCTCGTCAAGATGCTCGACCCCAAGTACAACCCCGAGCACTTCGAGGATGCCCGCTTCCTGGGCCGCGGCACCTGCACCGTCAGCCAGATCTTCTACACCAGCCCCAGCCGTTGCGCTGTCGCTGACTCCTGCGCCATCTCCATCGACCGTCGTATGACCGCCGGTGAGACCTGGGAGTCCTGCCTGGACGAGATCCGCAACCTGCCGGCAGCCAAGAAGTACGGCGACGACGTGAAGGTCTCCATGTACATGTACGACCGTCCGTCCTGGACCGGCGAGGTCTACGAGACCGAGGCTTACTTCCCCACGTGGATCAACAAGGAGACCGCTCCGCACGTCAAGGCCCTCGTCGACGCCCACAAGGCCATGTTCGGTGACGAGCGCATCGGCTGCGAGCCCAGCATGGACAAGCGCACCGGTCGCCCGCTGTGCGACAAGTGGACCTTCTCCACGAACTGCGTTTCCATCCAGGGCCGCTACGGCATCCCCTGCGTGGGCTTTGGCCCGGGTGCCGAGTCTCAGGCTCATGCTCCCAACGAGGTCACCTACAAGGACGACCTGGTCACCGCCGCCGCTATGTATGTGGCTGCCCTGAACCTCTACGATCCGAGCCAGGCCGATGGCGACGCCACCGTGTTCCGCGCCGGTCTGACCAACAACAAGATCGACTAGTCCCATTCCTCGATTTTGTTGAGCCGGGGACAGTTTATGCCCCCGGCGCCTCCTGTTGACTTGGGGCCCGCGGTCGTTATCTCCCATGCTTCCTCAACGGTGGCGGGTCCTCGTCATGGTGCTCTGCATGTTCTAGCAACACGCGCATGCCGGAGCACATCTACTCATTGCGATCGTTTCATCTTTAGAAAGGACATTTCCATGGACGCTAAGTTTACCGAGCTCGTCGAGCAGCTGAACGGCCTCGATTTTAAGGGTATGTACGGCAGCGACTTCCTGCACACCTGGGACAAGACCACCGATGAGCTCAAGGCTCTCTACATCGTTGCCGACGCCCTGCGCGATCTGCGCGAGCGCCGTGCCGCCGTTCTCGCTGGCTTCAAGCACGCCGCGGCTCTGCGTGCCGGCGATCGTGACGGCGATGTAGATGAACGCCATCAGAAGGCTGCTGAAAATGCCCGCGCGGACGGTGCTCCCCGCCACAGCGGTGGGATCGTCCACGCCGAGATCACGGATGACCTGCACGACGATGATGCCGAAGGCAAGACTCGCCAGCGCGTCCATGGTGTTGTACCCTTCGAGGAAACCAGCGAAAAACGGCTGGGACGCATAGTCGCCGAGCGGCTCGACATCCGCGATGGCCGCACTCGGAGAGAGGAGCGCGACGACGACCAGAATGCCGAGGAAGACGAGAAAGCAGGGGTTCAGAATTTTGCCGACCCAGGTCAGGATCTTACCCGGGCGCAGTGCGAAAAAGAGCGCCGCGGCGAAAAACGCTGCCGAGAAGAGCAGCAGGTACAGTGTGTTACTGCCATTTTGCGGAAGCACCTGCTCAAGTCCCACGGTGAATGACGTCGTCGCGCAGCGGGGAATGGCGAAAAACGGCCCAATGGTCAGATACAGCGCGCAGGTGAAGAACATCGCGTAGGGGCGGTTGACCTTGCTGCTCAGGTCAAAAAGACCGTTGGAGCGGCTGATGCCGAGCGCGGCCACGCCGAGCAGCGGCAGGCCCACGCCCGTGATGAGAAGCCCCAGAATGGCCTGCCAAACGTTGGAACCGGCCATCTGGCCGAGGTGCACGGGGAAAATAAGGTTACCTGCGCCGAAAAACAGGCCGAAGAGCATGCTGGCAACATAGGTGTATTCCTTGGCGGTGAGCTTGCGTTTCATGGTAAAAAATTTCCTTTCTTGGCGATGGGGCAAAAATGCCCCGTCCTGAATGATTTGGGTAACAAAAAAACCGGTCTGTTCCCGCGCTCTGACATTGCAAGGGGATACTCCCATGCTTGTGGAACATTCCACAAGTGCTTTGCCAGATCAATGGAGCATACCGGATCCATGCTGCCGATCATTGCAGGCAGCGAATCAAACCGAGCCTTGGAAAATGAGGTCGATCAAACCGCTGCCGACTGCTTCGACGACATAGATTCGGACGAATGCCCCTCTACGCCAACGATCAGTCGCCAGCTTACTCCAAAATTGACATTTTTGGACGTAACCATGGTGTTCAAACGATCGCCTCCTTTGCTGCGGAAATTGGCATCATTATACCATGCCATTACATTTTGTCAAGTATCAATGAGGAAATGATATGTTAAAATCGGAAGCGAAAAATTGGGCCGATGGATGAAGCTTCATTCGGGCCACGCAAAGAAGCATGCGGCGCGATAATGCGCCACCTTGCGGTAAAGGGGCAAAAAAGGCGCGAAAACAGACTGCTTTCGCACCTTTTCGGTAAATAAAAAGATCAGAACACCACGACGAGCAGCATCTTGAACTGCTCCTGACCGTACACCGCGTGCGGGTGACGCGCAGGCATGACGATGGATTCGCCCTCGTGCAGGATGTGCTCGACGCCGTCGATCGTGATCCTGCCCACGCCGTCGAGGCAGGTGACCATCGCGTCGCCGCCGGATTCGTGGGTGCTGATCTCCTCACCCTTGTCAAACGAGAAGAGCGTGACGCTCACGTGCTCGTTCTGCGCCAGCGTGCGGCTGACGACCTGACCGGACTGATAGGCGACCTGATCGCGCAGGGTCAGAACCTCTGCTTTGCTGATATTTTTCATACCGTCCATGATAGTTTTCCTCCTGTTGAAACGCGCGGCGTTTACCGCCGCGCGTGATATGACTTTCTTATCATGCCCTTTTTGCGGAAAAAGGCAACGATTATTTTGCTTTGTGCGCCAGCACACAGTACCACTCGCTGTTTTCGATGTCAAACGCGCCGAACTGCACGGGGAAGGCCTTGACCTGAATGTCCTGATAGCCGAGCTGCGTGAGCTTGTCGAGCAGTAATTTCTGCGGCACGGGGTGGTAGTGCTCCTCAAAACGCTCTTTTTGGAAGATTTTGTTATCGCGCTCGAAGGTGTAGACAAGATTGAAGACAATGGAGCCGTCGGATAAATGGTCCCAGACCTGCATGAGGTTCACGCGGTCGCCGTTTGGCAGAAAGGCGGGATTGTAGCAGTAAAAACGCTTTTTCTGCCCCACGATACGGTCCCAGTTGCGAAGGTCGAAGTAGAGGCAGCCTCCGGGCTCCACGAGCGCGTCCATCTGCTCCAAAACGCCGGTGATCTCGTTGTTTGTCACGTACGCAAGCGAGTTGCCGGTGCTCATCACGCAGTCGAAGCTGCGGTCAAAATGAGACGTCAGGTCGCGGAAATCGCTCTGCCGCAGGTCGATGGCGATGCCACGCTCGTCCGCCTTTTTGCGGCAGCGCGCGAGCATGCTGCCGCTCAAATCGGAGCCGTACAGCGAGACGCCGAGCTGCCCGAGCGGCAGCGTGAGCGAGCCCGTCCCGATGCTCACATCGAGCGCCGAGCGAATGGGCCTGCTGTCGAAAACGGTCTGCCAGTGGGAGAGGGTCTGTGCATCCTTTTTCGGGGAGTCGAAGAGGTCGTAGATGTCGGTGCGGTCGTAGACGCTGGCCATAGAGCATGCTCCTCCTGACAAAATATTGGATCGCGCCCCGCGCTCAGCGCTTTTTGCGCTGGGACGAGGACGGAATGTCCATTTCCGCGCGGTACTTGGCGACGGCGCGGCGGCTGACCTCGATGCCGAGAGCCGAGAGCGTCAGACGAAGCGCCTCGTCCGAGAGCGGCGCGGCCGGGTCCTCTGCGCGAATGAGGCTTTGCAGCCGCTGCTTGACCGCGTGGGACGAGACTGCCGCGTCGGGGCGGATCGCCGTGGTGAAAAAGCTGCGCACGGGGATGATCCTGCCCTGGAACTGAAGGTATTTATTCTGCGCCGCACGGCTCACGGTGGAGGTGCTGACGCCCATTTTTTCGGAAAGCTGCTGCATCGTTACGGGCAGCAGTGCCTCGCCGCCACAGAAAAAGCCGTGCTGCTCGCGCCCGATGAGCGTGAGCATCTGTACGAGCGTGTCGCAGCGGGTGTGGACGCCCTTGATGAGGGCCTGTGCTTCGGAGAGCTTTTCTTTCACGTAGCGCTGGACCTCGGGGTCGTCGCTCGTGTTCATCAGCGCGGCGTATTCGGCATTGACGGACAGGCGCGGCAGAATGCGCTCGTTGAGCTCGATGACGAGCTGGCCCTGCTGCACGGAAAATTCCGCGTCGGGGGCGACATAGGCGATCTGCTCGCTGCCGGCAAAGCTGCGCGAGGGGATCGGGTTGAGCGCGAGCACCTTGGAAGCGGCGGCCTTGGCTTCGTTGACGCTGACGCCGAGCAGAACGGCGAGGCCGGAAAAGTTGCGCTTGCCGAGCATTTCTAAGCCGTCGCGCGCGATCTTCAGTGCCAGCGGGTCGAGCGAGCGGCCCTGCGCGAGCTGGAGCGTCAGGCATTCCGACAGGTTCCGCGCGCCGACGCCCGGCGGGTCGAGCATCTGCACGGCAAACAGCGCCTGCTCGAGCGAGAAGAGCGGGATGTCGAATTCGCGGGACAGCTCCTCAAGCGGGCAGTCAAGATAGCCGCGCTCGTCGAGGCAGTCGATCAAAAAGCGGCACAGGCGCAGAAGCTCGTCGTCGACGAGCTTCATCTGCCCGATCTGCTCGGTCAGGTGGTCGCGGAACGTTTTTTCGCGCGTCAAAAAGGCGGTGAAGTCCTGCACATCCTCCATACCGGAGGAGGCGACGCCGCGCCACGAGTCCGTCTCGCGAACCTCGAGCGGTTCACGCTCGGCGGGAGCGGCCTCGCTGGGAAGCTCGGTCTCGTAATAGGTGGGGGACTGTACGTCGAGCAGCGGGTTTGAGAGCGCGACTTCCTGCACGTATTCGGTAAGCTCCGGCGCGGAGAGCTGCAAACAGTCGAGCGACTGGCGCATCGTCTGCGTCAGCACGAGCTTTTGGCTTAGCGTCTGCCTCTGTTCAAGCTGCATGATAGATTCCCTCCCCAAATGATGCTCATTCAATAAATTAAAGTATAGCAGTTTTCGCCTTTCTTCGCAACACACAGATGCGCGGGAATGGCCCCAAAAAAGCAAGGGGGCATTCAGATCGCGCAAAAAAGCAGGGCGGCCAAAGCCGCCCTGCTTGGTGCAAAGGGAATGTTGTGTTACGGCAGCGGGATCTCCTTGCTGTCGAAGAGCGTCTTGAGCTCGATCGAGGTGCGCGAGTCGCCGAACTTCTTGATGAGGGAGAGAAGCTGGTCGAGCTGCTGCGTGTCGCGCACGGCGAAGCGGAGCAGCGCGTTGAACTCACCCACCATGTGATAGTGGCTGATGATGGCGCTCTGCGAGGCGCAGAAATCGCAGAATTTGTCGTACTTGTCCGGCTCGAGCGCAACGGAGATAAAGCCTGTGATGTTACAGTCGAGCTTCGTGCGGTCGATGTCGATGTGATAGCCGCGGATCACGCCGCTTTCCTCCATCCGGCGAATGCGTTCCGACACGGCGGGCGGCGTCAGCCCCACAAGGTCTCCCATGCGGCGCAGCGTGCAACGGCTGTCGTCCTGGAGGAGGTTGAGGATTTGGTAGTCAGTCCGATCCATCATGTTCTCCCTCTACCGTTCTCTCACACGATCTCGCCGCGCTTGATGACGGTTTTTGCAAGATTGCTGCCAACGCGGTAGCAGATGTAGTCGAGGTCGGGCGCGTCCCAGATGACAAGGTCGCCCAGCTTGCCCTCTTCGACAGAGCCGACCTTGTCGGCAAGGTCGATCGCCGCGGCGCCGTTGAGCGTGACAGCCGTGAGGACCTCCTCCGGCGTCAGCTTGTACTTGAGGCAGCCGAGGTTGATGACAAACTGCATGTTCAGGCACGGGCAGGAGCCAGGGTTGAAGTCCGTCGCCATTGCAACGGGCACGCCAGCTTTGACCATGTCGCGCGCGGGCGCGAACACCGCGCCGAGGTTGAAACTCGTCGCGGGCAGCAGGCATGCGATGACGCCGCCCTTGGCCATGGAGGCAATGCCCTCCGGCGGGCAGACGATCAGGTGCTCAGCCGAGATCGCGCCGATCTCACCGGCGAGCTGGCTGCCGCCGATGGCCTCGATCTCGTCGGCGTGGATCTTGGGACGCAGGCCATACTTGAGACCCGCTTCGAGCACCTGACGGGACTCTTCGACGGTGAAGGTGTCGGCCTCGCAGAAGACGTCGCAGAACTTGGCGATGCCCTGCTCCTTGACCTTGGGCATCATCTCCTCGCACACAAGGCGGACGTACTCTTCGCGGTTGGACTTATATTCCGCGGGGACAAGGTGCGCGCCCATGAAGGTCGCGACGAGGTCCATGCGGTGGTGATCGTTGAGGTCCTTGATGACCTCGAGCGCCTTGAGCTCATGCTCGGTGGCAAGGCCGTAGCCGCTTTTGGCCTCGACCGTGGTGGTGCCGAAGCCCATCATCTCGTCGAGCGCCTTGGAGGCCTTGGCGGCGAGCTCCTGCTCGCTGGCCTGACGGGTGGCGTTCGTCGTGGACTGGATGCCGCCGCCCGCGTTCTGAATGTCGAGATAGCTTGCGCCGTGGAGCTTGAGACCCAGCTCGTTCTGGCGCCAGCCGCCGAAGATGAGGTGGGTGTGGGCGTCGACAAGGCCGGGGGTGACGAGGTGGCCCTCCGCGTCGACGACTTCCGCGCCCTCGACGGCGGAAACCGCGCCGGTACCGACGGAGGCGATGATGCCGTCCTCGATGAGCACCCACGCATTCTTTAAGAATTTGATCTTGCCCTGCTCCTCGCCGCGATGGGCGGATCTGCCCTCAGGCGTCGCCAGCAGGCCGATGTTTTTGACCAGTAACTTTTTCATAGCAAATGTTGTCCTTTCTCACTGTTGGAAAGAGCATTCTGTTCGATGGCTTGTCAAAAAAGCCTCGCAGAGTTTTACCCGCAAGGGGTACGCGGCATCCGCAAGGCGGCAGAGCCGCCAGCGGCTGCCCAGGCCGCCCGC
>OHKO01000727.1_pt1 | contig 10311 bp, 8 predicted proteins | sample 1568851 | NCBI WGS metagenome assembly OHKO01 (sample SAMEA3879549, study PRJEB24766) | human gut metagenome | biome: human-associated habitat; feature: feces | place: USA | collected 1985/1987 | reverse complement strand
AAGAACAAAAAAAGATTAAAATTTTATAAAAAATAGTTGAAAAAACGACAGGAGAGAAATATACTAAGCGTATATGAGACGAGGGGAAATCGTTCAATAAATGGAGGAAAGTTTAATATGAAAAGAAGAACATGGAAGAATTCAGGTTTTTCACTTGTAGAGCTGATCATTGTGATCGCGATCATGGCAATTCTTGCAGGTGTACTCGCACCGGCACTTATCAAATATGTAAAAAAATCCAGACTGCAGGTATATCTTGATACGGCATCAGAGATTGAGAAATCCGTTGTAAATATGGTTGTGGATGCGGAAGAAGATGGCTATGCGATCCGTGCCGTGACCTATAAAGGTTCTACAGAGGATGGTTCCGGTAATGGTACACTGATCTGTGCAAATGGTTCCGGATATGCAGATATGGCCAGTGCCGCCGATAAGGCAAAGTATTTTTCCGAGATGTTCCGTTCGATGGGAATGGGAAGTGTCACCTTATATATGAATGGAGATACACCACTTCAGATCGCATTATCCGAAAATGGCAAGGTAGTTGCATCTGATCCGGCAACAGGAGTAAGTTCACAGATCCTGCTTTCCGATAATCGTGGAGAATTAAAAGCGAAGATCGTTTATTCTGCATCGAAAGGCGAATGGGTGATTGCAGAAAATTATTGACACATATTAAAAATGTGCTATATTTAAGTATAGTTTTAACCATCCTGCCTATGATGTGGATGGAAGAGAAGACGTTGAAGATGCAAAAGATGGGATATGTCTGACAGAGAGATCGGGTCATCGGCTGGAAGCCTGATCGAGCACCATATTTCATTTAATTTCACATCCGAGTTTTATCTCTGAGAATTCTTTAAACGGAAGCGTAGGAGATAACGGGTTATGACCGTTATAACATAGAATGAGTGCTGACAGCGCCGGGAAGACCGGATGTCAGAATCAGGGTGGTATCGCGGTTGCTCCGTCCCTTTGTGGACTGGGGCTTTTTTTGTGTACATCATCGGGCCGGGAGGCAGGAGGGTGTATCCCAAGCAGGAGTATTCCGCATGTTTACTCACAAATATTGAGAAAATATAAATAAGGAGAATGAAAGATGAAAGACAGATTAGAGGCAATCAAAGCAGCAGCACTTGCCAAGATCAATGAAGCAGATGTACTGACATCCTTAAATGATGTAAAAGTATCTGTACTCGGAAAGAAAGGTGAACTGACCCAGGTATTAAAGGGTATGAAAGATGTAGCACCTGAAGATCGACCAAAGGTTGGACAGATGGTAAATGAAGCAAGACAGGCGATCGAGACAGCCTTAGAGGAAAAATCAAAGAAGATCAATCAGTCACTTCGTGCAGAGAAGATGAAGCGCGAAACGATCGACGTTACCCTTCCGGGAATCAAGAAGATCGATGGACACAGACATCCGAATCAGATCGCTCTTGAAGATCTGGAACGTGTCTTCATCGGTATGGGCTATGAGATCGTAGAAGGACCTGAAGTTGAATATGATAAATATAATTTCGAATTATTAAATATCCCTGCAAATCATCCTGCAAAGGATGAACAGGATACCTTCTATATTACAAAGGATATCCTGCTCCGTACACAGACATCTCCGGTACAGGCAAGAATCATGGAGAAGGGCAACCTTCCAATCCGTATTCTTTCACCGGGACGAGTATTCAGAGCTGATGAAGTAGATGCAACACATTCACCATCCTTCCATCAGGTAGAAGGTCTGGTTATTGATAAGAACATTACGATGGCTGACTTAAAGGGAACTTTACAGCAGTGGGCAAAGGAATTCTTTGGTGAGAACACAAAGGTTAAGTTCCGTCCACATCATTTCCCATTCACAGAGCCATCAGCAGAGATGGATGTAACCTGTTTCAAATGTGGCGGCAAGGGCTGTCGTGTATGTAAGGGCAGCGGCTGGATCGAGATTCTTGGATGTGGTATGGTTCATCCGAAGGTACTTCATGACTGTGGCATTGATCCGGAGGAATATTCAGGATTTGCATTTGGTATCGGTCTGGAGCGTGTAGCACTGTTAAAATATGAAATCGACGATATGCGTCTTCTTTACGAAAACGATGTACGTTTCTTACAGCAGTTCTAAAAAACAGGAAAAGGAGATAGAAAAATGAATACACCACTTTCATGGATAAAAGTATATGTGCCTGATTTTGACGTAGAGGCACAGGAATTTGTCGATGCAATGACACTTTCCGGTTCACATGTAGAAGGTTTTGAGAAGAAAGACAAGAATCTTGAAAAGATCGTAGTTGGTAAGATCGTTAAGATAGAAAAGCACCCGGATGCTGACAAGCTGGTTGTATGTCAGGTCGATATCGGAGCAGATGAGCTGCTTCAGATCGTAACCGGAGCACCAAATGTAAAAGAAGGAGATCTGGTTCCTACCGTACTTGACGGAGGTAAAGTAGCAGGCGGACACGATGGCGGAGAGCTTCCTGCTGATGGAATCAAGATCAAGAAGGGAAAACTTCGTGGCGTGCCATCTTATGGTATGATGTGTGCGATTGAGGAGCTTGGATCATCCAGAGAACTGTATCCGGAAGCACCGGAAAACGGTGTCTATGTATTCCCTGCGGAAGCAGATGTAAAGCCGGGTGATGATGCGGTAAAGGCACTGGGACTGGATGATGTTGTTGTAGAATATGAGATCACATCAAATCGTGTAGATTGCTTTTCCATGATCGGTATGGCAAGAGAGGCTGCTGTTACATTTGACAAGCCATTCTACCCACCGGTGATCAAGAAAACAGGAAATGATGAAGATGTAAATGACTATGTATCTGTAGAAGTTCAGGACACAGATCTGTGTAAGCGTTACTGCGCAAGAGTTGTAAAGAACTTAAAGATTGGTCCATCACCAAAATGGATGAGAGAGAGACTTGCTTCACAGGGAATCCGTTCGATCAACAATCTGGTTGATATCACAAACTATGTAATGGAAGAATATGGACAACCAATGCATGCGTATGATCTGTCTACAATTGCAGGAAATAAGATCGTTGTCAGACGCGCAAAGGATGGCGATACATTTGTGACGCTTGATGGTCAGGAAAGAAAGCTGGATAAGGATGTTCTGATGATCTGTGACGGAGAAAAAGAAGTTGGTATCGCAGGTATCATGGGTGGTGAGAACTCCATGGTAACGGATGATATCCAGACCTTATTATTTGAAGCAGCCTGTTTCGATGGAACCAATATCCGTCTGTCATCCAGAAGACTCGGACTTGCAACAGATGCTGCATTCAAGTTTACAAAGGGACTTGATCCAAATCTTGCAGAAGAAGCAATCAACCGTGCATGCCAGCTGATCGAAGAAATGGGTGCAGGTGAAGTCGTTGGCGGTATGGTTGATGTATATCCGGATCCTGTACAGCCTAAGGTGCTTCCGTTTGAGCCTGAAAAGATCAACAAGCTTCTTGGTACCGATATTGATGAAAAGACCATGCTTGATATATTTGGTAAGCTGGAATTAACATATGATGAAGCAGCGAAGACACTTACTGTTCCAACCTTCCGTCAGGATTTAAACTGCATGGCAGATCTGGCAGAAGAAGTTGCCCGTTTCTACGGATATGACAATATTCCGACCACACTGCCAAGTGGTGAGGCAACAACAGGAAAACTGCCATTTAAATTGAGGATCGAAGAAGTGGCAAGAGATGTGGCTGAGTACTGTGGATTCTCCCAGGGATACTGCTATTCTTTCGAAAGCCCGAAAGTATTTGACAAACTGCAGATTCCGGCAGGAGATGAACTGAGAAAAGCAATCACCATTTCCAACCCGCTGGGTGAAGATTTCAGTATCATGAGAACCATTTCTCTGAATGGTATGCTGACTTCTCTGGCAACTAACTATAACAGAAGAAATAAAGACGTAAAATTATACGAACTGGCTAACATTTATCTTCCAAAGGCACTTCCACTGACAGAACTGCCGGACGAAAGAATGCAGTTTACACTTGGAATGTATGGAGATGGAGATTTCTTCAACATGAAAGGTGTAGTGGAAGAGTTCTTTGAGAAAATCGGTATGAAGGGCAGAGAGAAATACGATCCGAATGCAGGAAAGTCATTCCTTCACCCGGGACGCCAGGCAAACATCATTTATGATGGAAAAGTAGTTGGATATCTTGGAGAAGTTCATCCGGAAGTTGCTGATATTTATGGAATCGGTGAGCGTGCATATGTTGCAGTTCTGGATATGCCTGAAATCATCCCATATGCTACATTTGACAGAAAGTACACAGGAATTGCTAAATATCCTGCAGTGACAAGAGATATCAGTATGGTTGTTCCAAAAGAGATTCTTGTTGGACAGATCGAAGATGTGATCGAGAAAAAGGGCGGCGCTCATTTAGAGAGCTTTAACCTGTTTGACATCTATGAAGGTGCTCAGATCAAAGCAGGATTCAAGTCAGTTGCTTATTCTATCGTATTCCGTGCAAAGGATAAGACACTGGAAGAAGCTGAGATCACAGCAGCAATGGATCGCATTCTTTCCGGTCTGGAAGAACTTGGTATTGAGCTGAGAAAGTAAGAAGAGAGGGTAAGAGCATTGAAAACAAGTGATTTTTATTATGATCTTCCGGAGGAACTGATCGCACAGGATCCTTTGGAGGACCGCTCTTCCTCCCGCCTTATGATACTTGATAAAGAGACAGGGAAGACAGAGCATCATGTATTTCGTGAGATTATCGATGAACTGAATCCAGGAGATTGTCTGGTTATCAATGATACGAAAGTAATTCCGGCCAGACTGATCGGAGCAAAGGAAGACACCGGAGCAAAGATAGAAGTGCTTCTTTTAAAACGAGGAGCAGATGATGTCTGGGAGACATTGGTAAAGCCTGGAAAAAAGGCAAGACCGGGAGCAAGAATCAGCTTTGGAGACGGCCTGCTTGTCGGAGAAGTTATGGATGTAGTGGAGGAAGGAAATCGTCTGATCCATTTTGAATACGAAGGAATCTTCGAGGAGATTCTGGATCAGTTAGGTCAGATGCCGCTTCCACCGTATATTACACATCAGCTTCAGGATAAGGACAGATATAATACCGTCTATGCGGTACACTCAGGTTCTGCGGCAGCACCGACGGCCGGACTTCATTTTATGCCGGAGCTTTTGGAAGAGATTCGCGCGAAAGGTGTGGAGATCGCACCGGTTACACTTCATGTCGGACTTGGAACGTTCCGTCCGGTGAAGGTAGATGATGTGGAGCATCACCATATGCATTCAGAATTTTATATGATTACTGAAGAGTCTGCACAGAAGATCAACCATGCAAAAGAAGCAGGACATCGTGTCATCTGTGTCGGAACAACAAGCTGCAGAACAATCGAATCCGCTGCCGATGAGAATGGAAGATTAAAAGAATGCAGTGGTTGGACAGAAATCTTTATCTATCCGGGATATCAGTTCAAGATTCTGGATGCGCTGATCACGAACTTCCATCTGCCGGAATCTACACTGATCATGCTTGTTTCTGCATTAGCCGGAAAAGAGCATGTGATGGCAGCGTATGAGGAGGCAGTAAAAGAAAGATATCGTTTCTTCAGTTTTGGGGATGCGATGTTCATACGATAGAAAGGGACAACCTATGTCAGAAAATGATTTTATCATTGTAGATGAAGAAGAGACAAACAAGGAAGACAACAGACAGGACACTGGCAGGGAAGAAGAAAAAAAAGAAGTGACAACTTCTGACCATTCTGAAAAAGATGATGACGGATATGAGAGAATATGTTTTATTTGTCATCGCCCGGAGAGTGTGACGGGAAAGATGGTTGAACTTCCGAATAATATCGCGGTGTGTCCGGACTGTATGCAGAGAAGCTTTGATATGATGAACAATAGTTCGATGGATCTGAGCAAGATGATGAACATTCCGGGCGTACAGTTTTTGAACCTTTCGGATCTTGATAATCTGCAGCCAAAGGCACAGAAGATCAAACAGAAGAAGAAAAAACCGAAAGAGTTTAAACAGTTGGATATTAAGAATATTCCGGCACCACATAAGATCAAAGCACGTCTGGATGAATATATCGTTGGACAGGAGTATGCAAAGAAAGCAATCTCTGTTGCAGTTTATAATCATTACAAACGTGTAGCAACAGGAACAATGGATGAGATTGAGATAGAGAAATCAAATATGCTCATGATTGGGCCTACAGGATGTGGTAAAACATATCTGGTTAAGACACTGGCGAAGCTTTTAGATGTGCCGTTGGCGATCACAGATGCAACATCTCTTACAGAGGCAGGATATATCGGTGATGACATCGAAAGTGTTGTTTCCAAGCTTCTTGCAGCAGCAGACAATGATGTTGAGCGTGCGGAACAGGGAATTATTTTTATCGATGAGATCGATAAGATTGCCAAGAAAAAAACTTCCAGTCAGAGAGATGTGAGTGGTGAATCTGTGCAGCAGGGAATGCTCAAACTCTTAGAGGGAAGTGAAGTTGAAGTTCCGGTAGGCGCGAACAGCAAGAATGCAATGGTTCCACTGACAACAGTGAATACAAAAAATATTCTGTTTATCTGTGGAGGTGCATTCCCGGATCTTGAAGACATTATCAAAGAGCGTCTGCAGAAGAAAACGTCGATGGGATTCAATGCAGAACTGAAAGATACAGTCGAGCATGATGAAGAGCTGCTCTCTAAGGTGACAATTGAGGACTTAAGAAAATTCGGTATGATCCCGGAGTTCTTAGGACGTCTTCCGATTGTATTTACATTAAAGGGACTCGACAAAGAGATGCTTGTCAAGATCTTAAAAGAGCCGAAAAATGCAATTTTAAAACAGTATCAGAAGCTGCTGGCATTAGACGAAGTGAAGCTTGAGTTTGATGACAGCGCATTAGAAGCAATTGCAGAAAAGGCAATGGAAAAAGATACCGGAGCCAGAGCACTCCGGGCGATCATCGAGGAGTTCATGCTTGATATCATGTTCGAGATCCCGAAGGATCCGGAGATCGGTTCCGTGACGATCACCCGAGCTTATATAGAAGGTACCGGCGGACCGGTTATTCAGTTGAGAGGCCAGGCAGTACCGAGATTAGATGGATAAAGTGAGATTTTAGAAAGAGAAGTTTTGTTCAAAAATCTGAAAACTGATTGGGGAATTAGTTTAAAAAAATCACAAAAAGGAAGAGAGAAAAATGGACACATACAGATACTTACTGGATTTAGCAATTATTCTTATATCTACAAAATTACTTGGACTATTAACAAGACGAGTACAGATGCCGCAGGTTGTTGGCGCACTTCTGGCGGGATTGATCCTCGGACCGGCAGGATTTGGAATTCTGGCAGAGACTTCATTTATCCATGAAGTTGCAGAAATCGGAGTTATTGTTCTGATGTTTACTGCAGGTATGGAGACGGATATCAAAGAGCTGAAAGCAAGTGGAAAAGCTTCTTTTATTATTGCTCTTTGTGGTGTGATCGTTCCACTGATCGGAGGTTATGGTGTTGCCTGGTTCTTTAACCGTCCAAGCATGGCAGGAAGTAACCTGTCATCCCCTGTAGTTCTTCAGAATGTCTTTATTGGAGTTGTACTCACAGCAACGTCTGTAAGTATTACAGTAGAGACATTGAAAGAATTAGGAGCATTGAAGAGCCGTTCAGGAAATGCAATCCTTGGTGCTGCGATCATTGATGATGTTCTCGGTATTATCGCACTGACAATCGTTACAAGTCTTGCAGATGATTCTGTAAAGCTTGGAATGGTTCTGATCAAGATCATTGGATTCTTCGCATTTTCAGGTGTTGTCGGATTCATTTTCTATAAGATGTATAAGAAATGGGTTGACGGAGCTGAGAAGGAACTGCATCGTCATACGATTATTGCGTTTGTATTCTGCTTGCTTATGGCATTTATCGCAGAAGAAGTTTTCGGTGTTGCAGATATTACAGGTGCATATATCGCAGGATTAATTATTTCCAACGTACAGAGATCTACTTATCTGGAGTCTAAGTTTGATACGTTGTCTTACCTGCTTCTGTCACCGGTATTTTTCGCAAGTATCGGTCTGAAGGTAAACCTTCCACAGATGTCAGTATCCATCATTATGTTCGCAGTTGTTCTTACAGTTGTGGCAGTTCTTACTAAGATAGTCGGCTGTGGACTTGGTGCAAAGCTTTGTGGTTACAAGAACTATCAGGCAAAACGAATCGGAGTGGGAATGATCTCCCGTGGTGAGGTTGCCTTGATCGTAGCAAGTAAAGGTTCCGCACTCGGACTTATGAGTTCTTCCATCTTAGGACCGGTTATCGTGGTGGTTGTTATTACAACAGTCATCACACCGATTCTTCTGAAAGTAGTGTTCGCTCCTGGAACAGGACCGTCAACACAGGTAGAAGCTGCAAAGAAGGTTACAAGCTACTATGAGAATCGAGAAGATAACAGATAGAACAAAAGAGAAAAGAATCGATAAAAGATATTGTAGAAACTTTGAGGTCATGGGACAGTTAAAGCTGTCTCATGACCTCAAATGTGTTATAGAGGTTTAATTGTCCGTATCCCCATTCACGGTTAGGGTATTCCATACTGTCTGGTCGGATGGCTCCAAGAACAAGAAGGCTTTTGATCTGGAATACATCGATGCCGGGCATTTTGCGTTCATAGAGCTGCCATTCTAACATAAGTGCGACTGCCCCGGCGGTGATAGCAGCTGCGGCGCAGGAGCCGCTGCGCACGGCAAAACGGTCTCCTGGAAGAGCTCCTTTGATATTAATCCCGGGAGCAGTGATGGAAGGATTTTCAAATCTTGTTCTTGTATAGCCGCGTCCGGATGCCTGGGCGACTGCACCATTGCTGCCGTCGTAATAGGAGACCGTCAGAGGACTAGGGGCATTGGCCGGGTTTGTAAGAGTCGTGTAAGGATCTGATTCAAGGAAATAGACTTCTCCGTCTAAAAATTCTGTGACAGGAAGCCAGATATGGAAATCACCATTAATCAGGCGGGTCGGTTCTACGATGATTTTCCAGATGCCTTCTGCCGGGGTACGGAAACGGAAGAAGATGAGTTCAGAGTTTGCTTTTTCGACCAGAAGTCGGTAGTCAACAGAGACGCGGGTCTTTTCAAAGAGAAAATCAATGTCTGCGCTTGTGCCTACATGAAATGGAATTTTGGATGTATTTTCCCCGGACGGTGAAATAATTGAAATTGAGAAGAGATTGGGGATCAGTACCCAAAGTTCCAAAGTGAAACCGGATACATTTTCACCAACCCGGATCTCTACAGTTTTACGGTCATTTTCTGACTGGATCGTATTGAAATAATGATGACGTTTGTCTGCTTCATTTCCCGTGCCGACCACAGCAATCCGGTCGGGCATCAGACTGTAGCTGCCAAGTAATGCGGGAAGCGGAAGCGTGCCGACATGACCGCCAAGATTAGAGCCTATAGTGATACACATGACAAGTGGAAGCCCCAGTTCATCTGCCAGATCATTCAGATATTTTAATCCAAGGATCAGATCTGTTTCCTGATAGCAGACGGCTGTTTCCGTGATGCAGTAATAATCCCGCAGATATTGCTTCGCTTGTTTTAATTTGACAACAGCGAGAGTAGATTCCGGAGCGGCTCCCAGAAACTGTTCGTCAGCGTCAGCATTTCCGGCAGCGAGACTGGCAATATAAGTTCCATGTCCGTCGATATCGACAGAAGGGACCTGTGATAGTGGGGAATCAGAAGAAAGTGCCAGATCAATCTCTTCCTTACGGTATTCACTTCCGTAGAAGAAGTCTCTGGGGGGAGTTCCGCTTTGGATAGTCTGATCCCAAAGTGCCGCAATTCGCGTGGTACCGTCCAGATTGCGGAAAACTTTGTTTTGATAGTCAATCCCGCTGTCAAGAAATCCAATCAGAACGCCTTTTCCTTTTAATTGAAGTGCCGGATAGTTCTGTACGGGAAGGATGCCGGTCTGGTTCAATGTTTCCATAGCGACAGGAGCAAAACAATTCGGAATGGAATTATAAGAAAAACGCGTCAGAGAGATTGGCTCTACAAGTTCTTTGGAAAAGTAAATGCACTGATATCCAAGCCCGGCATCCTGGATACATGGATCTTTTTTCAGAAGTTCATTGAACAGTGGAGTGCGCAGCGGATTACTGATGAAGTCGCGTGTATCTTCGGAGAGTATCTGTTCCCTGCAAGTTTCAAGATCATTCATAAGATGACTCCTGAGTTGAGTTGTAGAAAGGATATGCAAGAAGGATTCTATTTATGAAATTAGTCTAAAAATAATAGAAAATGACTTCAAAAACTGGAAGA
>OHKO01000714.1_pt1 | contig 10426 bp, 9 predicted proteins | sample 1568851 | NCBI WGS metagenome assembly OHKO01 (sample SAMEA3879549, study PRJEB24766) | human gut metagenome | biome: human-associated habitat; feature: feces | place: USA | collected 1985/1987 | reverse complement strand
CAAAAACAGCTGATGCTTCCTTACTTCATTTTTTCATAATTGAAAATTCTTTACAACACTGTCATTTTCGATTATAACAGAAGAAATCATAAAATCCAATCTCCATCCTAAACAAAAGCTGATTTTCCCCGATATATTTTGTAAGAATACATCACAGGCTATACTTTTCATATGCACGGAAACACAGTGCAGGAATGGAGAATTTTATGACTCAGTTCAATCTTTCCGGTTTAAAAAAGATTTTAAACCCATCTTCCGGCAAAAGGAATGTGGTCGATCAGATTACAGACCGTTTATCCAAATCTTCCATCGGTCTTTCTTCCGGTGATGATACTTTAAATGCAGTCAGTTTTTCCGGCATGGATGCCTTTGACCTGACGCAGAACATCTCCGAGCTTTTAAGCCCCGCCTGCGGTATGACCGAAGAAGAAAAGCAGGCAGAATTAGCCAGAATCCAGGCAAAATTAAAAAGTGGGAAAAAACTGACCGAAGAAGAAATGCGTTTTCTTCAGGCAGTAGATCCCCAGCTCTATATGCAGGCAGCCAGAATCCAGGCGATGCGCGACTCTCTCGAACAGCAGTTAGAACACTGCAAAAGCAAGGAAGAAGCTGCCAAAGTATTTTCGGACACCATGTCGATGGTAAGCGACAAAGATCCCATGAAAGAATACATTGTCGCTGCTTATCAGGATGCCTACAACGAATTTCAAAAAAGCGGGAAATACCAGCATCTCCCGCAAAAATCATCAGATGATGATAAATCTGATTCTTTAGTCGCACTCGATAAAACGACCGATTTTCTCACCGACAGCACCGATCACCGGTCCGAGCGTAAATCCCATCAGGATCGTTACGATTCCGATCTTGCCACCGAATAAAAATGCGATCACAATAACGGTAAAATCAAATGCCATACGGATCAGACGGAACGGTACCTTCGGCATCCATTTTGCAATGATAAATGCAATCGCGTCATAAGGTGCTGTTCCTAATTTCACATCCATATATACAGCTGCTGATACAACAAATATCGCCAGTGCCGGAATCAGCACCAGAATACGCACTGCCATCGAATCAAACAGTCCTGCCGGTAAGATCTTATCCCATACCCAGGAAAAAAACTGCAGTGAATATCCAACTAAAAACATATTGGCAAGTGTTCCAAATCCGATATTTTCCCTGCCAAGCAAAATGACAAAGACAAATATGATCGTATTGAGCAGTGCCTGCCAGTTTCCGATTCCCATTCCAATTTTTTCCGAAATAGCAAGATTCATGCTGGTACAGGGATCTGTTCCAAGATCCACAAGCACCAGCAACGACAGTGCAAATCCCATCACAATTACGGACAGGATCACAGCAGTCAGCCTTACCCCAAAATTCTTTTTCTGATACATTCCCTGAATAAATTTTTTCATCTGTTTTTCTCTTTTCTTTTTAAGGTTACTTATTTTTGATTTTACGTTTGTTTTCGCAATACTACCGCATCAAATGATAATGCATACCATACCACCAGTATTATCATTTACAATTTTCTGCATTGTATCCTGCAATTTCATCTGACATTCATCATCCATCATTGCGATCTTGTTACGGATTCCATCCTCCATCAGTTCTCCAACCGATTTGCCGAAAATATTTGTTTCCCATGCACCCTCTTCGCTCTGCTGTCCCTGTTTGATGTAAGAGATCAGATCATTTGCCTGCTCCTCGCTGCCGACAATTGGAGCGATCTCGGTCTCAATATTTGCACGGATCATATGGATCGACGGCGATACCGCTTTCATTTTGACGCCAAATTTATTGCCATGCCGGATCAGCACCGGCTCTTCCATTTTAATATCGGAAAGTCCCGGACTCACAACGCCATAACCTTTTACCTGAACCGCTTCAAAAGCATCTGACACTTTTTCATAAGCCTCTTTCTGCCCTGCCATCTCTTTTATCATGGAGATCAGCTCATATTCACCTGCGATCGGCACACCAGTCAGTTCACTTATATTTTCATAATAATATTTATCGTCTAAATCCATCCGCACCACCACGCGCCCGGTCGCAAGATCCGTCTCGTCGATCTTGATCTGCGAAACATACTGCTCCGGTGTAAAGGAAAGTGCTCTTACATCTCCCGTTTTATGCATACTGTCTAAAATCCCGGATGCAGTTTTAATGATTTCCGCTTTCATCGGATGCTCCGGCTTTAGCATTTCCGTCCATTTTGGAATAAAAAATTCGACACGCGTCACTGGAAATTCACAGAGGATATTCTCTAAAATGCGGACAATATCATCTTTCCGCAGCTGCTCACAGTTGACCGGCAAAACGGCAGTCTGATATTTTTCTTTCAGTTCGGCTGCAAGTTCCATCGTCTCATCACTGTACGGTTTCTGTGAATTTAACAGAATGACATATGGTTTTGCGATCGCATTCAGTTCCTCCACCGTCTGTTCTTCCGCTTTTACATATGCATTTCGCGGCAGTTCCCCGATCGTGCCATCGGTCGTCACAACGATTCCGATCGTTGCATGATCCCGGATCACTTTCTGAGTACCGATCGACGCAGCTGTCGTAAATGGAATTTCCTGCTCCGACCATGGTGTTTTTACCATGCGGCTTTCATTTCCTTCCATATGACCGGATGCTCCCTCCACCATAAACCCGACACAATCGATCAGACGCACCTTTATCTTCGGCTGTGCGGCAGATCCCTGTATTGCAGTCCCCGGCAGTACAGACTGCGAAAGTGCCGGCTGTGGCATGCTGGCACTGCTCCCCGGCAGTTCCGGCAAAATGATCTCTGCCGCCTCCTGCGGGATAAATTTCGGTTCCGTTGTCATGATCGTTTTCCCAGCCGCGGATTGTGGCAACTCGTCTATAGTGCGCTCCCGCGCATGCTCATCCTCCATAAACGGAAGCACCATAAGATCCATAAACCGTTTAATAAATGTGGACTTTCCGGTTCGCACCGGCCCCACAACTCCTATGTAGATCTCTCCATTGGTACGGGTATTGATATCCCGGTATAAGTCAAATTCCCTGTTATCACTGAAATGTTCCATCAGATATTCTCCTCCATATGTTGTAACATTTTATGAAGAAGAACGCCTGTTTATGACGGCAGTGTCCGCAATTTCATTATTTTAACACGCGAAGTTTTCCCGGCAGACAGTGGAAATGAACTTCCGTCACTTCCCCACAGTACTCCCCGTCTGCATGGACAACCATCGGACGGCTTAAACGGATCGTACAGTCTTTGGCATCCGTCACAGAAAATCCATGGATAGACGTATGCTTTGCCGCCACTAAAAACGGCAGACATAGAAATGTTCTCCACTTCGGGATCCCCGCTGCTTCACAGAATGATAATTTCCCGTCACAGGCGGATGCTGCCGGAGCCATCGGCACACCGCCTCCCTCAGCTTTAAAATTCATCGCAGCCGTAAAGATCATTCTTTTTTTCTGTAAACCTTCCTCCCGGTCAAAAAAGATCTCTGCATCCGCAGTCTGCATCGTAAATAATGACTGCACGGTCAGTACCAGATACGTCAGTTTTCCAAGCCGGATTTTATTCAGGATATCTTTGATCGTTGATTTTAATGCTTTTTTACAGACTAACGCATCCAGTCCAATCCCCGCGCTGATGGCAAACAGTCTTTTTTCCTCCCCAAAGTTCACCTCTCCCAAATCCATACACCAGGTATCCTCACGCGATTTTTTCATCGCATTTAAAATATGTATGGCACCGTTTTTCGGATCCTTCGAGAGTGACAATCCTCTGGCAAGATCATTGCCGGAACCGGTCGGGATCACGCCGAAACGTACCTTTTCAAAATCCGTGATCCCATTGATCACCTCATTTGCCGTTCCATCCCCACCGACTGCGACCAGGCAGATATCATTGTCATCCATGGCACAGATCTCTGTAGCGAGTTTACCGGCATGTCCACGGTACTCCGATACAAATGCCTGATAGGAAACGTTTCTCACCTTAAGCACTTCCTCGATCTCTTTCCAGATCTGCTTTGCGTTCCCACTTTTTGACTTTTCATTGACAATAAAATATAGCATGTATCCCCCCATATAAGCTTTCGATTAAAAAGGAACCCATAATATAAAAAGGAGGATTCTAACCTGTGACCGGTCAGAATCCCCCCTCTAAACTTCTGTTTTTCATGCCATCAGACCTGTATGCGGTCTGTCATTTTTCCTCTGCGGATACTTTCTTCTCCTCCGCTTCGGTTTCTTCTTCCTCTTCCTGATCTTTGTTTAAACGTCCATACATCTCCATATATTTATAGAGACGTTTTGCAAGTTTTCCGGTGATCTGGTCTGAAGTTGCTCTCCACTCCCAGTTACCGCCGAGTGTGGACGGTGTATTCATACGTCCCTCGGAACCGATTCCGATCAGATCCTGCATCGGAACGATCGCCATATCTCCGACTGATGCCCATGCACCGCGCATCATACCCCAGTTAAAACCTTCTTCCTCCGTGAGATTTAAGTACTCTTTCGCAAATTTAACACTTGCCTTCGGTGCTGTCTTCATCCAGCCCATCAACGTATCATTGTCATGTGTTCCGGTATATACGACACAATGTTTCTCATAGTTGTGTGGCAGATAATCACTGCCCTCTCTTGAATCAAATGCGAACTGGATGACCTTCATTCCCGGGAAACCGGAATCTTTTACCAGTTTTAAAACGGAAGGTGTAAGGAAACCAAGATCCTCCACGATGATATTTAACTTTCCGAGTTTTTTCTCCATCGTACGGAACAGATCCATGCCAGGACCTTTTCTCCACTCACCATTTCTCGCCGTATCATCTTTTGCCGGGATCGCATAGTAAGAATCGAAACCGCGGAAATGATCGATACGGACGATATCGTATAATTTTGACATCGCTTTTACACGCTTCGTCCACCAGCTGTAACCGTCTTTTTTCATAGCATCCCAGCGGAATAACGGATTGCCCCAGAGCTGTCCGTCTGCCGAGAATGCATCCGGCGGGCAGCCTGCTACATCGATCGGATTTAACTCCTCATCAAGATAAAACTGTCCCGGATTTGCCCAGACATCAGCACTGTCTCCGGCAACATAGATCGGCACGTCACCGATGATCTCAATGCCAAGATCATTGACATACGCTTTTAAATCCCACCACTGTTTAAAGAACAGATACTGTAACATTTTATAAAACGCAATATCTTCTGCATAGGTAACCCGCGCTTCTTTTAAGGCTTCCGTTTTTCTGGTTTTTAAGTCTTTTTCCCACTCAAACCATGCAACACCGCCGTTAGCATCTTTTAATGCCATAAAAAGTGCATATTCATCCAACCACTCTGCTTCATCCTTGCAGAATACTGCAAAATCTTCCGGCTCATTTTTCCGGAACCGGTCATATGCTTTCTTCAACAAAGGATAACGTGAGGCATACATCTGACCATAATCCACATACCGCGGATTGGTTCCCCACGAAAATGATTCACATTCTTTTTTTGTCAGTAATTTTTCTTTGCAAAGATATTCTAAATCAATAAAATAAGGATTACCTGCAAAGCTGGAAAAAGACTGATACGGAGAATCTCCGTAGCTGGTCGGACAGATTGGCAGGATCTGCCAGTATTTCTGACCTGCCTTTTTCAAAAAATCTGCAAATTTTCTTGCTTCTTTTCCCATGGTACCGATCCCGTAAGGAGACGGCAGGGAAGATATGTGCATCAGCACACCGCTGGTCCTCATAATATTTGTTCCTCCTACTATCTGTATGTGTTACCTGATTTTTTGAATACTCTCTCCACTTGCCAGTTCAAACGGAACGATCTCATGAATCTGACTCCGCTTTAACTCAATCTGTCCAAACAGGATTTCCACGCTTCTGGTTGCAAGTGTCTGATACTGCTGTTTAATGGTTGCAAGTTTCGGATTATAGTATTCTGCCAGAGCTGTTCCGTCAAATCCAATCACTGACACATCCTCCGGCACACGGTATTCTAAATCCCGCAGTGCACGGATCGCACCGATCGCCATGACATCCGACATGGCAAACACAGCCGTGATATCCGGACACCTGGCGATCAGCCGTTTCATACCGCGATATGCGCTGTCATAGGAAAATCGTGCTTTTTCGTAGCTTTTTTCCGGCACAAACACAGTATCATGTTCCAAAAAGCTCTGCTGACAGCCGATAAAACGCTGATGGCTGGTGTACGATTTTTCAATATCTCCACCTAAAATACCAATCTTCGTATGACCTGCATCAAATAACGCATCCACTGCACATTTTGCAGCGGCGATATCGTCTGTCGCAACAGAAGAAAGGTTTGGAAAATCCATCTGGTCTGCAAGGTTTGTCACAAGCACACACGGCACATCGACCTGCGCAAATTCTTTTTTGAAATACTCCGGATTACCTCCTAAAAAGAGCAGTCCAAGCGGCTTTCTCTCCCTGCAGAGGAGAACTGCCTGCTCCACCTCATCTGCATCCTCATCTAAATAGGATACGATCAGCGTATAGTCTGTATTTTCAATCATACACTGGATTTCTTCCACGATGCTGGCAAAAAGCATATTTTGGATACCTTTTACCAGCACACCAATGGATTTGGAATTACTCTGTTTTAGATGTTTCGCATTATTGTTTGGCACAAAATTATACGCTGCGACTACTTTTTCGATTTTCTTTTTTGCATCCGGACTGACATCATTTCTGTGATTCAGCACACGTGACACGGTACTGACGGAATATCCTGATTCCCTGGCTATGTCTTTTATCGTAACCATATTTTTCATTCCTGTCTACTATTTTTTCGTATTTTTTCGTGAAATTTGAATTTTTGTCAAATTTCAACAAAAAATATACATTTCTTAATAAGATATCAGCCTTTTACCGCTCCTGCAACTACTCCTTCAATAATATATTTCTGACAGATTCCATAAAAAATGATGATCGGGATGATTGCGAGTACCAGCATCGCCATCATGGTACCCCAGTCTACCGCACCGTAACCGCCTTTTAAATACTGGATTACAATCGGGATTGTCTTATATTTTTTCAGGTCAAGTACCAGATACGGCAGCAGATAATCATTCCAGATCCACATTGCCTGTAAGATTGCAACCGTGATAACCGTCGGTTTCATGATTGGGAATACGACCTGGAAGAAGGTCTGGATCGGTGTACAGCCATCGATCATGGCGGCCTCCTCGATCTCTAACGGAATGCTCTTTACAAATCCACAGAACATAAATACCGCAAGCCCTGCTCCAAATCCCAGATATACTAATATAATACCGATCGGGTTGCTCAAATGCATCATGTTTGCCAGCTTAGATAACGGGAACATTACCATCTGGAACGGCACGATCATGGAGAAAAGACATAACATGTAAAGTGCCATGGTAAATTTATTATGTACTCTGGTGATAAACCATGCACACATGGATGTGCAGAATATGATCACTGCCACGGAACCTACCGTGATAATAACCGAGTTACCGAACGCTGCAAAGAAATTCGTCTTCTCAATTCCCTTTACAAAGTTTGTCATACCGAAGAAAGAACGCTCATCCGGAAGTGCAAAAGGACTTTTCATAATAAATCCTTTTTTCTTTAACGAGTTGATCAGCACCAAAAAAATCGGATACAGATAAAATACAGCTAAAATGCTGAAAAACAGTGTCAGTATCCATCCGTGTTTTGCACGCCTTACTGCACTTACCTGATTGTCTGTCTGTTTTGCCATTACTGCTGTACCTCCTTACTTCTGGTCAGACGGTTCTGTGCCAGTGCGATAACTGCCACTATGATAAAGAAGATCACCGCTTTCGCCTGTCCGACACCTTCCCATCCATTTCTTCCATAAAATGTATCAAAGATATTTAACGCAAGCATCTGTGAATTATTTGACGGCTCTCCTGCTGTCAATGCAAGGTTCTGGTCGAACAGCTTAAAGCTGTTGGACACGGTGAGGAACAAACATATGGTAATAGATGGCATAACCATCGGAATTTTCACTTTGAATAATGTCTGTAACGAAGTAGCTCCATCGATCTCTGCTGCTTCGATCAGATCCGTAGGTACATTCTGCAGTCCGGCTACATAAATGATCATCATATAACCGATCATCTGCCAGTTCATCAGAATGATCAGACCCCAGAATCCATAGGTCGGATTCGCCACCAGTGTTGTCTCGTATTTTAACAATACTGCGTTGATCATCTGCTGCCAGATATATCCCAAAATGATACCGCCGATCAGGTTCGGCATGAAAAATACTGTACGGAACAGGTTGGTTCCTTTGATCTTTCTCGTCAATGCCAGTGCCAAAATGAAGGCAAACACATTAATGGTGACAATGGACACTACGGAGAATTTTAGAGTAAATCCAAATGCGTTGACAAAATCTTTGTCCGCAAAAATTTTAATATAATTATCTAAGCCTACAAATTGCGCGTTTGTAATTGTCTTAAATTTGCAAAAGGACAGATATACGCCCATGACAAACGGTATGATAAAAGCAAAGGAAAACGCGATCAGGGTAGGCAGTACAAAAATGGGAAAATATCTTTTTAATGTCTTTTGCATAAGCCTGTCTCCTTTTTTACAAACACGGGGCCGTGGTACCACCACCGCCCCTGTGCCTGAAGTTATATAAGATGGATTAAGTTATTGTCTTTTTGCTGATGGAGCTTAGTTAGCTGCGGTTGCGGCCTTTTCAGCTGCCCATCTCTCAACTACGGTTGTCTTTACAGCATCCCAGTCGATGGAACCGGAAGCATACTCCAGAAGAGCTGCACCGAAGTCATCCTTGAACTGCTGGCTGGGGAAGGAAGTGAAGTTCCAGGATACAGATGTCTTGGAGGTATCTGCCATGTAACGAAGAACTTCCTGTGCCAGAGGATCGGTGGGCTTTTCGTCATCGCTAAAGGTATCGAAAGGAGCAATGAATCCAAGGTCGTTGGTTACTGCTGCCTTACCGGTCTCAGAAGAGAACAGCCATTCAACGAATGCGATAGATGCTGCCTGATCCTCAGCAGAAGCTTCCTTGTTGATGCAGAAGAAGTTCTCAGTACCGGTGCACAGTCCCTGGTTCTCTTCACCTTCAACTCCGGTATAGATAGGAAGGAACTTAACATCCTCAGCCTTAACAGTGTTACCGTCTACGCCATTGATCTGGCTCCAACCCCAGTTACCGTTCTGTACCATTGCTGCCTGACCCAGAGCGAACTCAGCCATGGAGTCGTCTACAGACTTGCTTCCCAGCAGACCGGGTGCTGTGCAGGAGTTGTTGATGTACAGATCAAAAATGTTCTTGAAGTTATCGGAGTAAGTGAACTCCAGGTTATCGGTATCGGTGATACCCTTGTCCTTGAACTCGTAGTATACAGGGATGTTAGCCAGATGAGTCTGCCATCTCCAGTCTTCACCGGGAGTCAGGGATGTGGAAGCGAATACGCCTTCAATACCCAGTTCATCTTTCTTAGCCTGCATATCTTCTACAACCTCTTTTAACTTAGCGAAGTTGTTGATCTCATCCATGCTTGCTGCCTTAGCACCATCCAGTGCGAAGTACTTCTGCATGATAGCGTCGTTGTAAATGATACCGTAACCCTCTACTACGTAAGGGATTCCGTATACGCCACCGTCTTCGCCGGTGATTGCCAGGCTCTTATCCATTAACCAGCTGTACAGGTCTGTATCCTTTAAGTCTGCACAGTAGTCTTTCCAGTTCTGATAACCGATAGGTCCGTTGATCTGGAACAGGGTAGGTGCTTCCTTGTTAGCGATCTCAGACATCAGGGTCTGCTCATAAGTACCACTTGCTGCGGTTACAACCTTTACAGGAACACCGGTCTCCTCGGTATATTCCTTAGCCAGCTTCTGCCATACTTCGTCAACTTCAGGTTTGAAGTTCAGGTAGTATACAGAGCCTGCTGCCTCTGCGGTCTTCTCTGCCGCCTCGGTAGTTGCTGCTGCGTCCGTCTTGTTGTCGGTAGCAGGGGTGGTTGCTGTTGCATTATCAGCATTTCCGCAACCGGTCAGCATGGAAGCTGCCATTACTGCACAAAGTAAAACACTTGCCAGTTTCTTCTTCATAATCTTACCTCTCCTTTTTTGTTTGAACGGGAACCCTTCATAATTCTTGCTATACTCCCGTCAGGTTGTCGGAAACGGTTTCGGTATTGTTCCCGGTAACGTTTCCGTTGCTGTAATTAGAAGATAGCACATTCACGAATCGGTTGCAAGAGATTTCCTGAAATTTATCGGAAGTTTGTATATTGTCGTCAAATCTGCGATATTGTTTTTGTGCATTTTCACCACAGAATGAAGTGTGCAAAATGCTTATGGATAATTTTAATTGTTCTGTGACTTGAGAGTTAGTGAAATAATCCCGTAGCCCTTGGCAGGGTATAAGAAACGCGGCA
>OHKO01000713.1_pt1 | contig 10431 bp, 11 predicted proteins | sample 1568851 | NCBI WGS metagenome assembly OHKO01 (sample SAMEA3879549, study PRJEB24766) | human gut metagenome | biome: human-associated habitat; feature: feces | place: USA | collected 1985/1987 | reverse complement strand
TTTTGCATAGGCATCGAGGATTTCCAGATGTTTCTTTTGGGAAAGAAGGGACTGGTGCTCATGCTGTCCGTGAATGTCAATCAGAAGCTCGGACAGCTCCTTTAACTGTCTGGCGCTCACTGTTTCCCCGTTGATACGGCTGACGCTTCTGCCCTGACTGATTTTGCGGGCAATGGTAACCGTTCCGTCCTCTTCGGGCAGATCCATTTCGGCAAGCTTTTGTGCTATGCGCTCCGAGGAGTCAAAGGTAAGCTCCACCAGAGCCGCATCCGCTCCCCGTCTTATCATGTCCGGGCTTGCCTTGCCGCCCAGCGCCAGATTGACGGAGCCGAGCAGAATGGATTTACCGGCGCCGGTTTCGCCGGTCAGGATATTGAGTCCTCCGGTAAAATCCACCTCCGCCTCTTCTATGAGTGCCAGATTTTTCACATGTAAACTTATTAACATAGTTCTCCTTCTACCTTCTCTTTATGTCTCCCTATGTCTGCCGTCTCTCCCGGCATGTTTAACCTTCCTGTCTGTGACCCTGTTCTACAGCATGGCCTTTATTTTTTCCATTAAGACCTTGGTGTCTTCCACGGTCCTGACCGCCATCATAATAGTGTCGTCACCTGCGATGGAGCCCACGATTTCCCGGAATTTCATGGCGTCCACGGCTGCTGCCACCGCCATTGCCATACCGGAAACGGTCTTGATGACCAGTATATTCTGCGCCATATCCATGGACACAAAGCCTTCCTTTAAGACACGGATGTATTTATCTCCCAGATGGCTGTCGTCCGTCCCCAGCGCCACATATTTCTGTCTGCCGTCCCCCGTTGGCACCTTGGATAATTTCAGCTCCCGGATATCCCGTGAAACGGTTGCCTGCGTTACATCAAAGCCCTCTTCTTTTAACAGTACCGCCAGCTCCTCCTGCGTTTCCACGTTCCTGCTTTCGATAATCTCGATAATTCTGCCCAGTCTTTCTTTCTTCATCCCTTTTCCATCCTTTTTTACTTTGGTTTTATACCCGCCTGCCGTCAGCCGTTCTCACTCATCTTTTTGTGTAAGGTTTCTAAGAAACCGGCATCTCCGATTTTAATAAATTCCGTTGTCTGTGCGGATTTGCGTATCCGTATCAGATCGCCGGTGGCAATTTCCACTGCCTGTCCGTCAAAATTCACCACACCGTGCTGCTCCTGTCCCTCTCTGCCGGCCGGAATTTCTATTTCCACCACATCCTCTGCGGAAAGTACCACGCTGCGCTGGTTCAGGGTGTGGGGGCAGATTGGTGTCAGCACAAGCAGACTTGCCATGGGCTCCACAATGGGACCGCCCGCCGACAGGTTGTAGCCCGTGGAACCGGTGGGTGTCGTGACAATCATGCCGTCCGCCTGATATTTGTTTAAGAATTTTTTATTGACATATAAATGGAACTGCAAAAGCTGCTGGGCACCGTCCCTGCGGATGACAATGTCGTTAAGCGCCCAGTCGGTATGGATTTCTTTTCCGCATCTTATAAGGCTGCCGTCCAGCATCATGCGGCTTTCTAATTCAAAATCTCCCGAAAGCAGCTTCTCCACGGCATTCTCCACGCCCTCCGGCTCCACTTCCGTAAGATACCCCAGTGTGCCCATATTGATGCCGAGAATGGGAATGTTCTGCTTGCCGATGCGCTCCCTTGCGGCATTTAAGACCGTGCCGTCGCCACCCAGTACCAGAATACAGTCCGTTCCCGGCTGCATGGGGTCTTCGGGGTGCAGCTTGACACTGCATTCCATGCCTTTCTGTGTAAGAAGCTTCTGAATATGTTTTGTCATCAGAAGGTCCTTGTCCTTATGCAGGTTTGTGTAAATGCAAAAATGTTTCATTCCGTTTTGTCCAACTCCCCATGTGCAAGTGAAACGGTTTCTTTTATTTTCGTCTGCCACTCCGGTGCAAAGCCGAGTCCCTCTTTCTTAGAAAGAAGCTCTTTTAAGGCTCCTTCCGCCTCGGCTTCCGTAAACGGCGGCATTTTTTCTTTCTGAATTTCCAGAAAAACGAGATATTCGATATTGCCCTCCGGTCCCTTTATGGGGGAAAAATCCAGATCCTTTACGAAAAATCCCAGCATATCCGCATAAGTAATGACTTTTTCAATGACTTCCCTGTGCACCTCCGGCTCTCTTACCACGCCTTTTTTACCGACCTTGTCCTTGCCGGCTTCAAACTGCGGTTTGATGAGACACACCATCTGCCCCTGCTCTGCCAGAAGCTCTCTTGCAGGCAGTAAGATTTTGGTCAGGGAAATAAACGAAACATCCACGGAAGCAAACTGGGGTGCCTCGGCTATATCTTCTTTTGTCATATAGCGGAAATTGGTCTTTTCCATGCAGACCACTCTCTCGTCATTGCGGAGCTTCCAGGCAAGCTGGCCGTGTCCCACGTCCACGGAATATACCTTTACGGCGCCGTTCTGCAGCATGCAGTCGGTAAAGCCGCCGGTGGAAGCGCCGATGTCCATACATACCTTTCCCTTCAGGGTAAGGTCAAAATGCGTCATTGCCTTCTCTAATTTATAGCCACCCCTGCTCACGTATTTCTGCGGGGCTCCTTTTACTTCTATTTTCAGATTGTCCGTGCGGAACATGCTTCCCGCTTTGTCCTCCCGCTGTCCGTCCACGAAAACATTACCCGCCATGATAATGGCTTTTGCTTTTTCCCGGGATTCTGCGTAGCCCATGGACACAAGCAGTACATCCAGTCTTTCTTTCATGTTTCTTCCTCTTTATTCTGCTGCCGAAAGCCTGTTTTATTTAGGCTGTCCGTCCATCTGTTCCAAAATTCGGTTTAAGATGCTTTCCGCATCCATATGCAGCTCTTTTTTTAGCTGCTCCACGCTGCCATGCTCCACATAACAGTCCGGTATGGCAACGGAAAGGAATTTTCCGCGGTAATTGCATTCTTCCAGGTAGGCTCTTACGCCTTCACCGAAGCCGCCGTTTGCCGTGTTTTCCTCCAGCGTAATCACGAAATCATGCTCGTCTGCCGCCTGCTTTACCATTTCTTTGTCAAAGGGCTTTACAAAGCGCACATTGACAAGGCTGACCGGAAGTCCTTTTTCCTTTAATGCATCCCGCACGGTTACGGCTGTTTTTACCATACTTCCCACGGCTAACAGGGCAATGCCGCCCTCCTTGTAAATCCATTCGCTCTTCCCCATGGAAATGGGAGCACGGAACTCCTTTAAGCCCGTGTACGCCTCCCCCTTGGGATAACGCACGGCAATGGGACAGCCCGCCGCCACGGCATATTTCATCATATCGGAAAACTCCCATTTGTTCTTGGGCGCCATTATGTGCATATTGGGAATACTGGATAAAAACGACAAATCGAAAATACCCTGATGGGTCTCGCCGTCCGCGCCTACCAGTCCTGCCCGGTCTATGGCAAATACCACCGGCAGATTCTGGATACAGACATCGTGCAATATCTGGTCATAGGCTCTCTGTAAAAAAGAGGAATAGATTGCCACCACCGGAATATAGCCTCCGGCTGCCAGCCCCGCCGCAAAGGTAACGGCATGTTCTTCCGCAATGCCCACATCAAAGAAACGCTCCGGGTACATGTTGCGGAACCGCTTTAAGCCCGTGCCGTCCGGCATAGCCGCCGTAATCGCCACCACTTTTTCATTGCGTTTTCCAAGCTTACACATAACCGTAGAAAAAATATCCGTGTAATTGGCTGTGGTACGGGGATTTTTAGGAAGTCCCGTTTCCGGCTCGAAGGGGTCCGTGCCGTGAAATCTGGCAGGATGCCGTTCCGCCGGCTCATAGCCCTTTCCTTTTTCCGTAAGCACATGGACAAGCACCGGTCCTTTTACTCTCTTGGCATCCTTAAAGACCCTTAAGAGGGCATTGATGTCGTGTCCGTTTACGGGACCTAAGTAGGTGATTCCCATATCTTCAAAGAACATACCGGGAACCACAAGCTGCTTCACACCGTTTTAATTCGGCGGATACGGGCAATCAGTCCGTCTTTTCCGGAATTTTTCAGGGTGTTGTAAACGCCCTCCTTCAGATCCAGGTACCCTTCCGCCGTACGCACGTTATTTAAGTACTTGGAAAGTCCGCCCACATTTTCGGAAATAGACATGTTGTTGTCGTTTAATACCACAATGAAATTGGTTTCCAGAGTGGACGCATTGTTTAACGCCTCGTACGCCATACCGCCCGTCAGGGAACCGTCACCGATGACGGATACAATGGTTTCCGTGCCGCCGGATAAATCCCGTGCTTTTACCATTCCCAGTCCCGCCGATATGGAGGTGGAGCTGTGTCCGGTATCGAAGCAGTCGCAGTCGCTTTCCTTCCGCTTGGGAAAGCCGCTCATGCCGTGATATTTCCTTAAGGTATCAAAGCCGTCTTTTCTGCCGGTCAGGACTTTGTGGGTGTAGGACTGATGTCCCACATCGAAAATAATCTTGTCCATAGGCAGATCCAGGGAAAGGTGCAGCGCCATGGTAAGCTCCACCGTACCGAGGTTGGAGCCTAAGTGGCCGCCCGTTTCACTGATTTTTTCTATAAGGAATTTACGGATTTCCTCTGCCAAAAGCGGGTATTCCTTTTTGTTCAGCTTCTTTATGTCATTGACCTTCTCTATTTGTTCCAGGTACATCTATACTCACCCCATAAGTATTATTTTTTCCGATGAATCAGATATTTTGTAAGCTCCTCCAAAAAGGTACTGTCCCCCGAACAGTCCTTCAGAATACAAATGGCTTCTTCCGAAAGCTTCTCCACTTCTTTTTTTGCTTTTTCAAGACCATACATGGTCACATAAGTCTGTTTGTCGTTCTTTTCGTCGCTGAAAAGCGGCTTACCCAAAACGGCTTCCTCTCCTTCCACATCCAGAATGTCGTCCTGAATCTGGAACGCAATGCCGATGTTGTACGCACATTTGCCCATGGCAGTAACGGTTTTCTCGTCCGCTCCCGCCAAAATGGCTCCTATCATCATGGAAGCCTCTATCAGATCCGCCGTCTTGTGACGGTAAATAAACAGAAGCTGCTCTTCCGTAATCTGTTTTCCTTCTGCCTCTAAGTCCGCGGTCTGTCCGCCGATCATGCCGTGGATGCCAGCAGCCTTAGACAGTACCTTCAGCGCCTGCTCCAACATCTTAAAACGCGCCGTTACCGGCACCCCGTCCACATAACAGTTTTCAAAAGCCCGGAATGCGGTTTCAAACGCATAGTTTAACAGGGCATCCCCTGCCAGAACCGCCATACCGTCTCCGTAAACCACCCAGGTGGTCTTTTTGCCGCGGCGCAGCTCGTCGTTGTCCATGGCAGGCAGATCGTCATGCACCAGGGAATAGGTATGTATCATTTCCATGGCCGCCATAAAGGGCTCCACCGCACTGCCCGTTCCGCCGCACATTTTATAGGTTTCCCGCATCAGCATGGGACGGATTCTCTTGCCTCCCGCCTCCAAGCTGTAATGCATGGCTTCCTTTACCGTTTTCTGCAAGCCTTCCGTATCCGGCATATACTGCATTAAAATCTCATTGATTTCTTTCTGTCTGTTTTCAAATTCTGCCCGAAAGTCCATACTTCCTCCCGCTACATGTTATTCTTCGTCCCAGTCCGTTACCTGTCCGTCCGCGTTTAAAATCTGCACCTGTTTTTCCACCCTGTCGATATCGGCGTTGCACTGCTTAATAAGCTCCATGCCGTCCTTATACAGGGAAAAGCTTTCTTCCAGTGTAATATCTTCTTTTCGCAACTGCTCTGTCATGGCATCTAATTTTGCCAGCTTTTCTTCCAATGTCATACCGGTTCTCTTTCCTTTCGTGCGCATTCTTCCACCAGTACGTGAATTTCGCCGTCCGTCACCTGTACGGTAAGCTTATCACCTTCCGCCACATCTTCCACACTCTTTACGGCCCTGCCGTCCTTTTCCACATAGGAATAGCCGCCGCTTAATTTTTCCAAAGGGGACAGCCCCTTAAACTGCTCAATAAGAAGCGCCAGTCTGTGGCGTCTGTCCGTCACGATATCCGAAAATCCGCCCTGCAGGCTCTCCGTCAGCTTTGCTAAATACATCTTCTGCTCCTGCAGACGGTTCATGGGACTTAGTGTCTTTAACAGAAGCTGTCTCTGCGCCGTCTTCATTTTTAAGAGCTGTATTTGGGTCATCATGCCGCCGGCAAGTTCCTCTTTTCTGCGGGCAAGCTGTTTTTCCAGCTGGTCGTACTCATATACGGCAAGCTCCGCTGCCGCTGAGGGAGTCGGTGCACGCAGATCCGCCACAAAATCCGCAATGGTGGTGTCCGTTTCGTGGCCTACTGCGGAAATAATTGGGATTTCACAGTCAAAGATGGCCTGTGCCACCGCTTCTTCGTTAAACGCCCACAAATCCTCCAAGGAGCCGCCGCCCCTTCCCACTATCATCACATCCACACCTGTCTTTTCCAGTGCGCGGATGCCGTTTATAATGCTGGGCGCCGCATCCTTCCCCTGCACAATGGCGGGATACAGGATAATTTTCACGTAAGGGTTCCTTCTCCGGGTAATGTTGATGATATCCCGGACCGCCGCTCCCGTGGGAGCCGTCACCACACCCAATGTATGAATATACTTTGGAACGGGTCGTTTGTAACACTCATCAAACATGCCCCGTTCCAACAGTTCCGTTTTCAATTCTTCAAATTTTTCGTAGAGATTTCCCAGACCGTCACTCGTAATCTGCTTTACATAAATCTGGTATTTTCCGTCTCTTTCGTAAACGTTTACACTACCTTTTACAATGACCTGCATCCCCTCCTGCATACGGAAGGAAAGTCCTTTTTTCCGGTCACTGTCGAACATCACACAGGCAATGGTACCTCCTTTAACGTAAAATAAATATGTCCAGACGGATGGTATTTGCAGTTACTTACTTCGCCTCTGACGCAAAGCCTCTGCAGCATAAAATCCTGAGTGAACATATTTTTTATATACGCATTTACCTGTGCTACCGAATATACATTTTGTACGGCCATAAAAATCCTCTTTTATACAAACTTCGCCAATACGGCATTGACAAAAGCTCCGGATCCGTCCTGACCGAATTTCTTGGCAAGCTCCACCGCCTCATTGATGGCTACGCTCGCCGGTACACTGTCATCCTTCTCTATTTCATAGACAGCAAGGCGGAGAACAGTAAGCTCTACCTTGCCCATGCGGGTGATGTCCCAGTTCTCGGCCTTTTCGGAAAGCTGCTTATCAATGTCCGGTAAGGACTCCATGATGTGATTGTATTTTTCGGTGATGTACTCCCTGTCCTTTTCACTGAAGGAATGCATATCTTCATCATAGCTTCCCGTTTCAAAAAACATTTTTAACTGTGCCGGCATCTCCTCCGGATTATTAAATTCCACACGGAACAAAAGCAGAAATATCTGCTCTCTCAATTCTCTCCTGCCCATAGTATCTGAGTTCCCTCTTATCGTATGATTATTTGTTGTTCGGCATACTTACAGCCACGACTCTCACGTTCACATCCGTAACGGTAAGTCCTGTCATATTTTCAATGGTGGTCTTTACTTTGTCCTGTACCTTGCCGCAGGTAACGGGAATATTGTAGCCGTATGCGATATTTACAAACACATCGACCTTTACGCGGTTTTCAAAAATATCAATTTTAGCGCCCTTTCTGGCGTTTTTGATACCGACCTTATCCATCAGCTCGCCTGCCATATTGCCGGCGCAGGCTTCCACGCCTTCAATATCCCTGACTGCCAGGCTGGCAATCATGGCTACTACGTCATCTGCTATCTGTACGGTACCGATATCGTTATTATCTCTTAAAACATAGTTTGATCTTTCTTCCATAATTATGTCCATACTCCTTTCGCCTTGTACTTCCATTCATGATGTTAGTATAGCACAACCCTTATTCATTCACAAGCCAAAAAGTCAGCGAATGCCCCGCCGCATCCTCCGTATAGGCTATTCTGCCGCCGGCGGTATAAAAATAGCGGAATATCTTCTGATTTGTGACAAGCTCTGTCACAAAGGTATCGTAAACGGCATCGTCACTGCACATAAAGGTGATGGTGGTTTTGCCCGCATCCTGCGCCTTTTCAAAGAAATCCTCCACCGCTTCCTCATCATACTCCGTAAAATAAGCGCCCTCCGTCACATAGTAATTTGCCTGCATGGAGGTGCATTCCGGCAGGGCAAACAGAGTATCCACCGTGTGGGTTTTCTCTAACATAACCGCCGGTACGCAGAGGTAATCATAGTTAATCTGCGGCAGGCTGCCGGCGCCCTCATCTTTTTCTTCGCTCTGATAGGAAGGGTCGCCCCATGTGGCGTCCACGTAATAGCATTGTCCGTTCACTTCCACTAAATTAAACGCATGCGCCTGTCCGCCGTAAACCGTGCCGGACACAAGTACACTGTTTATCCCTGCCCGGTTCAAAAGATACTGCACCGTTTTGGCATATCCCTGACAGACGGACTCGCCCGATAATAAACAGGAGCAGATATTCTGGTTGTCCGGGGCATCCTTCCGGTAATCGGTGTGCAGAATCACATATTCGTACACATATTTTACTTTTTCGTAATCGGATGCCTCTGCCGGCAAAGCCTGCAGGCATTCCTCTGCCGCCCGGTCGATTTCCCGTTCCCTAAGCACCCGCTCATAGGTGTCCATGGTATAGGTGCCGGAAAAGCTGATTTTCAGTAGCTTGTCCGCCATCGTATACTTTGTATAGGTGTAGCCGCTCACGAAAAACAGCTCCGGGTGATCGTTCATAACGGCATAAAAGACCTTTTCGATGTCCTCTTCCCCGGGCTCTCCCGAAAAACCGGTATGCAGGAGATATTCCTCCTCCATGCCGGACAGGGCAAGATAAATGTCACGATACCACACCTGTTCTCCCCCGGATAAGGTTTCCAGGCAGAACTGTCTGGTAGGATATTCCTCTTTCATGGCTTCCGTGTACTCTGCCATCTGTGTCTCATCCATTGTCTGTGCTTCCCCGTTTTCCTGTGTTTCCTCCCGTAATGGGGAGGCACAGGCACTCAGGCACACTGCAAGGATTGCTGCCGTAAGTACTGTTCGTTTTAATTTTCTGTTCAAATCTGCCTCTTTACTGATTGCGTCCGAATTCGGAAAGCTCCAGTCCCGGGTTTCTGTCCAGTGTCATACCCACACTCCAGGAGTTGACAAACAGAAGTAAGGGATTGCCCTTCAAATCCTGAATCTTCTTCATATCCGATGTACCGGTCAGCTTCTGTAAATCAATATCCTTGTTTTCAATCCAGCGGATATGCTCATAGGGAAGCGGCTCTAAGCGGATTTCCACATTGTATTCGTTGTTCAGGCGGTACTTTAAGACGTCAAACTGCAGGACACCTACCACACCCACGATGATTTCTTCCATACCGGTGTTGTATTCCTGGAAAATCTGGATGGCACCTTCCTGGGCAATCTGGGAAACGCCCTTGATGAACTGCTTTCTCTTCATGGTATCTACCTGACGCACTCTGGCAAAATGCTCCGGTGCAAAGGTAGGAATACCTTCGTATTGAAATTTCTGTTTCGGCATGCACAGGGTATCGCCGATGGAGAAAATACCCGGGTCGAATACGCCGATAATGTCGCCCGCATATGCCTCGTCCAGAATCTTCCTCTCGTCCGCCATAATCTGCTGGGGCTGGGAAAGACGCATGACCTTGTCGCCCTGCACATGGCGAACTTCCATGTTGGCATCAAACTTTCCGGAGCAGATACGCATAAAGGCGATTCTGTCCCGGTGCGCCTTGTTCATGTTCGCCTGGATTTTAAAGACAAAGGCGGAAAAATCATTTTCCACAGGGTCAATCAGTCCGATGTCCGCCTTCCGGGGCAGCGGTGTGGTTGTCATTTTTAAGAAATGCTGCAGGAAATCCTCCACGCCGAAGTTTGTCAGGGCGGAACCGAAGAATACCGGCGTCAGATCGCCGCTTCTTACTTCATCTAAATCAAATTCCGCACTGGCGCCGTCCAAAAGCTCGATTTCTTCCATGAGTTTGTCCGCTGCCGCCTGTCCGATGACTGAAACAAGCTTGTCCGTATCGGCTGCGTCAATCTCGGTTGCGATACCTTCCTTCGTACCCTTTTCGGTATCGGAATAAGTAAAGACTTTATTTTTCTCTCTGTCAAATACACCCTTAAAATTTTTACCGGAGCCGATGGGCCAGTTGACGGGGCAGGTAGCTATTCCTAACTCTTTCTCGATTTCGTCCAACAGATCGAAGGTATCGTTGGCGTCCCTGTCCATCTTGTTGATAAAGGTAAAAATAGGTATCTTTCTCATGACGCAGACCTTGAACAGCTTTCTGGTCTGTGCCTCTACACCCTTGGAGGCGTCAATGACCATGACGGCTGAGTCCGCCGCCATCAGGGTACGGTAGGTATCCTCCGAGAAGTCCTGATGTCC
>OHKO01000707.1_pt1 | contig 10500 bp, 10 predicted proteins | sample 1568851 | NCBI WGS metagenome assembly OHKO01 (sample SAMEA3879549, study PRJEB24766) | human gut metagenome | biome: human-associated habitat; feature: feces | place: USA | collected 1985/1987 | reverse complement strand
ATGCGAAAATGGCGTAAAAATGGCGTAGAGAAAACTTACACGAGGGATATAGGTACGCCGCTGCTACAAATCAGTTTTCCAACAGGTGTGGGACGCTAACAACTCCCACGCCTGTTTTTTTGTTGTCCTTCGGGGCAAATATCGGGGATATTATCGCTTGTGCGCCGTTTATTTTTCTCTGCCATATTACCACCCTACATTTCACTTATCTGCCCCTTGTGCGTTACAATCTGCAAATACCCGCCTTTATTTAAGCAAGGGGCAAGCCCATAATGAGCTTGCCCCACTGTCATTCGGAAGTTCAGACGGTGAACAATCCGTTCACCGATTTATTCCTCGCTTTCATTATCGCTGGCGGCATTTCTATAATCCTCCTGCACACCCTCGGAGAGGTCAAAACACATCGTTTTTGCGTCTGCGACCCAAAAGCCACGCACACGATAGCGTTTATCGCTTTGCCAAACGCCCTCCATAGCGGCACGAATGGGGTCAACCAGATTCTTGTTGGTGATGCTGACCGTGGCCTTCTGCTCACCCTTCGGCTTGGAGAACTTGTAGCCCCTCTGCTCACTACTCTTACACATACGAACCGCAAAGACCTTGTTTTTTGCGTCAAGCTGGCACAGGACAAAAGCAGGATAGTTCAGGTCATCAAGTACCTTTTTCGTAAAGGTGACACCGTTCTGGTTAATGAAAATGTCGGGGTATGCGTTGGTGTTCGCATCAAGGATCTCAAAGTTCAGTGCGTTAAAATCAAATTTCATAATGGATTTTCCTTTCGGTATTAGAGATTTTTCAGCTCTTTCAGCAGTTCGCGGCGTTCCGAAGCTGTCCAGCGCGGGTCTAAAATGATATACCCTCTGAAATACTTGTCTTTAGAACGTGTGACCGTGAACCGCTTTGGCATAGCGTGTAGCCTTGCCGATTTGCCGGGTAGTGGCTTTTCATCTAAAATCTGTTGCACCTTCTGCCAATCGGATTTTTTTATGATTGCTGTGTGGTGTTCCTCTTTGAAATACTTGTTGAGCATAGTGTTTTTCACTGACTTATGCTCCCGAAAATCAATCGTACAAGTTTTCTGCATGAGTGCGTCCCCGCAATATTTCTCGTTCCGGAGAATACCGCGAATAGTAGCAGCCCGCCAAAAATCTTTCCCTTTAGGCGATTTGATGCCTTGCTCGGTCAGCGCGGCGGCAATTTCTGCGGGGGTTGCACCTTCCAAACAGCTTTCGTAGATGTACTCAACAATCTTTGCTTCTGTTGGCTCGATCAGCAATCGTCCGAAGTGGTCCCAATAGTAGCCAAGCGTGTTTATCACCGAGAATTGGTAGATACCCTCTGCCATGCGCCAGCGAATACCGTTTTTGATGGCTTCGCTCTTTTGCTGTGATTCCAATTCTGCAAGTGCTGACAAGACCGCTATCAGTAGATTGTTGCTGCCATCCCCGATAGAGGACAGCCCTTCGCTTTCAAATCGCACCGGGACAGGTGGAGTCAAGGCGTTCAGAGTACGCAAATTGTTCAAAATATCAACCGTATTTCTACCAAAGCGATTTATGCCCTTTGTCAAAATTAGGTCAATCTTGCCTGCTTTTGCGTCATCAATCATGTCCTTAAATCCCTGCCGCTTGTTCGTGGAAGTGCCGCTTACGCCGTAATCTTGATAGATTTTTACTAACTCCCAATCGGGATTGCTCTCAATTTTGGATTTGAAATAGACAATTTGCATCTCAAAACTGCCTACTTGCTGTTCTTCCTGTGTGCTGACACGGACATAAGCTGCAACACGCATTTTTCGGGGAGTCTGCCCTTGCGCTTGTACGACTGGGGGCGGCGGTATTACAATTACACCGCCGCTTTCCCGATTCTTGCGGATTCCGTCATGTATGCGCTCCTTGCGTTCCTCCCGATTATCGGCGCGAGTCTTTTTTCGGCGGGACTGCTCTATCTCTTGAGGGTCAAGTTTCTTTGCCATATAAGCCCTCCCTTGCAGATATACGGATATTCCCGATGTGGTTCATAGGCGGCGCACCTCCTCGCTTACTGTTTTTCATTGGACAATTAACCTCCTTGCTGATTGTTATTTATGACTACCCTGCGGCGCATGAGCCAGGGGGTCACACAAAAGAAAACGAGCAGCAGAATTGCTCCTGCTGCCCGAATCGGCACTGCTTCTTATCGGGGGTAGATTTTATCGCCCCCTGCAAGTGACGGATATATGGTTATTTGATTTACAATGCCTTAACCGTGTCGATAAACTGGCTCATGCTCACCGCACCCGGCAAGAGGTTTTCCTCATTCTCAAACACCATGTAATAGCGGAAATTCTTGCCCGCTGCTGTGCGCCATGCTTGACCGAGTGCGATTTTTTCCCGGCTGTCATCATTTTTCAGATGTTCGCCCTTAGTTTCCGCACAGATGAGCTTGCCGCTCTGGGTCATAATCAGAATATCGGGGTAGTGCTTGATAAAGCCGTTGATTGCAAAACCCTGACGGGCAATATTCCTGTGCCACCAGCGGACATTCGGCAGGGCGGTCAACTCTACAATCAACTTCTGTTCCAGTTTGTTCATGTCACCGTCCTCTGCTGCATACAGAGAACGGGCATATATGTCGGTATATGTGGCAGGATGGATAGAGGGGCGCAGACGGAAATAGGGCTTGCAGACAATGCGCTCCGTTTCCAGCCACTTTTCAAAGGTTTCCCGATAGTGGGTTTCCAGCAGCGTTTCAATTTTGGCGCGGATCTTCGCCGCATAGCCCAGCGGGGCTTTCTCCATCGCGGCAAGCTGCGCCTTGTCCATATCGTCCACAATGCGATTTATGTAGGCTTTCAGTTCGACAGCGTCCACCATATTCAGCTTGTTAAGCTGATTGAACATCATATCCTTGCATTGACGCACCCGGCTCTCCGGCGGCAGATTGTTGAACCACTCCTTGAAGTACCGCTGTTCGGCGCTCTCCATCTTGAACACCTTCGGCAAACCGCCGTCCTGCTCCCGCACGTCGATTTCGCGAATTTCATCGTCTGCGGCGGCAAAATCAATATCGTATGCCTTGCCCTTGAGGGTAAAGCCCTCTGCCAGCATTTCCTTGTCCAGCAATTCAAAAGAACCGTCCGTAAACAAAGATTGCTCAACTTTCAGGAAAAACTGCGGGATTTGCAGCGTTTCAATATCCTCCCTGAACTGTGGATTTACTTCGTATGTTTTCACTTTGTCCCGCACCTCCCACGGAAGATTGTCCATCACCGGATCATTGCCGGTCTGCTGAATTGCGTCTGTGTACGCCTTTTCGACCTCTGCGGCAGCGTCCAGCATGGTGTCGGCTTTCGGGGCGATTTCAGGCGTTTGCACTTGTTCTCTGCGCCGCTCCAACTCTGCCCCAATCAATTTCCCATCCAGCCCCGAAAAATCGTCCTCGGCGCTTTCCGGTTTGGAAGTTCCTTGCGGGTCAGGCAGCGTGATTTGCTCTGCTGCCTGTTCGGGAATCTGCGGTTTTACGGGCTCACCGATCCGATAGTCCTTATCGCTGAAACCTGCGCTGTTCAAGCCCTTGACTATATGCGCCACAGTATTGTTGAAGTCGTTGGAAGAAGTCAGCACATAGGACATATTGAGTGCGCTCTGCGTATGCTGGCTCGTATGGGGCAGACGGAGAATCCGTCCCAAAATCTGCTCCACGTCAACCTGACTTGTCTTATTGGCAAGAGACGCAAGAATATACGCAAAGGGGCAATCCCAGCCCTCTTTCAGCGCATTGACCGTGATGATATACCGAATCGGGCAGCTTGGGGACATCAAATCGGTGTTTTTCAGCTCGTTCACATCGGCGGTTCGAATGGCAATTTGCTCGGCGGGAATCCCGGCGTCCACCAGTTTGTCCCGCAGTTTTTCAAAGGTGGTCGCGTCCTCCTTGCCCTTTGGCTGTGCCTGAAACAGCGCGATAGGACGGATATATTTGCCCGTTTTGGCATACTCCGCGCTTGCGATTTCTTCCAGTTTGTTCCGCAGGTCGATCGCGTCAATCAGCACCTCGGATTGGCTGTCCCGGTTATAGACGATCACGGGCAGCTTTACCATGTGTTCGTTTTTCAGCTGCACCGCGTCCACATAGGAGATGATATTGCTCTCCTTTTTCGGCGTGGCGGTCAAATCCAGCACAAAGCAGGGATTGAAGTTTTCCAGCATTTCAAGGCTCAATTCCGACCGGGCATGGTGGCTCTCGTCCACGATGACAAGCGGGTTAAGCTGGTTGATAATCTGGAACAGGGCGGTTTCGTCCGCTTTTTCAATGGGGCTGTCAGGCTTGCCCAGCACTTTTGCAAACTCGGCAAGATTGCTGTTCTCCTGATAGGCTTTCAAGACCTCCTTGCCGCGCCCACGGAACGAATCGTAGGACAGCACCATAACCGACAACTGCTCCGTTACGGCGGAGGGGTTGAAGTTCTGACCGTTCAAAAGCTCCTGCTTGGTGTAAACCTCCACACGCCCACCGAAATCCACGTCGATTTTCTGACGGTAGGGATGGGAGGTGTCTTTCAGGGCTTTCGCCGTCTGAGTCAGAATCGCGTCCGACGGAACAAGCCACACGACCGCCTTTGTCTTGGTAGCGGGGAGCGCGTCAAAGATAGGGCGAACGGCGTTGCAGGCAATAAAGGTCTTGCCGCCGCCTGTCGGCACCTTGAAGCAGAGGTTCGGAACACCGGGTATCACGTTTTGGTATAGCCCTAAAGCCGGGGCTGATTTCTCCTGCCAGAACAGGCGAAACGCCGCTGCGTCACTCTTTGTTTCGTTCAGCAGTTCCAGATAGCGGGTCAAGTCCGCTATGACCTTTTTCTGATATGATTTCAGTTCCATATTTTCACCTTCAAGGTAGTATGACAGCACATTTCTTAGTTGAGGAATATCCAAACAGCTTGCTTTCAAACATGCAGTAGTCATTTTGCCCCTGCTGTACCAAGTGCTCAGAAAATGCCGATTCTAAGATAAATAATGCAGCATAGCAAAGTATCATATTCTTCAAATTTGCTTTTGTGTAGTTTGCCCCGCCAGACTCTCCAAAAGAAGTTCGCTTATGTTTTATATCGTTATAGTCTTTCCACCAGCAAGGTGTGCTGCACCCTTTTTTAAGTTTATAACGGGCAGAATTGTTTTTCGCGGTATACCTTTCATATCCAAAGTTCTTCCATGGTGAAACTAGGACCTCATCGCTAAACACAACGCTATGCGTACAAATCTCTGGCAGACCACTTTGAATGACGAATCCCCATCGCTGTATATTCGGATTCTTCTCATCTTCAAAACTCGAGTTAAAATATGATGCAATTTCCTTCGCTACTACGTCAATTTCACTGCACACGGCTTGAATAAGTTTTATGTATTCAGCAGAAAACGTGTTGAAGTTTAGCTTGTCAAATGTCACATATTTTTGAGTGAGTAGAAATTCTTCTTCGAGTTCCAGGAAATAGTTCCAATAACTCTTTTTGAATATTTCTGTTGTAATCCCTATTGGCATATCTCCGTCCTCACAGTTTACTTATATCTCTCGGAATCTTTTTGAATGTAACGCCCATTTTTGCCAGCTTGTCCTCGCTGATGGAGCAGCGGTCGGCATAGATCACCGTTCCATCGGCTTTTTCCGTAATGGTGGAGAGGAACGCATAATCCAGCACCGTCACGCGCTGCGGCTCGTAGTAGAAGTAATAGCCCGTGCTGTTGTGCTTGCCGAGGTAATAGGGATTGCCGCTGCTGGGCGGGGCGTAGGGCTGCTTGGTTTCCATGAACCAGATGTATTCCCGGATTTTCTCCGGGGCAACCGCTTCATTCAGGCAATCGCCCACAAGCAGCGGTTCACCAAGATCATAGAAGCTGAAATTGCCGCCCGTGCCCTCCACGGCGTTCTTGCCCTCGCCGTAGCCACGGATCACGCGCTTGACGCGCTCGGCGGTGATGCTGTCGGCGTAGTCCATCATCTCGACAAGAATGAACTTGCGGTGTCCGCCGTCCGCCTTGTTCATGTTGAGGACAGCATGGGCGGTGGTGCCGGAACCGGCGAAGGAATCGAGGACAAGTGTGTTCTCGTTTCCGGCAACTTTCAAAACAAACTCAATCAGGCGGTGAGGCTTTGGTGTATCAAAAGTAGCTTTGCCGTCAAATATCGCAAGCATTTCCTTTTTGGCTTCATCGGTATGTCCAGTCTCAGTAAACGCCCAAAAGTTTGTCGGCAGTTTCCCGCCCACATTTTCGAGGTATGTCTTTCTGGCAATGCCGCCTTTGCCTCCTTTTGTGAAGAGAAAGCGCGGCCATTGTCCACGGTCATATACCGCCTGTGCCTTCTGCGCGGATATTTCGAGTGATTCAGAAAGAACGATTGCCTGTACGCCCTGTCGCACATCGCTTTCCGGAACGCCGCATACAACAGCACGCTCATGTGCGTCATTCAAATCGCGGAGTTCGTATTCGCACCATCCGCGCATGATTTCCAACATTTGATCTTGCTGATAGCGCCAACAGGAGCCATTATAAGGATACAACATTTTTCCCGTGAATGGATGTTGTATGGCATATACCATGCCCTGATGTGTAGCTGCACCCGGCGCAAATGCATCACTCATTCGCCACAATGTGTGGTCATTGTCTGGATTTTTGTATTTTGCGTCCATTTCCGCTGTACGGGGTAGTTTGTTCGGGTTCCAATCAGGCTGCTTGCTATACACCACAAGGTGTTCTACCTCGTTCACGATACCCTTGGAGTCATTGCGGGTGGAATATGTACGCTGCCAGGAAATATTGGAAACAAAGCAGTTGCTTCCGAAAATCTCATCACAAATCAGCTTGAGATTGGCATACTCCGTATCATCAATGCTGATAAAAATAACCCCATCGTCCGCCAGCAGCTTTTGCAGCAGCTTCAAGCGCGGGTACATCATGCACAGCCACTTGTCATGGCGGGTCAAGTCCTCGCCCTCTTTGCCAACAACCTCGCCCAGCCATTTTTTGATTTTCGGGTCGTTGACGTTATCGTTATAAACCCATCCCTCGTTGCCGGTGTTGTAGGGCGGATCAATATAGATGCACTTGACGCGCCCCTCATACCGGGGCAGCAGGGCTTTCAGGGCTTCCAGATTATCGCCCCGGATGATCATGTTTTCGCTGCCATTATCTTCGTTGTGCTGTCCGTTTTCATCAAAGCTATACTTGCGCTCCAACACCCGAAACGGCACGTCCTGATGGTGATTGATCACCTTGCTCTTTCCAATCCATTCAAGTGTTGGCATGGCTGATTTCCTCCATAATCGTGTTATCCTCATTTCAAATGAGGTTTTTTCTACCCTGACCCTCGTCAGTAATGAGGGTCACTTCTGGCTATGTCTGTATAGCGGTTATTGTGGTGGAAGACCTGTCCCGTCTTGGAAGGACTAATTTTTTGTCCAACGCTGTCATCGTTTGTCGAATCGACGATTTAGGTAGATTCGTGACAAGGGGGCAGTGCGCCCATTCGCACCCGCGAGGTGGAATAGACCCCATTATTTCGAGTTAGAGTCGCTGATATGATGCGGCTCATTTTTCGTTTTCGGCGGGCTTCTTGATATACTTGCCGTTCTTGATTCTCGCGTCCGCTGGCTTCTCTGCGTCCTCTGGAATCCCCCAGACCGAGCCAATGCGGATAGCACCGGGGACGCGCCCCTCGCCGCACAAAATCTGAATACGGCGGGTGGAGATACCCCAGCGTTCGGCGGTTTGCGCGATAGATAAATACTTCATGGGCGGTACTCCTGTTGCAGTTCAGTTCTGCGTCTGCTTATAAAATCACAGTATAATTATAATCGTCAAAGCGAATAAAAGCAAGGGCTTTCTGAAAAGTTCAGGAAGTATTTTCAATTCAGACATGAAAGGGGTGTGGGGATTCCCCAACAACAAAAGGAGCAGTTCGGGCGCAAGGCAGAACCGCTCCTTTTTCCGGTGTGTACGGACACCGGATGTGCTTGCTACTCTCTCAAATCTCATATCCGCAGATACAACGCGCTCCCGCTTTCGCAAAAGCAGGGGCGCATATTTTTTGAAAATTTCTCATTTCGATACCTGCGTTTTGACTTAAAAATGTCCGTTGTTAAGTGAAAGGAAAAAATTTTTGCCGCCATACTCAACAAACGGCAAAAAGGTGTCCGTTGTAAAGTGAAAGGAGTTCTTTGATATGCCAGACCGCACACGACCCATCCGCAAGGAAATCTGCCTAAATGAGCAGGAATTGAGCGTAGTTCGCCACAAGATGAATCAACTCGGCACCCGCAACTTCGGCGCGTATGCCCGGAAAATGCTGATTGACGGGTACATCATCAAGGTCGATTACACCGAGCAGAAAAAGTTAGCTGCCGCTGTCAGCAGGATTGCCACAAACATCAACCACGTCTGCCGCCGCATCAACAGCACCGGGCATTTCTACGATGCCGACGTTGCCGAGCTGAAAGAACGGATGGCTGACGTATGGGAGCTGCTGAAAGTACAGCAGAGAAACGAATTGTAATTCGGGAAAGGAGTACAGATATGCCGCGCATGAGCAAATCAAAAAAGCTGGAATGGTCGTTCTTCCTGAATGACCGGGGACGCAAGGCGTACAACACGCTCTGCCGCCGCTGCGTCCACGATTGCAAGCAGAGTTTCCGGGCGTGTCTGGTCGCTTGTCCGCATTACAGTTCCAAACGGTCTAAAATATGTGAAGATAGGGGTGGAAAAACCGCAGAATAATTCCCTGTATCCGTATTTTCAAAGGGAGCCTTTATGATTTCTCATGTGTCGGTCTGCTTGCTGGCACATGAAGAAAAAGGCTTGATTTCAAACACTTTCTGTTACGCAAAACGGGAGTACAGCTTTTCGGTTCGTCCGATCGGCTGTACTCCCGCTTTTCTTTTTGCTTAGAACTGCGTAAAAATCTCGGCTATCTCTGCTTCATACTCTGCATATTCAGCTGAATCAAACAAATGATTTTGAGGGTTATCTAATGTAATAATTTTTACATCATCAATAGTCGAAGCCATATTTCTTCCCTGGATAGACGCAACTATAATCTGGTTACTGGTTTTGTCCCATGTGAGCAAAGTACGGATAATAGATTCCAAATGCTCATCATCCTGCTCCAAAACATTCGGGGAATCAATGACCATCGGGAATGTTATCAAATCAGGAGCTGTCGAATGTTGTGTTTCGACAAATGCGAGCATTTGTGCAATTTTGCACCGAGGACCATATGCTCCACTTGCACTAAGATGTGTACTAGGTTCACTTTCTGTCTCGACTTGATCCGAAGGAATATCAAGTCCAGCAAGAAGGCGCGTTAGATTTCCTTGATATACTGTGTTGACTTGCTCTCTCTCCTGCGTATAAACTGATAGTCGCTGATTGATTTCTGCACTATCTTTACGTAGTCGGTCAATTTCCGAGGAATTGTAACTAATTTGATCCCCGTATTCTTTTAGAAGCTGGTTTGTAGCCTTTGATTTAACATAAGTATTATAAGCTTCTCTATCGGCTGTCAGTTCTTTTTCAAAATCTTTTAGTCCCTGCTGTTTAGCCTCAAATTTTCTCTTTAATTTTACAATCTGCTTTTCTAAGCGTTTCTGCCCCTCGGCAGCTACCGTATAGTCCTCCAGCAGCGATTCACGTAAATAAATTTTTTCAAGCCTTTGCGTCAGAACCTGTTCAAACACCATGCCGCAGCGAGGGCATTCAATCGTTTCTCCACTTACAAAATCCTCGTTCGGGACTTTTTTCTTAATATATTTGGAGAGTAGCTCCTTTTCATGCGTTAGCTGAATCAAGTCATCTTCAGCCTTTAGTAAGGCTGATCGAGTTTGAGTTAACTCTTCAAGTATTCTCTTTATCTCTTGTTGCCTGGAAGATATGGCCCGCTCCAAGGAGGCTGTATCAAAGGACATTTGAATCGCATTGAGCCCAGCTTGCAGTGTTTCTATTACCATTCGATACTTATCGATTTCCTTTGCAAGTTCATCAATCCGTTTTTTGTTCGCCTTGCAGCGCTTTGATATTTCAACATAGCTATTATCAAGGACACCCAAGTGGAAAAAATAGCTGTTCTTTCTTTGTGGTAAATCAAACTGAGCCATTTTGTCAAACGAAGAAGAGTTCACTGCCCAGCCATTCTCTTGATCCACATAATAGGGCATATAATAAAATGCCGGAGGACACTTTATTATTGTTCCATCACGGTCCTTAGATACAAGATCTATCTCTAGGTCAAATATCTCGCAAAGCCTTTCTTCAAAGTCTCCGACTGATTGGTAGCACCCGTCAAACACTCCATCACAGTATAATACAAAAGTGTTCTTGAGCCGTGCAACTCGATATAGATGTGCATTAAGTGAAAAATCAATATAGGTAAGTAAATTTAGCCTCTTAATTGGGTTTGGATAATACACTTCTGCGCCGAGTGTATAATATATGGATTTCATTATTACGGATTTGCCTAAGTGGTTGCGTGTAC
>OHKO01000697.1_pt1 | contig 10613 bp, 8 predicted proteins | sample 1568851 | NCBI WGS metagenome assembly OHKO01 (sample SAMEA3879549, study PRJEB24766) | human gut metagenome | biome: human-associated habitat; feature: feces | place: USA | collected 1985/1987 | reverse complement strand
TGGCAAAAATTGATTTAAGCAAGTATGGCATTACCGGAACAACAGAAGTTGTTTACAATCCTTCTTATGAATTATTATTCGAAGAAGAAACAAAACCGGAACTTGAAGGTTTTGAAAAGGGACAGGAAAGTGAACTCGGTGCTGTCAACGTTATGACAGGTGTTTACACAGGACGTTCTCCTAAAGATAAATTCATCGTTATGGATGAGAACTCCAAAGATACAGTTTGGTGGACATCTGATGAATACAAGAACGATAACCACCCAGCTACAGAAGAAGCTTGGGCAGCTGTTAAAGATATCGCAATCAAAGAGCTCTCTAACAAGAGACTTTTCGTTGTAGATGCATTCTGCGGTGCAAACAAAGATACACGTATGGGAATCCGTTTCATCGTTGAAGTTGCTTGGCAGGCACATTTCGTTACGAACATGTTCATCCAGCCAACAGAGGAAGAACTTGAGAACTTCGAGCCAGATTTCGTTGTTTACAATGCTTCCAAAGCTAAAGTTGAGAACTACAAAGAGCTCGGACTTAACTCTGAGACAGCTGTACTTTTCAACATCACAAGCAAAGAGCAGGTTATCGTTAACACATGGTACGGCGGAGAGATGAAGAAAGGTATGTTCTCTATGATGAACTACTTCCTTCCACTTAAGGGAATTGCTTCCATGCACTGCTCAGCTAACACAGACCTCAACGGAGAGAACACAGCAATCTTCTTCGGTCTTTCAGGAACAGGTAAGACAACACTTTCCACAGATCCTAAGAGACTCCTCATCGGTGATGACGAGCACGGCTGGGATGATAACGGAGTATTCAACTTCGAGGGTGGATGCTACGCTAAGGTTATCAACCTTGACAAAGAGTCTGAGCCAGACATCTACAACGCAATCGTTCGTGACGCTCTTCTCGAGAACGTTACACTTGACGAGAACGGAAAGATCGACTTTAACGACAAGAGCGTAACAGAGAACACTCGTGTATCTTACCCGATCAACCACATTAAGAACATCGTTCGTCCAGTATCTTCTGCACCGGCAGCTAAGAATGTAATCTTCCTGTCTGCAGATGCTTTCGGAGTACTTCCTCCGGTATCTATCCTGACAGAGGATCAGACACAGTACTACTTCCTGTCTGGATTTACAGCAAAACTTGCTGGTACAGAGCGTGGAATCACAGAGCCTACACCAACATTCTCAGCTTGCTTCGGACAGGCATTCCTTGAACTGCATCCTACAAAATATGCAGAGGAACTTGTTAAGAAGATGGAAGTTAGCGGAGCTAAGGCTTACCTTGTTAACACAGGATGGAACGGAACAGGAAAACGTATCTCCATTAAAGATACTCGTGGAATCATCGACGCTATCCTTAACGGAGCAATCAACAAAGCTCCTACAAAGACAATCCCATACTTCAACTTCGAAGTACCTACAGAGCTTGAGGGTGTTGACACAGGAATCCTTGATCCTCGTGACACATACGCTGACGCTGCTGAGTGGGATGTTAAGGCAAAAGACCTTGCTCAGAGATTCATCAAGAACTTCGCTAAATACGAAGGAAATGATGCTGGTAAGGCTCTGGTTGCTGCTGGTCCTCAGCTGTAATCTTACTTTACAGACAAATGCAAATATGGAAGGCTGTCTCTTCGGAGACAGCCTTTTTTGCAGATAATAATATTGGTAAAAATTTCAGTTGTAAAATGGATCTCAACTCGCTATAATATACTTAACCTGAGATGTACGATAACTCTTACCAGTTTTGAACCTACATTTACTTTAAACGGGATTCCTATATTGCCAAGTGGCTGTCAAGCCCTCACTCCGCAAGGAGGATTGGAAGGGAAGGCAAAAGGTTGGTTGCGGTTACCCACCTAGCATTGCTAGGAGTCAAAAGGTAAGAGGCGGCATTTTGGGGATAACAATACAAAAGAGAGAGCAGTCCTTTGGGACTGCTCTTTTAAAGTCATAAAACAGATTCTGAATAGGCGGGAAATGATTTGAAGAAAAACAGACTGCTTGAGAATTATTATAAACTTTCCAGAGAACAGAGAATACAGTGGAAGAAATACCTGTGTGTGTTAGGTACGGCATTTCTTCTTTTTTTACTTCTGATAAATTTGTTACATAGCTGCGGTCGGGAGGAGCCGGGGGCACCGGAGACAGAAGAGGCCCTGCCTCAGCATATTCCAGTAGTACGGGAATTGAAAAACGTCTGGATCACGGAGGCGGAAGCTGGGCAGATCACTTTATTCTGTGACGGAGTAAGAGAGACCTATGATCTGGATACAGAGGCGAATGAGGCAGGCAGGCTGCCGACACCGGACCAGATGCGGGAACAGCTGGCAGATGTGGAACTTACGGATGACCTCGTGAGTGCCGTTACCCTGAAAACAGAGAAGTTCACAGGCCGGGTACTGTCGGCAGATGAAAGCGGTATCGAGATCGAGGGCAGGGGCCGGATCCCGTTGGCTGAGGATTACAAAGGGTATCGCCTGTACCGGGAGCTTACCATGTGTACCACTGAAGATCTGCGATTCGGCTATATGGATGCGGACTTTATTCGTGAAAATGACGAGATCTGCGGTATCCTGCTGGCCAGAGAAGATAACATGGACAAAATCCGGGTATTGATCAAAACTTCGGATTTTTCGGATGTTTTGCACCAGACGGTGACACTGACGGCGGAAAGTGATTTTCTACTACAGTACGGAACCGGTGAGGAAATGCAGGAAGAATTGTTTTCCAGGGGAGACGAGGTGACCATTGACACAGACAGCGATTATTTCGTGGGAGAACGGATCCGTATAGTACCGACAGTGCTGACCGGCCGGGTACGGCTGATCAATGTGAATCGAAGTCAGGGAACACCTTCTTACAGAGGGCATATAGAGCTGCTGCGGACCGCAGACGGAATTGCAGTGGTAAATGAGCTTCCGCTGGAAGAATATCTCTACAGTGTAGTGCCAAGTGAGATGCCGGCATCCTACCGGCTGGAAGCCCTGAAAGCACAGGCTATCTGTGCCAGAACCTATGCCTACGGACATATGCTGCGGGCGGGCTATCCCCGGTACGGCGCCCATGTGGACGACAGCACTTCCTATCAGGTCTACAATAATATCACAGAAGCTGACAGTGCTACCACGGCGGTGAAGGAGACCTACGGACAGATGATCCTGACAGATGAAGGAACGGTGGCGAACACTTATTATTACTCTACCTCCTGTGGCGTGGGAACTACGGCAAATGTATGGAAGACAGCGGAGGCGGAGGCACTTGATTATCTGAAGAGCAGCCGGCTGAATCCGGAGAGCCTGATGCAGACGGACGGTGGGGCAATCGCGGCAGACAGCAATGAGGTAAACGGAGATGCAGGTCCAGAGGATCTGAGGGAAGAAGAGGCTTTCCGGGATTTTATCACGGAGACACATGCGGAAGATTATGAAGCGCAGGAAGGCTGGTACCGCTGGACATATACGGTAAAAGAGATTGATGTGGATCGGATAGTGGAGACGTTGAAGAATCGTTATGAAGCCAACGGAAAGTTAATATTGACCCTGAAGGACGATGACTATGTCAGTCAAAATATAAAAGCTTTTTCAAAAGTAAACGATATCTCCGTTGTAAAACGTGGCCCCGGTGGTGTGGCAGACGAAATGGTCATTGTCACGGACAAAGGAACCTTTAAGGTGATCTCGGAATATAATATCAGAGCAGTACTTTGTGACGGGGTTACGAAGGTGGTAAGGCAGGATGGTAGTGAGGTGGCCATGCCGAATCTCCTTCCCAGTGCATTTTTTGTGATTGAACCTAGCCATGATAAGAAAAATGTGGTAGGATATAACATTATCGGCGGTGGATTCGGCCATGGCGTGGGAATGAGCCAGAACGGTGCCAAAAATATGGCACTACAGGGGCTTGGCGCGGAACAGATCCTTAACTTTTTCTATGAAGGATGCGAGATATGCTCAGGACAATAATCAGCATCTGGCGCGATTTTTCCAGCCAGATGAAAAAACAGAATATCAGCGCTTATGCATCGAGTACAGCCTTTTTCCTGTTTTTGTCGGTGATTCCGATGCTGATGGTAGTCTGCGCGGTGATTCCTTATACCCCGGTGACGGAGCAGAATCTGATCACTGCACTGACAGATGTGACGCCGGATATTGCGGATGCCATGGTGGAGAGTCTTGTCGTGGATGTGTATAAGAGTTCGGTTGGAATCCTGCCTGTGGCTCTGATTGCCATGGTCTGGTCGGCGGCAAAGGGTGTCATGGCACTGATGCGGGGATTAAATGCGGTCAATGGTGTGGACGAGAAGCGTAATTACTTCGTGATCCGTTTTATTGCAAGCTTTTATACGTTGATCATGCTTGTAGTGTTGATCTTGTCACTGTTTTTTATGGTATTTGGCAATCAGCTGGTGGATATTGCATTACATAGGATTCCGCAGCTGCAGATGTTTGTGAGTCTCCTGATGAATTTTCGCTTTCTGTTCGTATGGGCGGTGCTGATCCTTTTGTTTGGACTGATTTATACATATATCCCGGACACAAAGCTGAAATTCACGGAACAGGTTCCGGGAGCCTGCTTTGCTGCGGTAGTATGGAGTGTATTTTCCTGGGGATTTTCCATGTATGTGTCCTATGGAAATGGGTATAGTATTTACGGAAGTCTGACCATTATTGTGATCATTATGTTGTGGATGTATTTCTGCATGTATATCATTCTGATCGGTGCTTATCTGAACCGTTATTTCCGTCCGGTGAACAGGGTACTGGTGAATCATGCCAGCAGTAAGAGCGAACTGGCAAGAGAGAACCGTAGACGCATCCGGGAGATCAAGAAGATCCAGCGCAGAAAAAAACATTATACGGAGATCGACAGGGATCCTAAGGGGCAGGATGAAAATCTGACAGACAGGAATTGAACTGCGGACATAAATGTAGTACACTGATACGGAGAGGACGAGGGATCTCTCCTGTTATGATTATAGTAAAAGAGTATCCGGAAGACGGATGCGGAAATGAGGATAAATATGGAAAAGAAAAACACCTGGGAGACCTATTCTTCCAAACAGTTAAAAGAGCTGGAGAAAATAAATGCACAGTATCGTGATTTCTTAGACAACGGTAAGACCGAGAGAGAGTGCATTGACACCATTGTCAATACCATTGAGAAGTCCGGTTACCGTGAACTGGAGAGTCTGATCAAAGAGGGCGCTGCTCTTAAAACCGGAGATAAGGTATACAGCGTATGGATGAACAAATCCATCGCCATGTTCCAGATCGGACGTAAGCCCATGACAGATGGCATGAACATCCTCGGAGCCCATATCGACAGCCCCAGACTGGATGTAAAGCAGAATCCCCTGTATGAGGATGGTGGATTCGCTTATCTGGACACCCATTATTACGGTGGCGTGAAGAAGTACCAGTGGGTGACCATTCCACTGGCAATCCACGGAGTCATCGTGAAAAAGGACGGCACCTGTGTAGAAATCAATATTGGTGAGAACGAGGATGATCCTGTATTCTTCGTATCCGATCTGTTGATCCATCTGGCACAGGAGCAGATGGAGAAAAAGGCAGCAAAGGTTATCGAGGGTGAAGCTCTGGATATCATCGTAGGCAATAAGCCTCTGCTGATCGATAAGAAAGATAAGAAGAAGGACGAGAAAGAAGCCGGAAAAGAAGCAGTAAAGGCAGGTGTTCTGGATATTCTGAAAGAGACCTACGATATTCATGAAGAGGATTTCGTTTCCGCAGAGCTGGAGATCGTTCCTGCAGGAAAAGCAAGAGAAGCAGGCTTTGACCGCAGCATGACACTGGCTTACGGTCAGGATGACAGGGTCTGTGCTTACACTTCCATGCAGGCGATGCTGGACAGCGATGTGACCGACCGTACCATGTGCTGTATTCTGGTAGATAAGGAAGAAATCGGCTCCGTAGGTGCTACCGGCATGCAGTCTCATTTCTTTGAAAATGCCGTGGCAGAGGTGATGAATCTGGCAGGCGAATACAGCGAACTGAACGTGAGAAGATGCCTGGCACATAGCTGTATGCTGTCTTCCGATGTCAGCAGTGCTTTTGATCCTACCTATGCGTCCAGCTTCGATAAAAAGAACGTGGCATACTTAGGCGGCGGTATGGTCATCAACAAATTCACCGGAGCCAGAGGTAAGTCCGGTTCTAACGATGCCAATGCGGAGTATCTGGCACATTTGCGCCATATCTTCGACAAAGCAGAGGTGAACTTCCAGACTGCAGAGCTTGGTAAGGTCGATTTGGGCGGCGGTGGAACCATCGCATATATTCTGGCACTGTATGGCATGAATGTCATCGACAGTGGTGTGGCAGTGCTGAACATGCATGCACCCTGGGAAGCTACCAGCAAGGCCGATGTATATGAGGCATATCGCGGATATAAAGCATTTGTGGAAGGAGCGAGCCTGTAATGGCAGAGACGACCGAACTGAAAAAATCCGATTTTTACTTTGATCTTCCCCAGGAGCTGATCGCACAGGACCCGCTGGAGGATCGTTCTTCCTCCAGACTGCTGGTACTGGATAAAAATACGGGAGAGATCTCTCATCACATTTTTCGGGATATTATCGACTATCTGCATCCCGGAGACTGTCTGGTGTTAAACAACACCAAGGTGATTCCAGCGAGACTTTTGGGAGAACGGGAAGGTACCGGCGGACATGTGGAAGTCCTTCTATTAAAACGAAAAGAAGCGGATGTCTGGGAGACTCTGGTAAAGCCTGGCAAGAAATGCAAGCCCGGTCAGCGCCTGACCTTCGGGGATGGACTATTAAAGGCAGAAGTCCTGGAGACTGTGGAAGAAGGTAATCGTCTGATACGTTTTGAATATGAGGGTATTTTTGAAGAAGTGTTGGACAAGCTGGGAGAGATGCCCCTGCCTCCTTACATAACCCATAAGCTGAAGGATAAGAATCGTTATCAGACCGTTTATGCCAAATATGAAGGCTCCGCAGCAGCACCTACGGCGGGATTGCATTTTACGCAGGAATTGTTGCAGCAGATTGCGGACAAAGGCATTAAGATCGCTTATGTGACATTGCATGTGGGACTGGGAACTTTCCGACCGGTAAAGGAAGAGAACGTACTGGAGCATCATATGCATTCTGAGTATCATGAGGTGACGGAAGAAGCGGCGAACACCATCAATGAGACAAAGAAAAATGGTGGGCGTGTGATCTGCGTGGGTACCACCAGTTGCCGTACCGTGGAGAGCGCAGCGGACGAGCAGGGCATGGTACAGCCCGGCTGTGACAATACCGAGATATTCATTTATCCCGGATATCGTTTCAAGGTGCTGGATGCACTGATCACGAATTTCCATCTGCCGGAGTCCACACTGGTAATGTTGGTATCGGCACTTGCGGGAAGAGAACATATCCTGCACGCCTACGAAGAAGCAATCCGTGAAAAATACAGATTTTTCAGCTTTGGAGACGCCATGTTCATCGCTGACTTAAAAGGAGAAAAATAGTGGAAGAAAGAAGACGAAGCAAGCGTACAGAAATGAGTTCCACCCTGATGGTAAAGCGCCTGGACCAGGGAGACATGCGGGAAGTCAGCATAGACATCGTAGATGTATCTCCCAACGGAGTGGGCTTTTTGTGCAAGGAAGTGTTAAGTATCGGTGCAGTGTATGAATCGAAGCTGAGGATTTGGACGCATGAAGTGTTGCATGCGTTCTTACAGATCGTCAGGATCGAAATGAAGGGAGATTCTTATACGTATGGGGCTGTCTTCATCGGAATGCCGGAGAGCGATGCGGCAAGAATCCGCGTATACCAGACGATTAACGACGAGAAGTAGTAAGAGACGTAAAATGGCAGTCAGTGTAATGGCTGCTATTTTACTTGTATTGTTATATCGGCTCATTTTTGTGTTTTCCGGTCAGGATGGTGAGGAATCCGGCTCACTGAGTGCTATGATCTCGGAAAAATGTGCAGAGCTTCTGAATGCTATCTCCGGGAAACACTGGACGCAGAATGTCCTCGACAGTATGGCGGCTTATTTTGAACATCCCATCCGTAAGCTGGCCCATTTTTCTGAGTATGCCTGCATGGGAGTGTTATTGTACGGCGTGTGGAGACCCTGGAAGGAGAGAGGACGGAAGCTGTATCTTTTGATCGTGTGCTGGGTGTTTGTCTCCGCCGGAGCGGATGAATTCCACCAACTGTTCATTCCGGGACGCTATGGGTGTTTTGCCGATGTGGTGCTGGATACCTGTGGTGGTGCGTTCGGACTGTTCGTATGTGTCTGTGTGGAGAAAATAGTGCGGCGAAGGAAACAGAAGCGGAAAGATAAGGAAAAAGAGATCACTTTGTAGGTGATCTCTTTTTGTGTAGTGCGATGAGCCAGGTACAGGTTTTCTACTTCCTGTTGTGCAGACTGTAGCCCTTTTCGCAAAGGATCTTTGTGGATCTCTCGATGGCTTCTTCCTGATAGAATTCAATGCGCAGAACGCCGCCTTCGTACTCTCGGTTATGGACGATGCCGATGTTTTTGATACTGATATTTTTCAGGGCAAGAATCGTAGCTACGGCGGCAATCTCACCGGGTTCGTCGGCAATGTCAATGGTGATTGCATAAGAAGATTTTAACGGGCCGCTGGCAGTGTTGATGAAGGAATCCCGGTAGATTCTGGCACTGTCGAACAGTTCATACAGGTCATCACCGCTTTTGGCATTTAATTCCTGCTGGATCCCCTGTAGGGAAGCAATATAGGAGGACAACAGTGTCGAGATATTTTCTGTATTGGTCAGGCAGATCTGCTGCCATACCGCAGCGGAAGAAGAGGCAATTCTGGTAATGTCCTTGAAACCTCCGGCAGCGATCATCTTCATCAGTCCGTCCGCAGAATCCTTGTCCCGCACCAGATTTACCAGAGATGCGGCAATGATATGGGGGAGATGACTGACAGCTGCAGTAACGTAATCATGCTGTGCCGGCTCCAGAATCATAGGGATGGCACCCAGCTGCTGTACAAGATTTTTATAATCCGTGACTTTGTTTTCCGGAACGGAATCCGTGGGCGTGAGAATGTAATAGGCATTCTCCAAAAGAACGGCCTTGGAATTGATAAAGCCTATACGGTCACTTCCGGCCATGGGATGACCGCCGATAAACTGTCCTTCCAGACCGGCTTTTTTGATCTCTGTATGAATCTCACTCTTGACACTTCCCACATCAGTGAGCAGTGTCTTTGGTGAGAGAATTTCTTTTACAGCTGAGAGGTTCTCGTCATTTTTCTGTACCGGAGCACAGAGGAAAAGATAATCGCAGTCGGAGAAGGAAGCATCGATCCTTGTGGTGATCACGTTGGCAACACCACACTGGGCAGCCTCCCGCAGGGTATCTGCATTGATATCGTATGCAATGATCTGAGACTGAGGGAGATTCTGACGGATCGCCCGGGCGATGGAACCGCCGATCAGACCCAGACCGATAAAACCAAAGGTAAGAGTACTCATTATAGTTTTCCTCGATTCTGTTATTTACTGTAAACAAATAGTAAGACAAAGTCGGAAGATGTCTGTTTGTTCTTCAAACACTATAGCAAATTAACGTGCGAAAATCAAGAGAGGGAAATATTCTTTTCGGATTTGCTTGCAAGAGCTTTAGAAATATGGCAAGATGGAACTGTTCAAAAAGGATAAGGAGGAATTTGGTTATGCATTCACCTTTGGAAATTGCAAGAAACTATATAGAAGTCGGAATCCATAAAGTAAATCTGTCGATCTTCAAGACAATTTTATTGGGATTCTTCGCTGGTATGTTCATCGGCTTTGCAGGGATCGCATCCACGACGGTGGCAAAGCTGGTGGGCGCTGCGGTATTCCCGGCAGGTATGGCTATGGTACTTGTAGCGGGCAGTGAACTTTTCACCGGTAATAACCTGATCATACTGGCGGTATTGGAGAAGAAAGTTACCGTATGGAAAATGTTGAAAAACTGGCTGTTTGTCTATATCGGCAACTTTATCGGCGCTGCGTTTGTAGCGGTGCTGGTAGTAGTGGGACGGACACCGGATCTCTTCGGAGAGCAGCTTGCACAGGCAATAGTCAATGCTGCTGCAGCGCGGACGAATTTAAGCGTGGGAGAGGCTTTCGTGCGAGGCATTCTGTGCAATATTCTGCTGTGTATTGCGGTATGGATGTCTTTTGCGGCGAAGCGTGTCTCCGGCAAGCTTCTGACCAGTTACTGGCCTGTCATGCTGTTTGTATTATGCGGTTTTGAGCACAGTATTGCAGATATGTATTTCGGTGTATGCGGTCTGCTGACAGCACAGGCCTACGGAATTACCGCAGAGAGCCTGACCTGGTTCAATTTCCTCGTAAAAGCCCTGCTGCCTATTACCCTTGGCAACATTGTTGGTGGTGCTGGGATCGTAGGATGCGGCTACTGGCTGGCATATCTCCACAGAACCCCGTACTCTGCAGATACTACAGCTGCCGAGCAGGAAGAGATTGATATTGCGGAAGAGTACTAAATTGAGAGTTAGTGAAGAAATGCTATCAAATCCCCGTAGCCCTTGGCAGGGTATAAGAAACGCGGCACGCTCGCGCTCTGTCGCAGA
>OHKO01000695.1_pt1 | contig 10662 bp, 7 predicted proteins | sample 1568851 | NCBI WGS metagenome assembly OHKO01 (sample SAMEA3879549, study PRJEB24766) | human gut metagenome | biome: human-associated habitat; feature: feces | place: USA | collected 1985/1987 | reverse complement strand
CCCTGATGGAGGCGGCTGCCGATGCGGAGGTCTACCCCATGAAGTCGGTGGTGATTGCCGAGATCATGGGACGGAATGCCGGATGGCTCACAGGTGCAGCCGCTCTTTCCAAGGGGGAGGACTGCGAAGGGCCGGATCTGATCTACCTGCCGGAAGTAGCCTTTGATGTGGATGATTTTCTGAAAAAGGTCAAGAAACTGGTCAGCGAGAAACAGTCCATTGTCATTGCAGTGTCCGAAGGAATCAAGACGGCAGACGGAAGATATGTCTGCGAATTGTCTGCACCTTCCGACAAGACGGATTCTTTCGGCCATGTACAGTTATCCGGTACGGGCAAATATTTGTCTGACCTGATCATTGAAAAGCTGGGCTGCAAATCCAGAGCTATTGAACTGTCTACTCTGCAGCGCTGTGCCGGACATCTGACCTCCCGCGTGGATATCACCGAGGCTTATCAGGTAGGTGGAACTGCGGTAAAGGCAGCTTTTGAAGGCAAGACCGGTCAGATGGTGATCTTAAAGAGAGTATCTCAGGATCCCTATATTTGCACTACGGATCTCTATGATGTGCATAAGGTGGCAAATCTGGAGAAAAAGGTTCCCCGTTCCTGGATCACGGAAGAGGGAGATTATGTGACCGCAGAGATGAAGAACTATATCGAGCCTCTGATCCAGGCGGAACTGACTCCGATCATGATCACAGGCCAGCCCAGACACATTATTATTGACGATCTGTAAAAGAAAATGGAATAAAACAACAAATCAAATAACGATACAAAGGAGGTGGAAAGATGCCGAAACACAGGAAGAGAAGAATCATGCTCAGCATAGTGAGTATTGTGCTTTTTGTAGTTTTATCTGCGCAGCTTTCCACCGTTTCTTTTTCTGTGACTGCGGCCGGGGAACACGGAGAACTGGTGGCGGAGGAGTACGAACGATACCGGGAACGCTTTGACAGGATAGAAAAGATTGGAGATTTGGAGAACCAGGGATTCCGCCTGCTGGAGGATCAGATCTTTGCGATGCCGTTGCAAAAACTTCCGGAGGAAGCCGTAGATACGACAGAGGAACCCGGGAATGAAGTCTGGTTCTATGCGGCACTGGATACAAGGTACCACAGACTGGCGGTATTTATCGCGGATGCTTCCGGGCAGATTCTGCACAAGACGGACCAGCTGGAAGCAAATTACTGCTATCCGGGAGAAATGCGGCAGCCGGTGAAAAAACTGGCTTCGGTTTCTTTTCAGGATGTAGACAATGACAGAGATACGGATATCATCCTGATCGTCCAGTGCCATAATGACAGGGGGGATTATCAGGAAGAATCCTACAAAGTAGGAGATGTTCTGTTCCAGGACGATGGAAACTTTTACCGTGATTATCGGATCTCAGACAAGATCAACCGCTTTGATATGAACAAGAACCCTGCCTGTATTTTAAATTTTGTAAGAGACGGGCGTTCTACGGAATTCCTCTATACGGCGGAGACACTGGCAGATCTTCTGAACCACAATTTCAATGTCATCGAGGAACAGTCTTATACCCGTAATTTTGAAAAGCTGGGAAAATTAAAGGTGGTTCCGGGCACCTACCGGATGGCGGAATATGACGTGTTCATGATCTATCTGATCGATGAACAGGGAAATATTGTGTGGAGTTTTCAACCCATGGAGGATTACGACAATCTCTATGCGCTGAAGGGAATCCAGGGAAAGGACCTGGACGGTGACGGCCTGAAGGATCTGGTGGTGTTTGCAAAATACAGCTATGAAGGAGAAAACGGGGAATTGCTGGTGGACACCGTGTGCACCATTTATTACCAACGGACGGCCGGATTTGAGAAGGATACTGATTTTACAGAAAATTATGAATGTACGGAGGAGGATACTCTGGAGGCACTGGTGACGAAGATCCGTGCCTATTGGGGGTGGCAGACATAATGATAAAAATATTGATCGTGGATGATGAAAAGCCGATCTGTGATCTGATCGATCTGAATCTGTCGGCAGCAGGATATTTTTGCAAAAGTGTACAGGATGGCATGAAAGCCATTGAACTGATCGAGAAGGAAACCTTTGATCTGATCTTACTGGATATTATGCTTCCGGGAGTGGACGGTTTTGATATTATGGAATATATCAGACCTTTAAAGATCCCGGTGATCTTCATTACCGCCAAGGGAGATGTAAAGGACCGGGTAAAAGGCTTGCGTCTGGGGGCGGAGGATTATCTGGTGAAGCCCTTTGATGTGGTGGAACTGCTGGCAAGGGTAGAAGTGGTACTGCGCAGATTCCACAAACGGGGAGCGCAGCTGTCCGCAGGAGATGTAGTGGTGGATATGGAAGCCAGAATGGTGACGAAAGCGGGCGTACCTGTGGTACTTACCAACAAGGAATACGGACTTCTGGTGTTATTTATTCAGAATAAAAATATTGCCTTATTCAAGGAAAGCCTGTACGAAAAGGTATGGGGAGAAGAATATGACGGGGACAGCAGGACTCTGGAGCTGCATGTGCAGCGCCTGCGCAAAAAAATGGGATGGGAGAATCAGCTGGTAGCGGTATATAAGGTAGGATACCGGCTGGAGATTGCCTGAGAACGAGGAATTCTTGTAGGAAAGTGGACAAGAGGAGAAAAGAATGAAATTTTCCTGGAAAATTCTGCTGTGCACCATGCTGATCATGGCAGCGGCATGCGGAGCAAGCGGTTATTTTTTTGTAAATTATGTGTTTCAGACCTCCATGGAGCGTGAGACCAGACAGGCACTGGATGAAAGTAGTATTTTGAGGTTCGCTTTTGAGACGGCAGCTTTAAATATTCCGTCCAAATATGATGTACTTCCGGACGGAACGGTGGAACAGATCGGAGTATACCTGGAGAACAGTGGACAGCACGGCAACAGATTGCTGCGGATCAGTGATGAGAACGGTAAGGTGTTGTATTCCAGCGAAGGGTTTACCGGGGATACTTCTCTGTGGGAAGAGCACGGAGAAAATACGAGAGTATACCGGGTATTGCAGTCTGGGGATTCCTATTATATCCAGACACAGACCAGGATCAATGTGTCCGACCGTCTGCTGACGTTAGAGACCATGAAAAATGTAACTGCGGTATATACGGAGAGGACGGAAGGATTCCGGATGTATCGTCAGGTTACGGTGATCGTATTGTTATGCAGTGGAGCGGTCATGACGCTGATTGCCTGTTGGCTGACCAGACCTATCAGACTTTTGACCCGTGCCACCGGCAAAATGGCGGAGGGAGAATATAGCTATCGCGCGGAGCAGATCAGTAATGATGAAATGGGACAGCTGACCGCGGATTTCAACCATATGGCAGAAGCGCTGGAGCAGAATATTCAGAATTTGGAAAATGAAGTCAGAGCCAGAGAAGATTTTATTGCCGCATTTTCCCATGAACTGAAGACACCGCTGACAGCTATAATCGGTTACGCGGATATGCTGCGTTCCCGCAAACTGGACGAGGAGAAGCATTTTCTCTGTGCCAATTATATTTATACAGAGGGAAAACGCCTGGAGACTATGGCACTCAGACTGCTGGACATCATTGTGACCAGACGTAAGGAGATCGATCGTAAGACCACAAATGTCTCCGGTATTTTCTCGTATCTGCAGGAAATCTATGATGAGACCAATAACCCAGAAGACAGCAGGGTGAAGGTTGACATCTGCTGGGAAAAGGGAGAACTCTATGCCGAGGAGAACCTGTTGAAGACTGTTTTGATCAATCTGACCGATAATGCCATCAAAGCCTCCGAGGAGGGGCAGACCGTGGAGATCACAGGAAGGCACATGGAGAACGGTTATTATTTTCAGGTACGGGATGAAGGAATTGGCATCCCCAAGGAAGAACTTCATAAGATCACGGAAGCTTTTTATATGGTGGATAAATCCAGATCCAGGGCTCATAACGGAGCGGGACTGGGGCTTGCACTGTGCACCGCTATTCTGGAACTGCATCACAGCAGCCTGAAGATCGAGAGTACACAGGGCTTTGGAAGCTGCATGAGCTTTCTGATTCCGGATGAGGGGGTGAAGTCGGATGAATAGATGGAAGAGCTGTTCTTTGGGCTTTGCGGTATCAGTTGTGGTCATTCTTGCGGCTCTGTGGGGACCGGAATGGATCGCGGCCAAAAGTGATGAGAGACTCTTAAACAGTATTACCACAGAGGCGGTGGAAGGTGCGGAAGGATACCGTTACCGCATGAGCAGCAATCAGAAACTATATCTTTTGGGGAGATGTCTGAGCAGTCAGACCCTGCCGGAGAGTGAACTGCGTTTTTTGACCAGAGTGGACAGTGAGGCAGGAAACTACGGAGAAATGACGGGTACCTATGCGTTTGTAGAGAATCGTCAGCAACCGGGAGAGGGACAGATTCAGGAGGAAGCGGTATATGAGGCATGTAACAGAGAGATTCAGATCCTGAAGGAGCAGGGAATTCTTCCCGACGAAGTAAAGGAAGTTTCGGAAGACTCTTACGAAGCGGTGATCTGCTCTGCTATCGATGTTTTGGAGCCGAGAAATAATCTCTCTGTATGGAAAATCAGCCTGTCTACGGACGTAAGGAATGCGGATAAGAGTAACCGTTTTCTGGATATTTATCTGGATGCGGATACCGGCAAAATTTATGAATTCTATGTCCGGACCGGACTGCAATGGGAAGACATCAATACGGATGCCATGATTGGCCGGTATGCGGAATATCTGGAACTGACCGGTCTTGAAAAATATGAGGATCAAAATCCGCTGTTGGAGACGACGCCGTATTTTGCCAAGTATACTTTCCCGGGGGAGGAGGAAGACAGTACCACGGTGACCATTGGTTACTATGAAGGAATTCGTGAGCTTTTCCTCAAAGTAGGAAGATAGAAAAATAAAATACGCAAAGCTTTTTTACAAAAAAGATTAAAATCACTACTTGACGTTACCACACTAAAGCAGTAATATAAATAAAAATTAAATACAGCGGTAAGAAACCATTGATGTGGAGATAAAAACAGTTCGTGCACTTACAGAGAGACCGGATGCTGAGAAAGGTTGGAACGCAGGTTGTTAAATGGACCACGGAGGGCGCAGTCAAAGAGGACACACAGAATCCTAAGACCTCAAGTATTCTGCGACGTGAGGGCATACGTCAGTTGCCGGGGATATGTTGGTATCCTGTAAGAGCATAAGCAATTGTGAAGCAAGGTGGCACCGCGGGAAATGTATATGACCCGTCCTTGACAGAAGAAGATTCTGTCATGGGCGGTTTTTTTGTAACCTTTTCAGAGCCTATGGCGAGATAGCCTCAATGAGTAAAAGGAAGCCTCAAAGAGGCGATTTTACGAATGGAGGCGCTGAAAAGGTGTGGAAAGAAATAATTTTAAGGAGGAGTACCGGAATGAAGATCACACCCACACTGGAAGAATGTAAAAAGATTGCAGCGGAAGAAAGCTACGGAGTGATTCCCATAAGCACAGAGATGTATGCAGATATGACCACACCCATCGAAGTGTTGCGCATCTTAAAAAAGGTCAGCGGTCATGTCTATCTGCTGGAAAGCGCGGAGGCGGATAAGCGATGGGGACGATATTCCTTTTTAGGCTATGATCCTTTGCTTGAGATCACCTGCTATAACGGTATGACCACAATAAAATCGGAACTGACCAGCCGGACGGATTCCGGAGATGTCAGAGGGATCATCCGCAACGTCATGGAAGAGAATAAAAGTCCCAAGCTTCCGGGACTGCCTTCCTTTACCGGAGGTCTGGTAGGATATTTTTCCTATGACTATATCAAATACAGCGAACCGACCCTGCGGCTGGATGCGAAGGACGAGGAAGGCTTCCAGGATGTGAACCTGATGCTGTTCCACAAAGTCATCGCTTTTGACAATTACAGACAGAAGCTGATCCTGATCCTGAATATCAAGACCGATGATCTGGAGATCAATTATCATAGAGCGGAGCGGGAACTGAACAACATGAAGGAGCTCTTGCTGAATGGAGAAAAGGCAGAGCATATTCCCTGTAAGCTCCGGACAGATTTTCAACCACTGTTCAACGAAGCAGCCTATTGCAACATGGTGGAGAAAGCCAAGCATTACATCAGAGAGGGAGATATCTTCCAGGTGGTATTATCCAATCGCCTGGAGGCGGAGATGGAAGGAAGCCTCTTAGATGCTTACCGGGTACTCCGCACAACAAATCCTTCTCCGTACATGTTCTATTTCTCCGGCAGCGATGGCGAGATCGTGGGAGCGAGCCCGGAGACATTGGTGAAACTGGAAGATGGTGTATTACATACCTTCCCCCTGGCAGGAACGAGACCCAGAGGAGCTACCGAGGAAGCGGACAAAGCACTGGAAGCAGAACTTCTGGCAGACGAAAAGGAACGTTCCGAACACAATATGCTGGTGGATCTGGGACGAAACGATATCGGCAAGATCAGCCGGATCGGCACCGTGGAAGTGGAAAAGTATATGTCCATCGAGCGTTACTCTCACGTGATGCACATCGGATCTACGGTAAGAGGTGTGATCAGAGAGGATGCGGATGCTTTGGATGCGGTGGATGCCATCCTCCCCGCAGGAACTCTGTCGGGAGCCCCGAAGCTGCGGGCATGCGAGATCATCAATGAACTGGAAGACAATAAGAGAGGCATCTATGGAGGAGCCATTGGCTATATCTCCTTTACCGGAAACCTGGATACCTGTATCGCTATAAGACTTGCTTTTTCCAAGAACGGAAAAGTATTCGTAAGATCCGGTGCCGGTATTGTGGCGGACAGTGTACCGGAGAAGGAATACAGGGAATGCATTCAGAAGGCAGCAGCTGTAAGACAGGCACTACAGAAAGCACAGGAGGGAATGGAAGCATGATATTACTGATCGATAACTACGACAGCTTTTCCTATAACGTATTCCAGCTGGTAGGAAGTGTGAACCCGGATATCCGGGTGATCCGCAATGATGAATGCAGCGTGGATGAGATCCGCGCCATGAATCCCTCCCACATCATATTATCGCCGGGACCCGGCAGACCGGACAAAGCAGGTGTCTGTGAAAATGTGATCCGGGAACTTGGGGGCAGGATCCCTATTTTGGGAATCTGTCTCGGACATCAGGCAATCTGCGAAGTGGCGGGGGCTACCGTTACCTACGCATCCCACCTGATGCATGGAAAACAGTCCCTGGCAACATTAGATACAGACAGCGTGTTGTTCCGGGAAAAAGGTCATCACTGTGGCAAGATATCATTCTCTGGTGGCAGATCCACAGACGATTCCCGCAGAATTGAAAGTTACCGCGGTCACCGAAGACGGAGAGGTCATGGCGGTAGAACAGACAGAAAAGCAGATCTACGGAGTACAGTTCCATCCGGAATCGGTGCTGACACCGGATGGTCGACAGATCATTGTTAATTTTTTACAGACACAGAAAGGAGCAGGCAGAAACATGATCAAAGAAGCGGTTGCTAAGTTGGTAAAGAATGAGGACATCGGATACGATATGGCAAAAACCGTTATGGATGAGATCATGAGCGGTGAGGCCAGCGATATTTTAAAGAGTGCTTATCTGACAGCATTAAGCCAGAAGGGTGAGACCATCGAAGAGATCACAGGCTCCGCAGAAGAAATGCGAAAGTTCGGCAGAAAACTTGGAGCGGACGTGGAAGCTTTAGAGATTGTGGGAACCGGCGGTGACGGATCTAATTCTTTCAATATCTCCACTACGGCATCTATCGTGATCTCTGCGGCAGGTGTACCGGTAGCCAAGCACGGCAACCGCGCAGCCAGCTCCAAATCCGGTGCAGCAGACTGTCTGGAAGCTCTGGGCGTAAATATCACCATAGAGCCGGAACAGAGCAAGACGTTGTTGGAAGAGATCGGCATCTGCTTCCTTTTCGCACAGAAATATCACACCGCCATGAAATATGTGGGACCCATCCGCAAGGAGTTGGGCATCCGTACTATTTTCAATATTTTAGGACCTCTGGCAAACCCCGCAGGACCGGTATATCAGATCATGGGTGCGTACGATGAAAGCCTGCTGCCTTCTATGGCAAAGGTATTGTCCAATCTGGGTGTAAAACGTGGCATGGTAGTCTATGGACAGGACAGACTGGACGAGATCTCCGCCAGTGCACCCACTACAGTCTGCGAGATTGATAACGGTACCTTTAAAAATTATGTGATCACACCGGAAGAATTTGGCATGGAAAGATGCACGAAGGAAGATCTGGTGGGCGGAACTCCCCAGGAGAACGCAGAGATCACCAGAGCTATCTTAAATGGCGAAAAGGGTCCCAAGCGCAATGCGGTACTGCTGAATGCAGCAGCAGCCCTATATGTGGCAGGCAAGGCAGACAGTATGGCAGACGGTGTGAAGCTGGCAGAGAAGGTCATTGGTACCGGCCTTGCAAAGGCACAGTTGGAGCGTTTTATCAAGCTGAGCAATGCATGATAAAGTGTTACGAGTGATTTTGACCTGCGGTGCAAGTATTACGATTATGAAACGGAAAGGCAGGATGAATGGATGATACTGGATACTATAGCAGCCTCTGCAAAGGAGCGGGTGGCAGCAGCAAAAGAAGCACTGCCTCTTGCAGAACAGATCGCCAGAGCAAGAGAGTCAGACTGCAATACGGGATTTCCTTTTGAACAGGCACTGGCAAAGAAGAGGATGAGCTTTATCTGCGAGGTGAAAAAGGCGTCGCCCTCCAAGGGACTGATCGCACCGGAATTCCCATATGTGCAGATCGCAAAGGAATACGAAGCGGCAGGAGCGGATGCTATCTCGGTGCTGACGGAATCGGCATATTTTCAAGGGAAGAATGAATATCTGACGAAGATCCGGCAGACGGTACAGATCCCTCTGCTGCGAAAAGATTTCACGGTAGACGAATACATGATCTATGAGGCGAAAAATATCGGAGCGGATGCAGTGCTCCTGATCTGTGCGATTCTCTCTCCCATGCAGTTGTCGGAATACGCGGGGATTGCAAGAGAACTTGGCCTGTCGGCACTGGTGGAAGCTCATGACGAGAGAGAAGTCAAGATGGCGCTTGCAGCAGATGCAAGGATCGTCGGTGTCAATAACCGGAATCTGAAAGACTTTACGGTGGATATCAATAACTCCGTGCGGTTGAGGGAAATGGTGCCGGAGAATATTCTCTTCGTATCCGAAAGTGGTATGAAGACGAGACAGGATATCGAGCGGTTGGAGCAGAACGGTACCAATGCCGTACTCATCGGAGAGACATTGATGCGTAGTGCAGATAAGAAAGCGGCTTTGCAGGAACTCCGCGGATAGGTTATAGAAAGGTAGAAGATTTTATGAAAGTAAAAATGTGTGGTCTCTATCGTCCGGAGGACATTGATTATGCCAATGAGGTGCAGCCGGATTACGTGGGATTTGTATTTTACCCGAAGAGCCACAGGGTGGTCACAAAGGAGCAGGCAGCGGAATACCGTAAGAAGCTTTCACCTGGAATCCGGACAGTTGGGGTATTCGTGAATGAGGATCCGAAGACCATCATAGAATTGCTGGAGGAAGATATTTTGGATGTGGCACAGCTTCACGGGGATGAGACAGAAGAGGATATCCAGTATCTGCAGGCGGTCTGCGGTAAACCGGTGATCAAAGCAGTTAAAGTCAGAGACCGGTATGATGTGGAAGCCTGGCTGGACAGCAGTGCGGACTATCTGTTATTCGATAACGGAATGGGATCGGGACAGGCGTTTGACTGGAGTGTCCTTGGCGGAATCGACAGAGAATTTTTCCTGGCGGGTGGACTGCATCCGGACAATCTGGCGGAAGCCATGGAAGCGGTAAGACCTTACGCGGTAGATATTAGCTCCGGCATCGAGAGCGACCGGAAAAAAGATCCGGAGAAGATGCACCGGATCATGGAACTGGTAGAACGGTATCGGAACAAGCCGCAGGCATCAAAGTCGGGGGGCTTTTGAGCCCAACATCAATAGATAGAAGAATTATAAATCAGAAATCAAAATGAAAATCAGGAATAAAAATCAGGAATAAAAATCAGGATGAAAGAAAAGAGGAGGAACACATGAGCAAAGGACGTTACGGAATCCACGGAGGACAATATATCTCCGAGACATTGATGAATGAACTGATCCATCTGGAGGAGTGCTATGAGTATTATAAAAAGGATCCGGAATTCAATGCGGAGCTGAACAAGCTGTTGAATGAATACGCGGGGCGCCCCTCTCTGCTGTACTATGCAGGGAAAATGACGAAGGATCTGGGCGGCGCGAAGATCTATCTCAAGAGAGAGGATCTGAACCATACCGGTTCCCATAAGATCAATAATGCCCTGGGACAGGCACTGCTTGCCAAGAAGATGGGCAAGACCCGCCTGATCGCAGAGACCGGTGCCGGACAGCACGGTGTGGCTACCGCAACGGCAGCAGCCTTCCTGGGGATGGAATGCGAAATCTTCATGGGAAAAGAAGATACCGACAGACAGGCGCTGAACGTTTATCGTATGGAACTCCTCGGAGCCAAGGTACATCCCGTGACTTCCGGTACCATGACCTTGAAGGATGCCGTCAATGAGACTATGAGAGAGTGGTCCAACCGCGTAGCGGACACCCATTATATACTGGGGTCCGTTATGGGACCGCATCCATTTCC
>OHKO01000688.1_pt1 | contig 10720 bp, 8 predicted proteins | sample 1568851 | NCBI WGS metagenome assembly OHKO01 (sample SAMEA3879549, study PRJEB24766) | human gut metagenome | biome: human-associated habitat; feature: feces | place: USA | collected 1985/1987 | reverse complement strand
GTATACAACTAAGTTTATGCAAAATCCAGCAAAACTTAAAAAAGATAAAAGTGAATTTAGAAATAATTTAGAAAACACATCAAAAGTTCATCAACTGTGTATTGCTTTTGCGTTTTGTTTTCAATATAATAAAGAAGATATTGACGAATATCAGATAAAATCCAGATGCAGCAGATACTGCAGATGTTTGGAAAGGATAAATTATGGATAACCAGGGACCAAATAATTACAATAATGGAAATAATAATTATAACAATAACGGCGGCAATGGCGGCAGGGATAATCACAATGGACAGCTTATCATGGCATTTGTCCTGGTTTCTCTCATCGTGTTATTTGTCATGAGCATGGTGTCGAACCGTTTTTCACAGATGAGCACACAGGAAATTTCTTACTCGGAATTTCTGGAAAAGGTGGAGGCGGGGGAAGTCAAATCCGTAGAGATTGGATCTTATGAGATCGACATCACACCGGTGACAAAGGACAAAAGCCCATATCAGCCGACTTATTACTGTGGACGTGTGGCAGACGAGGATCTGATCCCGCTTTTAAAAGAAAAAGGCGTAGAAATTTACGGAGTAATCCCGGACAACACTTCCACCTGGATTTACAGTATTTTAAGTTATCTGATCCCGTTAGTACTGATCTGGGTACTGCTCGGATTTTTGATGAAGCGTATGGGCGGCGGTGCCATGGGTGTTGGCAAGAGCAATGCGAAAGTTTACGTGGAAAAACAGACGGGTGTTACATTTAAGGATGTAGCCGGACAGGACGAGGCAAAAGAATCCTTACAGGAGGTTGTTGATTTCCTGCATAACCCGAAGAAATATTCCGAGATCGGTGCAAAACTGCCGAAGGGTGCACTTTTAGTCGGACCTCCTGGTACCGGTAAGACACTGCTTGCAAAAGCAGTGGCAGGTGAGGCGAAGGTTCCGTTCTTCTCACTGGCAGGTTCTGATTTTGTGGAGATGTTTGTCGGTGTCGGAGCATCCCGTGTGCGTGACCTGTTTAAAGAAGCACAGAAACAGGCACCATGTATCATCTTTATCGATGAGATCGATGCGATCGGTAAGAGCCGTGATACCCGTTACGGCGGCAATGACGAGCGTGAGCAGACGTTAAACCAGTTACTGGCAGAGATGGATGGATTTGATACATCTAAGGGACTTCTTATCTTAGCAGCGACCAACCGTCCGGAGGTGCTTGATAAAGCGTTACTCCGTCCGGGACGTTTTGACCGTCGTATCATTGTCGATAAACCGGACTTAAAGGGACGTTTAGAGACATTAAAGGTTCATTCCAAAGATGTCATGATGGATGAGACCGTAGATCTTGATGCACTTGCACTGGCAACAGCCGGACTCGTAGGATCTGATCTTGCAAATATGATCAATGAGGCTGCCATCAACGCAGTAAAAAATGGCAGAAAGTTTGTAAACCAGTCCGATCTGTTTGATGCATTTGAGCTTGTTGCGGTCGGTGGAAAAGAGAAGAAAGACCGCATCATGAGCGATAAGGAGCGCAAGATCGTATCTTATCACGAAGTCGGTCATGCGATGGTAACAGCATTGCAGAAAAATACCGAGCCGGTACAGAAGATCACGATCGTGCCACGTACCATGGGTGCACTTGGATATACATTACAGACACCGGAAGAAGAAAAATACCTGCAGACCAAGGATGAACTGCTTGCAAAGATCACAACCTACATGGCAGGCCGTGCGGCAGAGATGCTGGTATTTGGTTCTGCGACGAGCGGTGCAGCCAACGATATCGAGAGTGCGACTTCGATCGCGAGAGCGATGGTCACACAGTACGGTATGTCCGATAAATTTGGTATGATGTGTCTGGCAACGGTTGAGAACCAGTACTTAGACAACCGTGCAGGACTGATCTGTGGTGAGGAGACGGCTGCACAGATCGATCAGGAAGTACTTTCCATCATCAACAACAGCTACGATGAAGCATACCGCATGCTTGAGGAAAACAGAGAGGTTCTCGATAAGATTTCAGAGTATCTCTACGAGCATGAGACGATCACCGGAAAAGAATTTATGAAGATTTTCCGTGAATTAAAGGGAATTCCGGAGCCGGAGAAAGAGGAGAAGAAAACATTCTTCGAGCAGGCTGAGGATGCTAAAAATGCGTTAGAGCAGGCGAAAACAGAAGAACATGCAAAAACGGAAGGACAGACAGAAATAAAAAATCAGGCAGAAGCAGAAACTTCACGTGCAGCGGAAGATCAGAATACTGTATCTTTGGAAAAGGGCAGTTTTATTGATCAGGTCGTAGACGATCAGACAGCAGCACATGAGGAACACCAGAAATAACGCAGCAGAGGCTTCGCTGCAGAAGTATCAGAAATAAAAGCTGAAAAATAAGATAAATATCAGCAGGATAAGTATAAACAGAACGATCAGAGCAGGAATGAGGTTTCATGTTTAACATCGCAGAAGAATTAAAAAAACTCCCGGATCAGCCGGGAGTTTATATTATGCATGACAGCCACGATGCGATCATCTATATCGGTAAGGCTGTCAGTTTACGAAAGAGAGTACACCAGTATTTCCAGCCGAGTCATGATGAAGGCATCAAAAAGGCACAGATGGTAAAACAGATCGCACGTTTCGAGTATATTATTACGGACTCGGAATTAGAGGCGCTTGTGTTGGAGTGCAACCTGATCAAGGAACATTGTCCAAAATACAATACCATGCTGCGCGATGACAAGACTTATCCCTATATCCGTGTGACGGTCGGTGAGGATTTCCCACGGGTACTCTTTTCACGTCAGCAGAAAAAAGACAAATCGAGATATTTTGGGCCATACACCAGTGCGGGGGCAGTAAAAGATACGATCGAGCTGATCAATAAGCTTTACCAGCTTCGTACCTGCAACCGTGTACTGCCGAGAGATACCGGCAAAGAGCGCCCGTGTTTAAATTACCATATCCATCAGTGCCAGGCACCCTGTCAGGGTTATATCAGCAGGGAAGAATACCGGGAAAGAATCGATGCTGCCGTCGAATTTTTAAATGGAAACTATGCACCGATCTTAAAATCCTTAGAAGAAAAAATGAACGAGGCATCCGAAAATCTGGAATTTGAAAAGGCAATCGAATACCGGGAGCTTTTAGGCAGTGTGCGCCAGATCGCGCAGAAACAGAAGATCACGCATACCGACGGTGAGGATAAAGACATCATCGCGCTTGCATCGGATGACAGGGATGCCGTGGTGCAGGTATTTTTCATCCGTGACGGAAAGCTGATCGGCAGGGATCATTTTTATGTCAGGGTCGGGACAGAGGATACCAAAAGCCAGATTTTAACAACTTTTTTAAAACAGTTTTATTCGGGAACGCCATTTATTCCAAGGGAGATCATGCTGCCGGAGGAGATCGAGGATCACGAGGTCTTAGCCGAGTGGTTAACTGAAAAAAGAGGAGCCAGGGTTTATATCCGTGTTCCGCAAAAAGGTATGAAGGAAAAATTGGTAGAGCTGGCGCAGAAAAATGCAGAGCTTGTACTTTCCCAGGATCGCGAGAAAATCAAACGCGAGGAGGGAAGAACCATCGGCGCGATGAAAGAGATCGAGCATCTTCTGGGGATGGAGGGACTTTCCCGCGTGGAGGCATTTGATATTTCCAACATCAACGGTTTTGAGACGGTAGGATCCATGATCGTCTACGAAAAGGGAAAACCAAAACGCAGTGATTATCGTAAATTCAAATTAAAAACCATCACAGGGCCGGACGATTACGCATCCATGCATGAGGTTTTGACCAGACGTTTTACGCACGGTATGCAGGAGAAAAAAGAACTTGCAGAACGGGAAATGTCAGAGGAATATGGAAGTTTCACAAGATTTCCGGATCTGATCATGATGGATGGCGGCCGCGGACAGGTAAACATTGCATTAAAAGTGCTTGATGAACTGAAAATAAATATTCCGGTCTGCGGTATGGTAAAGGATGATAATCACCGCACCAGAGGGTTATACTATCAGAATAAAGAGATACCGATCGACCGGACAAGCGAGGGCTTTAAACTGATCACGAGGATCCAGGATGAAGCGCACCGTTTTGCCATCGAGTATCACAGATCTTTAAGAAGCAAAGAACAGGTACATTCCGTACTTGACGATATTCCGGGCATCGGTCCGGCACGAAGAAAAGCCTTAATGCGCCGGTTCCAGTCACTTGAGGCGATCCGTGAGGCTTCGGAGGAAGAACTCGCAAAGACAGAGTCGATGAATGAGCAGGCGGCACGGGCAGTTTATTCTTTTTTCCGGGAAGATAAACACGGGTATTCAAGTTGAAGAATTCCGGTATCTATGGTAAAATGTCGTCAGAATCGTTACGAAAAATATGTTTAGGAGAGGACAAAGGATATGGAAGGTGTTGGAGTAGCAAAGATCGCGCAGATCATGGATTTATGTAATTTTCTGCCGGATATGGAATTAAAGGGACATCGCATTATGATCAGTGATGTAAACAGACCGGCGTTACAGCTCAGTGGTTATTTTAAACACTTTGAACAGTCGAGGGTTCAGATCATCGGTACGGTAGAGTACACATATCTGCAGCAGTTAGACGAGGAAAAACGTGAAAAGATTTACAGTGAATTTATGGGATATGATATTCCGTGTGTTATTTTCTGCAGGGATCTGCGGCCGGATGATTCTTTCCTGAAAATTGCAGAGGAGAAAAATATTCCGGTGCTTGGCACAAAACGCAGTACTTCCGAATTCATGGCAGAGCTTATTTATTGTCTGAATGAACAGCTTGCACCGTGTATTACAATCCATGGCGTTTTAGTAGATGTCTACGGCGAAGGACTTCTGATCATGGGTGAGAGTGGTATCGGAAAAAGTGAGGCTGCACTCGAACTGATCAAACGAGGACATCGTCTTGTAACGGATGATGTGGTGGAAATCCGCAAGATCAATGAGCATACACTCATCGGAACGTCACCGGATATCACACGTTACTTTATCGAACTTCGCGGTATCGGAATCATCGATGTGAAAACACTGTTTGGTGTAGAATGTGTCAAGGAAAAACAGCAGATCGACCTTGTGATCAAGTTAGAGGACTGGAAGAAAGAAAATGAGTACGACCGTCTTGGATTAGAGGAAGAATATACAGAGTTTCTTGGCAACAAGGTAGTATGTCACTCACTCCCGATCCGTCCGGGACGTAACCTTGCCGTCATCTGTGAGGCGGCGGCTGTCAACCACAGACAGAAAAAGATGGGATACAATGCAGCACAGGAGCTTTACCGCCGTGTGCAGGAAAATCTCACAAAAAAATCTTCGGACGATGATGAGTAAAAGCCCGGAGTCAAAAGAATAGCATAAATGGAGGCAATATCAGTCATGGAAAGAAAAAACGCATGGGAGAAATACCCGGAAGGCAAAAAAAGAGAAGAGGTATTTCAGTTTGCAGAGGATTACAGAAAATTTATTTCTGAGTGCAAAACAGAGCGTGAATGTACCACAGAATTTGCAAAAAGAGCCGAGAAAGCAGGTTTTGTAAATCTGGATGAAGTATTAGAAAAAGGAACAAAATTAAAAGCAGGCGACCGTGTGTATGCGAATAACATGGGAAAAGGAATTGCCATGTTCGTGATCGGAAAGAAAGGCTTAGAGGCTGGAATGAACATCCTTGGCGCACATATCGATTCCCCGCGTATGGATTTAAAACAGGATCCGTTATATGAGGATACCGATTTCGCAATGTTAGACACACATTATTATGGTGGAATCAAGAAATACCAGTGGGTGACACTTCCACTTGCACTGCACGGTGTGATCGCCAAAAAAGACGGTACCGTTGTAAAAGTTAATGTCGGAGACAAACCGGGCGATCCGGTATTTGGCGTCAGCGATCTTTTGATCCATTTATCCGGAGAGCAGCTTGAGAAAAAGGCAGCGAAGGTGATCGAGGGAGAGAACCTTGATCTGATCATCGGAAGTATTCCGGCAGAGGAAGCGGGCGATGACAAAGAGGCTGCAAAAGAAAAAGTAAAAGCAAATATCATGAAGATCCTTGCAAAAGAATATGATATAGAGGAAGAAGATTTCTTATCTGCAGAGATCGAGGTCGTTCCGGCAGGAGAGGCAAGAGATTACGGTTTTGACCGCAGCATCATCATGGGATATGGACATGATGACAGAGTATGTGCATACCCTTCCTTTATGGCAATGCTTGCAATGGAAAAACCGGAGATCACGAGTGTCTGCCTGCTTGTAGACAAAGAGGAAATCGGCAGTGTCGGGGCAAGCGGCATGCAGTCACGTTTCTTCGAAAATACCGTTGCAGAGGTCATGAATGCAGCAGAAGATTATTCGGAATTAAAATTAAGACGTGCCCTGAAAAACTCCAAAGTACTTTCATCGGATGTATCCGCTGCATTTGATCCGAATTATCCGTCTGTTATGACAAAACGCAATGCAGCATATTTTGGAAGAGGACTTGTATTTAACAAATACACCGGAGCGAGAGGGAAATCCGGCTCTAACGATGCCAATGCAGAGTATGTCGGATATTTAAGAAATATCATGGATAACAACAATGTGTCATTCCAGACGGCAGAGCTCGGAAAAGTAGATCAGGGTGGCGGTGGAACTATCGCATACATTCTGGCAAACTATGGAATGAGTGTTATCGACAGCGGTGTTGCAGTGTTAAACATGCATGCTCCGTGGGAACTCATCAGCAAAGTAGACTTATATGAAGCATATAACGGTTATGTCGCATTCTTAAAAGAAGCGTAAGACCACAGAATTGAGGAAAGCATGAATCAGCAGTTTTTGACAGAACTTAAAGCAGTCACAGCAGAAAACAGAATTTTTACGGACGAACCGATGAAAAAACATACGACATTCCGTGTGGGCGGCCCGGCAGATATTTTAGTGCAGCCAAAGGGAACAGAGCTTGCGGCGGTCATCCGTCTGTGCAGGAAGTATGATGTCCCGTATCAGGTCATCGGAAACGGGAGCAATCTTTTAGTGGGCGACCGCGGGATCCGGGGACTTGTGATCGAGATGCTGTCAAAAGAAGATGAGATTTGTGTGGAGGACGACTGTATCACCGTGGGTGCGGGAATGCTGCTGTCAAAGACAGCAAACCGTGCTGCGGAGCACGGACTGACCGGTATGGAATTCGCTGCCGGTATCCCGGGCAGAATCGGTGGTGCAGTTGTCATGAATGCGGGCGCTTACGGTGGTGAGATGAAAGATATTTTAACCGCCGTGACCGTCTTAGATCAGGAAGGAAATGAGAAGATTCTTTCTGCAGAAGAGCTTGAACTGGGTTACCGGACAAGCTGTATTTTAAAAAAAGGCTACATTGTAACGGGAGCTAAGATCAAACTGAAACACGGGGAAGAGACAGCAATCCGTGCCCGCATGGAGGAGTTAAAGAAGCAGAGAGTGGAAAAACAGCCGCTTGAATATCCGAGTGCGGGAAGTACATTTAAAAGACCGGAAGGATATTTTGCAGGAAAACTGATCATGGATGCGGGATTAAGAGGTTATCTGGTGGGAGAAGCGCAGGTGTCGGAAAAACACTGTGGATTTGTCATCAACCGCGGAAATGCAACAGCGGCAGATGTAAGAACCCTGATGCAGAATGTAGCGGATATTGTAGAAGAAAAGTTTGGTGTCAGATTAGAGCCGGAAGTTAAGATGATCGGTGAATTTTAAACAGGATTTGGATGCGCGCAAAGCGTTTTGAAATGGAGAAAAAAGATGAAGTTCGTAATTTTAACAGGAATGTCAGGAGCAGGAAAAAGTACAGCGATAAAAATGATGGAAGATATTGGGTTTTATTGCGTGGATAATCTACCGATCCCATTGCTGGAAAAGTTTGTGGAACTTACAACATTACAGAGCGCAGAACTGCAGAAAGTTGCAGTCGGCATCGATATCAGAAGCGGACAGTCATTTGATGAGCTGCATGGTGTATTAGACCACATGAAGGATAATGGGGTTGAATACGAGATCCTGTTTTTGGATGCCGAAGATTCTGTTCTGGTAAAACGATATAAGGAAACGAGAAGAAATCATCCTTTAGCGGGCGGCGAGCGCGTGGACAAGGGAATTGAAGAGGAAAGAAAGCGTCTGGCGTTTTTAAAGGAGCGCGCAGACTATATTATAGATACAAGCCAGCTTTTGACGAGAGAGTTAAAAGCGGAGTTGGACAAAATATTTATACAGAATCAGGACTACAAGAATCTGTTTATTACGATTTTGTCATTTGGATTTAAATATGGAATACCGGTCGATTCTGATCTGGTATTTGATGTCCGTTTTTTACCAAACCCGTATTATGTGGAGGGTTTACGGGCAAAGACCGGAAATGATAAAGAAATTCAGGATTATGTCATGCAGTTTCAGGAAGCAAATGTTTTTTTGGACAAACTTGAAGATATGTTAGAGTTTCTGATCCCGAATTATATCACGGAGGGCAAGAATCAGCTTGTGATCTCCATAGGATGTACGGGAGGAAAACACAGGTCTGTAACACTGGCAAATGAATTATACAAACGTCTGTCAGGGAAAAAGGGTTATGGACTGAAAATCGAGCATCGTGATATTGGCAAAGATGCTTTAAGGGGAAAATAAAAGATGTCTTTTTCAAGTGAAGTGAAACAGGAGTTAGCAAAGCAGAGTGGAAAGAGCAGACATTGTCAGATCGCTGAACTTGCGGCGTTAGTTGCTTTTGACGGAAAGCGTCAGCAGCTGATCGGGGATGCGGGAGATGTGCTGGATTCGGAAAATCCGCTTCTGCAGGAAAAATATGGACTGTTACTGGCACAGCTGTTCCATGTTAATATAGAAGAGATAGATACATTGCCACCGGAACGCATTCTTGAGACAATCAAGATGTGGAATCAGTCTTTAAGGTGTGCAGACATCACAGAGACGGTAAATGGTATTTTACTGCAGCAGACATGTTGCAGGCGGGCATATATCCGGGGAGCATTTTTAGCAGGTGGATCGATCAGTGATCCGAATAAGTCTTATCATTTTGAGATTGTCTGCCGGGAAATTGCGCAGGCGAAACAGCTTCAGGATGCAATCAACAGTTTTGAGATGGAAGCAAAGATCGTAGAACGAAAGAAACACCAGGTCGTATATTTAAAGGAAGGTGCCCAGATCGTGGATATGTTAAATATCATGGAAGCACATGTGGCACTGATGAATCTTGAAAATGTGCGTATCTTAAAAGAAATGAGAAATTCTGTCAACCGAAAGGTAAATTGTGAGACGGCAAATATCAGCAAGACTGTGGCGGCAGCCGTAAAACAGCTTGGCGATATTGAATATATTAAACAGAATGCAGGCTTAGACAGTCTGCCTGAAAACCTAAAAGAAATGGCGTTGCTGCGGTTAGAGTATCCGGATACACCGCTTAAGGAACTGGGAACATATCTCGATCCTCCGGTCGGAAAATCGGGAGTGAACCACAGGCTGCGCAGGATCAGTGAGATTGCAGATGAGCTGCGTGAAAAAGAATAATGTGGAAATATATTATTGATACGTAGCTGCTGTATTGGAGCATAAACATAAAGTGTGTAAAAAGCAGCACAGGAATGGAGGGTAGTGTGAAAAATAAGATTTTTCACACGTAAGATTTGTGCTAACGCACAAACTTGAGATGCGCAAAAAACAGCGCAAGAATGGAGATTATCATGAAAAAGGGTGTAGTGGTAAACATGCAAAACGACTTAGAGGCAAGACCAATTGCGCTTTTAGTGCAGAAGGCAAATCAGTTTTCCAGCCAGATCTATATGGAATCCGGGGATAATAAGAGAGTCAATGTCAAAAGCATTATGGGCATGATGAGTATGGCTCTTTTAAATGGAGAAGAGGTTGTGATCGATGCTGAGGGTGAGGACGAAGAGGCTGCAGCTGCGGCAATCGAGGAATTCCTGACAAAATAACAGAACAGGTGTAGGGAGCGTATGGAAGAAAAGAAAACATTACTATTTATTTTCAATCCGTTTTCCGGAAAAGCACAGATCAAAAATCAGCTGATGGATATTGTGGATACCATGGTAAAAGCTGGATATGAGGTAACGATTTACCCGACACAGGCACCGGAAGATGCGATACATAAGGTGGAAGTGGACGCAGAGAAATATGATCTTGTTGTATGCAGCGGAGGGGACGGTACACTTGATGAAGTGGTAAGCGGTATTATGCACAAAGGGCTTACCGTGCCTTTGGGATATATTCCGGCGGGCAGCACGAATGACTTTGCAACATCACTGGGAATCCCGAAAGATATGGTCAAAGCAGCCGATGCAGCGGTGAATGGAAGAACATTTCCTTGTGATATTGGTGCATTTAACAATGATTATTTTGTCTATGTGGCAGCGTTTGGTCTTTTTACGGAAGTGTCTTATAAGACAAGCCAGGAGTGGAAAAATGTACTTGGACATGCGGCATATATCCTTGAGGGAATGCGCAGTCTGCATGATATCCCGTCTTTCACTATGCAGGTAGAGTACAATAATGTGCGGATCCAGGATGAATTTATCTATGGAATGATCAGCAATTCCACATCGGTGGGTGGATTTAAGGGAATGACCGGAAAAGATGTGCTTTTAGACGATGGCGTGTTTGAGGTTACCCTGATCAAAAAACCACGCAATCCGATTGAACTCAACGAGATTATTGCATCACTCATCAATCTGGTGGATGATACGG
>OHKO01000685.1_pt1 | contig 10738 bp, 12 predicted proteins | sample 1568851 | NCBI WGS metagenome assembly OHKO01 (sample SAMEA3879549, study PRJEB24766) | human gut metagenome | biome: human-associated habitat; feature: feces | place: USA | collected 1985/1987 | reverse complement strand
ATGCCTGCAAGATCAAAAGTTATGACCTGAATTATCAAAGCATTAAGGGCTACGGTCTGATGAACTGGTAACAGAGATTTTTTAGAAGGAGTGATAGACGATGGCAAAGAACAAAATTGAACGCATTGACCAGGAGATTACCAAGGTCCGCGAGAAGATCGCAGAGTATCAGGAAAAGCTCAAGGTGCTGGAGGCACAGAAAACCGAGGCGGAAAATCTGGAGATCGTCCAGATGGTGCGCGCTTTGCGTATGACCCCTGCCCAGCTGAGCGCCATGCTGTCCGGCGGCACAGTTCCCGGCAGTATGGTGGATGACAACAACGAACAGGAGGAAAACAGCTATGAGGAATAAACGATTGCTCCGAACACTTTCTGCCCTTTGCCTGACGCTGGTTCTGGCATCGGGCTTTACCATTCCCGCTTTTGCCCAGGGCGCAGCGCCGCCCCCGGCAGAGGATACCACCAATGACAGCAATGTGGTGGTGGAAGAACCCGAAAAAGCACCTCCGCTGACCCCGGAGGGTAACGCCGCTCTGGTGGATGATTTTGGTGGCAACAAGCAGCTCATTACCGTTACAACCAAGGCAGGCAACTATTTTTATATCCTGATCGACAGGGCCAATGAGGATAAAAAGACTGCTGTTCACTTTCTGAACCAGGTGGATGAAGCGGACCTGATGGCGCTGATGGAGGATGGAAAACCCAAAGAGGAGCTGCCTGCGGTGTGCAGTTGCACGAAGAAATGTGAAGCAGGGGCAGTCAATACGGCCTGTCCGGTCTGTGTAACTGATAAGAGTAAATGTACGGGAAAAGCACCGGAACCTCCGGCAGAAACATCGGAGCCGGAAAAAGAGAAGCCTGCCGGACTGAACCCGGCTGCCCTGATCCTTCTGCTGGCTCTGCTGGGCGGCGGTGGCGTATTTGCCTACTTGAAGCTCATTAAGAATAAGCCTAAGACCAAGGGCAATGACAGTCTGGACGATTATGATTATGGCGAGGAAGATTCCGAGGAATGGGAAACCGAGGATGAGGAGTCGGACGAGCCGGACGCTGACGGGGGCAGCACAGAAGAAGATGACGAGGACAGTGTGAAATGACCCGTTTCACAGACAGTCCCTATGAACGCATGATGACACGCAGGCCGGAGGGCGGGAAGGAAACTTCCCGTCCTCCCTCTTTGCCCCAAAGCCACCCCTGTTATGGCTGCGGAAATTATGGAAGCCCCTGCGTAGGTGTCTGCCACCGTGAGATGGAACGATGGCTCAAAGAAAGGAAACGAAAAAAATGAGTGTTCTGATTATATTTATCAAGCTGATTGCTGTTTTTGACCTGCTGGTGATCGCCGTGTATTTTGGCGGCGACATTCTTTCTACCATGTTAAACAAACTTCGGAGAAAGCCAAAGCAAGATGACCCCTTTGATTTCTCCTTAGATACCGTGACAGTTTCATTGTCCATAGATTCTATCCGTCAGCTTTGTTCCGACGATGCGGCAGATTTTGTGGAAGAAAAGATCCTGCCAAATGCGGAGAAAACAATGGCCGTGCTGACGGAACAAGAACAGACGGCGGCTCGTCTGCTCTTATCCGCTCTAATCGGTTTTCTTGCAGCAGAAGCTCCTATGGATGAACAGAGCTTTCCTTTGATGATGGAACTTCTGAACTGCATGGAAGGGGAAAAAGAAGATGGTTGTCAGGATGCAGTAGATAGTTTACTTGAAGATGCCGCCTGCAATACCCGCCGTCACGAAGAATATTACAGCAATTATCAACGCTACCAGCTGATGCAGGTGGATAAAACCCGTGTCATTTTGGCTTGCCGTATCATCATCAATGACCTGCTGGGGAAACTGTACCGCTATGACTACCGGTTTGGTTATAACCTGCTACTGGATGAGGAAAACAGCATAGAGAAAAAACTGCACACGCCTGTGCGGGAAGAATGGGAGGCTGAAGATTATGAATTTAGTGATTGCTGAAAAACCATCGGTTGCACAAAGTCTGGCTACGGTAATCGGTGCAACTGCTCGTAAGGATGGGTATCTGGAGGGTAACGGCTGGCGTGTCAGCTGGTGCGTGGGCCACCTGGCCGGTCTTGCGGATGCAGACAGCTATGACCCCAAGTATGCCAAGTGGCGATATGATGATCTGCCTATCCTGCCGGAACATTGGCAGATGGTAGTGGGAAAGGATAAGAAAAAGCAGTTTGATATTCTCAAAAAGCTGATGAATGCCCCGGATGTGACGGAAGTGGTAAATGCCTGCGATGCCGGACGCGAGGGCGAGCTGATCTTTCGCAGCGTCTACGAGCTGGCGGGTTGCCAGAAGCCCATGAAGCGGCTCTGGATTTCCAGTATGGAGGACTCTGCCATAAGGGAAGGCTTTGCAAACCTGCGCCCCGGTGCGGATTATGACGGACTTCGGGATGCTGCCCTCTGCCGTGCCAAGGCCGACTGGCTGGTGGGGATCAATGCGACAAGGCTTTTTTCCGTGCTGTATCACCGAACCCTCAACATCGGGCGCGTGATGTCCCCGACGCTGGCGCTTATTGTTCAGCGAGAAGCTGAGATCGACACCTTTCAGCCGATTCCCTTTTATACCGTGGCGCTGGAGCTGCCCGGTCTTACCGTATCCGGGGAGCGCATGGCGGATAAGGCTGCTGCCGAGCAGCTGAAAGAAGCCTGTCAGGGTGCAAATGTCACAATCAAAAAGGTGGAGTGCAAGGAAAAGTCCGAAAAGCCGCCTGCCCTCTATGACCTGACTACTCTGCAAAGAGATGCCAACCGCCTGCTTGGATTTACAGCCCAGCAGACCCTGGACTATCTGCAAAGCCTGTATGAAAAGAAGCTCTGCACCTATCCCCGTACTGACAGCCGCTATCTGACCGGTGATATGGCAGACAGCCTGCCGGTGCTGGTGAATCTGGTTGCCAATGCTATGCCGTTTCGCAAAGGAATCTCCATTTCCTGTGACTCCCAGACGATCATCAACGATAAGAAAGTAACCGACCACCACGCAGTAATCCCTACCAGAAATCTCAAGGATGCAGACCTTTCTGCCCTTCCTGCGGGAGAAAAAGCGGTGCTGGAGCTGGTGGCCCTGCGTCTGCTGTGCGCCGTAGCCCAGCCCCATATCTATTCGGAAACCGTTGTGATTGCAGCGTGTGCCGGTGGGGAGTTTACCACAAAAGGAAAAACGGTGAAGCATCCCGGATGGAAAGCACTGGAGGACGCTTACCGTGCCAAAATGAAGGATGCAGAGCCGAAAAAAGAGGGCGCAGAGAAAGCCCTGCCGGAGCTGACCGAAGGACAGACCCTTTTGGTTGCTGCGGCAATCGTCAAAGAAGGCAAAAGCAGTCCGCCTCAGCACTTTACGGATGTGATATTTTGTGAGCGTAAGGAGTGGATAGGAATTGAAGAAAGGAGTTCAGCATGAGAAGAAAAAAAGATAAAAGCAATGGCATTACTGCTTTGTATGAAAGACTGTCTCGTGATGATGATAATGCTGGAGAGAGTAACAGTATAGTTCATCAAAAGCAAATGCTTGAAGATTATGCTATGAAACATGGTTTTACGAATCTTGTTCATTTTACCGATGATGGTTGGAGTGGAGCGACCTTTGACAGACCTTCATGGAACAGACTTGTTGAAGGTGTTAAAAACGGAGAAATCACTGCCTGTATCTGCAAAGATATGTCCAGAATCGGCAGAGACCATTTGCAAGTAGGTTTTTTCACTGACATTCTGTTTAGAGAAAAGGAAGTTCGATTTATAGCAATCAATAATGGTATTGACAGTGACCGTCAAGAAACCAGTGAGTTTGCCCCTTTTCTGAATATCATGAATGAGTGGTTTGTCAGGGACACAAGTAAGAAAATTAAAGCTGTACTGAAATCCAGAGGTTCTTCCGGCAACGCTCATACAAGTAATATCCCACCATACGGCTATTTGAAAGACCCCGAAAACCCCGACCATTGGATTATTGATGAAGAAGCTGCTGAAGTAGTCCGCAGAATTTATCGCATGACTATTGAGGGAAAAGGACCTTATCAGATAGCAAGAGAACTTTCAGAAGAAAAAATTGAAAGACCATCTTATTATCTTGGCAAAAAGGGGCTTGGAAATCATGCAAGCAACTATGACAAAGAAAATCCGTATATGTGGCGAGGAAATCAGGTTACTACTCTGATTGCCCGACCAGAGTATATCGGAAAGACTGTCAATTTCAGGACATTCAAAAATTCCTATAAGGACAAAAAGACGAAAAGGGCAGATAAGGAAGATTGGGTGGTTTTTGATGATACACAAGAGCCTATTGTCGATGAAGAAACATGGCTGCTTGCTCAAAAGTTAAGACAGAATGTAAGAAAAGCAGATCCTATGGGCGAGCCTAATGTTCTGACCGGAAAGATTTACTGTGCTGATTGTGGTGCGCCGATGTATAATCACAGGCAGCGGAAAGGGCGAGAAAGAATATACTATACTGCCAAAGGCGAAAAAAGGACAAGTTATTCCAATCCGGCAGATTGTTATGAATGTTCCACATATAATCTTGCTTATCAGAAGTATGACCGACATTGTACTTGCCACCATATTTCAACAAAAGCACTTAAAAGCATCATTCTGAAAACCATACAGGAGACTTGCCATTATGTTTCTTTGAATGAGCGGGAGTTTGTTTATTCTCTGCAAGAAGAATCGGCGATGAAAGATATTGCTGTTTCTGAAACTGTAAAAAACCGCATTGAAAGAAATCAGAAGCGAGTTCACGAACTGGATATGCTTATCAGGAAAATCTATGAAGATAATGTGATTGGAAGATTGCCGGACAGACTTTTTCAGAGTATGCTTACTGATTATGAAAATGAGCAGAACGAGCTGAACAAGATTATTGAGACTGACACCGCTGATATGCAACGGATTATAGGCGGTCAAAATAATGTGGAGCGTTTTCTAAAGCTGGTTAAAAAGTATGAGAATATTACAGAACTTACTCCTGCCATGATAAATGAATTTATCGATAAAATTCTGGTTCACGAGCCACAAGGAAAAGGTGCAGACCGCACCACAGAGGTGGAGATATATCTTAACTATGTCGGGCAATTTCAAGTACCTGTGGAGCAGCATGAACCAACAGAGGAAGAAAGGATTGCTGCTGAAAAAGAGGCGGAACGACTTCGCAGAAAACGAGAATCCAATCGTAAGTATATGAAAAAGATTCGTGAGAAATCAAAAGAATTTGCGGAGCATGAGCGTATAGCAGAAGAAAAAAGTTCTGATAGCAATGTGTGTGTTGAACAGAACGTCACAAGCAAATCAAATCGGCAAAAAGTGAAAGGAGAAAAAATAGCATGACAGAATTGAAATCACGAATCCATGACAAAAGCAACGGTCTGGACTATGTTCTTGTGGGCGATTACTATGTGCCGGACTTGAAGCTACCGGAGGAACACCGCCCTATCGGTATGTGGGGCAGACTGCACAGGACATATTTGGAGCAGTACCGCCCTACAAGGTTCTCTGCCCTCTGTTTATCCGGCGAACTGCATACTTACCTTGCTGACCTGGACGAACAGGCAACGGAAAGGTGCAGCCTTATCATTGAGCAGATGAAACAAGCCGAGGGCGTGACCGAAACCATGAAAGCAGACAATCAGATGTTGTGGGTACAGTCCATGAACTCTATCCGTAACCGAGCCGAAGAAATCATCAGACAGGAAATGATTTACTGCTGATTTTATCAAGTCCAAAACCAACAAATTTGTATCGTAAACGAAGCGACAGGTATTTCCTTATGAAGTGTCTGTCGCTTTTCATTTATCAAACTTTAAGGAGGAAAACACAATGAAGATGAACCGGAATGAAATGGAAGCCCTTTATGCCTTTGGCTGTCCGAACCTGAAAGCAACTGTCGAGCGTTTGCGTATGGTAGCTGCCCTTGCACCCGATCCAGTGGCGAAGAAGCTGTTTTATATGCTTTCCGTCAAGCTGAGTGCTGAGGGTGTTGAAAGGTGGTATCGCTGCTTTTACTGCAAGCTGCGTGTGTTGAAAAACCATAGGGAGGGCTGCTATGACGAGACTGACGAAGATTGAGAAAGAAACAATCGTTCTCTTTAATGAGGGCGAGGACAAGGCAAATATCTACACCCACAACGCCGGATTGAAAAAGAGGTTGGCTGCTTTTGCTAAGAAGTACCCTGACCTTTGCCGACTGGAAAAATCCAATGTTCAAGGCGGTGTTTCTTATGAGCTGGCAAAGTCCCGTCTGTCTATCCGTTTCCTGCCGCCTTACAGTGAGGAACGCAGACAGAAAGCCAGCGAATATGCGAAAAAGCATGGGCTGAACAGCCAGCAGGGATAATGTGATAATCAGGGCTGATATGCGGTTAAAATGTCAGGTGCAGACCTGATGTTTTGACCGTTGCCTATCGCCTGTGAGGAAAGTATCGGGGACTATGGATTTTGCGGAAATGTGCGTTACAAGGCTTGAACAGGAACTCTGTACACAAAATTTTTTCTTCCATTCTTTAAGTTGATGAAGTATAATGAGATATGAAAAATTGAGGTTTTTAATACTCGATTTCAAACAATCATTTTTATATAGCTGGAACTATGGAGGGCAAAAATGAATAATTTTTTACGAATGTGTTTGAATATAATTACACAAATAGGTCCCTATTTAGTTGTACTTCTTCTTTTGAAATATCTTGTAAATCTTCAACAAAAGAGAGCTAAAGAACGAGAGGAAGAACAGAAAAAGGGAATAATTAGGACGCATTATATAATAAAAACCGAAAAAGTACTTACTATGTTTTTTGTATTGGCGGTGTTTCTTTTTGGGGGAGCTACGGTAGCCAGTGCTATTCAACAAGATGATTTATTGCCACCAATTGGTTTTAGTATTTTCTTTATTGTTTCTTTAATCGGCTCATTGAACATGATTATGTGGAAACTGGAAGTGAACGGAGATGAAATCACATGGCGTTCAACTTTTGGAAGAAAGAGAACTTTTCACTTTGAAGATATTACCTATTGCGAGAGAAAGAAAGGTTCTATGCGTGTATATGTAAATGGAGAAAAATTATTTACCATTGATAGTAATATTGACAAAGAAGAATTTATGGAGGACATAAAAAGAAGAAGAATCCCTGTAAAATCTTACTGGGCAAATCAGCATAAGAAAAATCGTAAATGACATAGATTTTATAACAGTACGATGTTAGACAACTGAATATGACCGTCAAGGTCAGATGAAGAAACCGATGTATTGAGCGTAAAGCGATCATGCGTCGGTTTTTCTTATTTCATGAGCTGACAGAATTCCGACTGTATATCACCCGTGAGGAAAGTATCGGGGACTATGGATTTTGCAGAAATGTGCGTTACAGGTAAGTAAAAAAACTACTTGATAGAGTGTAAATTGAATTGTTCATATCGGTATGATATAATTTACTGAAATGAAGCAAGAAGGTGGACTTTTGTATGAAAAAATTTTTGAAAATATTGCTAATCGTTATAGGAATAGTTTTTTTGATTTTTGCAGCGCTGATATGTATTGGACTGTTTGTTGATTATGATGACCATATTGAAAATGGTCGTTATACTTATGTTCCGGAAGATGACAATAAAGACAATGCATATGTCGAATTCAATTTGAGTGATTACGATAAAAAGGATTCTGAACTCATATATTATAGTTCTGTCGAAGAAGCTATTTTGAATTCCCCCTTAAAAGCAGAACATGAAGATTTATCAGCTCCAGAAGATTTTCTTAATCATGTTGATGAAATATTGCATATATGGAATGGCAAACAGTATGATACGATTTTCTATCGAGCAGGAAGTGATAACGATCCCGTTCAAGGTTTTGTGATTGCACGCTGCAAAAAACAGATAGAAAATGAAAGTACACAATATGCGTTTGTAAATGCCACACCATCTGCCACTACACCAGATACCACTTATGGGGGAGACTTCAAAAAATTTATCCATTTATCTTTAACAATAAGTGATATTCAACAAGACTTAAATCCAAATTATCCAGATACCAGATTCGTTTTTGGCTATGCACATGATAAAGAAATTTACTCATTAGAAGTAGAGGGTCAAAAGCCAGATGGAATTATAGAATATGAAGAATATGGTAGAACGATGTATATGTGGTATTATAACGATTTGGAAAGCAATAAAAGAGGCGATTGTCTGAGCTACTCAGTAGATGTGCCAGAATAATTTTTCAAATTGGCTAATCTGCCACAACTGAATATGACCGTTAAGGTCAGATGAAGAAACCGATGTATTGAGCGTAAAGCGATCATGCGTCGGTTTTTCTTTTTGCAAAATAGTCCGGTGGACTGTTTTGCAAAACCGAAGGAACTGACAGAGCTTGAGACGGGGCGAAGTCAGTTTGTTCGGGCGGGAGTACAGAGGGTGCAACCCTTTGTGCATGGGTACAGGGAATGCAATACCCCTGTGCAGGTCAAGGGCGGCAGCCTTGCCCAGTTAAGTGGCGTTTCGCCACTTAGTACTGGGTATTACTTGACGCAGAAAGCCGCAAGGAATCAGCTTCGCTGCCCTTCTCCCCTGTCGGGGAAATCAAAAAGAAAAGGAGGAACTCATGTGAAATTAACAAGGCACAATGGACGAGCTGGAAAGAATGGCGTTTATAATCCGAAGCACAATGACCGCAGTTTTGACATTGCCAACAGCGAACACATTGACGAAGAACGAGCCAAACAAAATCTCTATTGGGACTGTTACAATGGCTTCCGCAATTTCAAAAATCCCGATAAGGAAAATGAGCTGTCTGCCACTTTTGAAGATGTGGAACAGCTTTTTTATCGTCAGCGGTATCGTGATTTTGTAACCGGACAGAACGAAAGAAATGTGAAGAACCGACACCCTGAAAGGAATAAGGAAACCGGTGATTTGCTCAAAAGCAAAAAGACCTGTCCAGAGGAAACGGTCTATCAGATTGGAACACTTGATAATCATGTTCCACCGGAACTGCTCATTGAGATTGTCACAGAATTTATGGAAATCGTAAATGAGCGTTTCGGCTCTCATGTCCATATCCTGAATTGGGCGCTGCACTTGGATGAAAGCACCCCTCATATTCACGAGCGTCATGTGTTCGACTGTGAAAATCAATATGGGGAGATTGCCCCACAACAGGAAAAGGCTTTGGAAGCACTGGGATTTGAACTGCCGGAACCGGAGAAGCCTGTCGGAAGAAAAAATAACCGCAAGATGACTTTCGATTCAGCCTGCCGAGTGTTGCTGTTCGATGTGGCGAAAAAGCATGGCTTACAACTGGAAGAAGAACCCGAATATGGTGGTCGTGCTTATCTGGAAAAACAGGACTATATTCTTTTCAAGCAAAAGGAGCAACTGGCAGCACAGGAGCAAAAGTTGGAAGAACTCACGATGAAGATTGAAGATGTGGAAGCTCTGGTGGACGAGGTTGCCGATATTGCCTATGACAAGGCGGTTGAGGTCGTTGCTGATACTGTAAAACTGGAAACGCACAAGGAGGATATTAAGCTGGTGGAGCAGTCTAAAGCGTGGGTTCTCTCCCCTGAGCGTAAGGCTTCAAAGAAAGAAGTTGAGTATGCAGTGAAACGATTGGATGGCGTGATTGCCAGAATCACAAACGCTATGAAATCAACCATTCAGAAAATCCAAACCACGCTGATGAAACCGGAGGTCAAAAAAGCCGGAACGGAGCAAATCAAGAAGAAAGCTAAAAGTTCCATTATAGAGCAGTTGAGCCGCAAAAAGAAAGAAATAGCAGAGCGTGAAGTCAGCCGGACGGATCAGGCAAAAAGCAAAAAACAGGATATGGAACTCTAAAGCATTTGCTGTTTTCACTTTGAAAATGACAGGTGCTTTTGCTTTAGGGAGTAAGAAAATATCTTCCATTCTTTAGGTTGATGAAGTATAATGATAGTAAGAAATTTTTTGTAATGACCTTAATCCAATAAGTGATTTTGCAATTATTCAGTAAAGGATGTAATTATATGAAAAAAGTATTGTTGCTTTCCAGTGTGATTATTATACTCGGTTTAACAGGCTGCTCTAACAAATATTTCAATGACTGGTTTAGCTCTGAACAAAATGAAACGGATAAGATGTGTCAACAAATTATCGAGGCATGTAAGCAACAGGATTCAGAGAAACTAAAATCTCTATTTTCCGAAGAAAGCAAAAAGAACATTGAGAATTTAGACACTGAAATCTCTGCTTTTTTCGATTATATTGAGGGCAGTATCCAAAGGTTTGAGGGCGATTGTGCATCATCAAGTGAAAGCAACTATGGTAAAAGGAAAACGGAATTGGATGGTATGTATCTCATATTGACAGAGAAGGAAAGGTATTGTATGAATTTTTATATGTATAGTCAGGATGATGAAAATGCCCAAAATGTGGGGATATATAAAATTGAAATTGCATTGGAGAGCGAAGTGGCTGAGGATAATTTTATATGGGATAATCCCCCAAACGGTATTTTTGTTGGAGGACAAAATTGATTTTTGTTATGAGAGAACATTAAAGTATAAAGTATAAATTTCGGATGGTATAAGAAAAACTGACTACAATTAAATCTTCACAGCTTTACTAAGCAGGAGATCCGAAAAGGTCTCCTGCTTTTTTGCACCCCAAATTGAATATGGAACTCTAAAGCACTTGCTGTTTTCACTTTGAAAATGACAGGTGCTTTTGCTTTAGGGAGTAAGAAAAT
>OHKO01000679.1_pt1 | contig 10767 bp, 8 predicted proteins | sample 1568851 | NCBI WGS metagenome assembly OHKO01 (sample SAMEA3879549, study PRJEB24766) | human gut metagenome | biome: human-associated habitat; feature: feces | place: USA | collected 1985/1987 | reverse complement strand
GCTCGCTTCTCTGGAAGATACTTATGTAGTTGGAAAAATTAAAGCGAAAGCACATCCATTTGTTGAATACTTTAAGTTTTTGAAAACTTTGGAAGATGAAAATACAGTTGCAAAACAGACTATCCCTTCACCGGGACAGTTCTATGCATATTTTACAGGCGCAGAGCTTTTAGCAGATACACTTGCAATCTACGGAACAGAGGAAGCATTTGCAGAAGATGTAATCAAGGCTTACAATGAATTTGTTGCTGAAATATATGCAGCAGGCTGTAGAAATCTCCAGTTTGATGACTGCGTATGGGGCGGAATGGTTAATCCAAAGCTTGCTGTTGCGCTTACAGGCAGAAGCGGTGAGGCTCTTGAAGAGTACAAGAAGCTTATGCTTAAGTTAAACAACGAGGTTGTAGCTGCTGCACCAGAAGACCTTCTTATCAACACACATGTGTGCAGAGGTAACTATCATTCAACATTCTTCAGCTCAGGTGCATACGACAGCGTTGCTGATCTGCTTTTTGGTGAGGAAAATGTTAATGCTTATTATCTTGAATATGATGATGAGCGTTCAGGTGGATTTGCACCATTAGCAAAGGTATCCGGGGACAAGAAGGTTGTTCTTGGACTTGTTACAACTAAGACACCAGCGCTTGAAAACAAGGAACTTGTTATTAACAGAATTCATGAGGCAGCAAAATATGTTTCTCTTGACAGACTGTATCTGAGCCCACAGTGTGGATTTGCTTCATGCGAGATTGGAAATAAGCTTACAGAGGAAGAGCAGTGGGCTAAGTTAAAGCTTGTCAAGGAAATTGCTGAAGAAGTATGGGGATAAATATATAAAAACATAAAATAAACCTTGCATAGTCTACAAATTTACGATATACTACATCCATAAGCAGATACTTCTTTTTTCTAATTTTCTTTTGCCGGCGCTCGCCGGTGTCTAAAAATTCAAGAATTCCTGCTTAGAACCCAATGAACAACAAAATTTATCTAAGGAGGAAAACGTGATTAGAGAACTGAAGATTGCAGTAAGCGCTTCCAGGAAAGAAGCGCAGTACGATGAACATGCCAAAAACATCGCGGGGCAGAAATTCATCATAGCCAACATTTTGGCAAAATCCGTGGAAGCTTTCCGGGGAATGAAGCCGAAAGACATCATTCCCTACATTGAAGGGGAGCCGTACATCAGCAAAGTGCCGGTGGAGCCGGGACTGACCAATGCCGCCTGGGTGGAAAACGGGCAGCGTGTGGTCGGATTCAACACGGAAAATCAGGAAATCAACGAGGGACTGGTACGGTTTGATGTAATCTGCTATGTGCGGCTGCCGGAGCGGGATGGAGAAAAGGTACCTGACGGTGAAAAGAAGCCGCTGACCCAGATAATCATCAATCTGGAGATGCAGAAGGACCAGCCCAGGGAATATCAGATTTTAAATCGTGCTGTCTTTTACGTGAGCCGGCAGATTTCCGCCCAGAAGGAGAGGGACTTTACGGGCTCCCATTACGACGATATCAAGAGCGTGTACTCTATCTGGATTTGCATGAATATGGAGGAAAACAGTATGAGCCATATTCATCTGACCAAAGAGGATATGATGGGAAGCCAGCAGTGGAGGGGAGGACTGGATTTGTTCCATATCGTTATGATTGGGATTGGAAAAGACCTGCCCGGACAGGAAGAAAACTATGAACTGCACCGGTTTTTGGAAACCATATTTTCCCAAAAGCTTGCGGTGGAAGAAAAGTTACATATAATGAAAACAGAGTATGATATATCAGAGGAAGAAGATTTTAGAAAGGATGTGAACGAGATGTGCAACTTAGGTGAAGGAATTATGGAAGAGGGCATTGCCATTGGAGAAACGAGGGGAATTGCTATTGGAGAATCGAGAACAATCCGAAGTATGCACAAAAACGGCTTCACAGCAGAGCAGATAGCGGCGGCTATCGATAAGGATTTGGAAGAAGTAAGAGCCGTTCTGACGGATTTTTGAAATTGCCAAATCCCCCATATGGTGGTATGATTTCGGTAGCGTAGAGAGGTCGGTGCGGAAAGCGGCGCCGGCAAGGAAAGGGTATGATAAGTCAGATGAGAATGCAGGAGAATTACATAAATGCGCTTGACATCAGGTGGTCATACAACCATGCCAAGAAGATGGAAAAAATCTGTTCCAATCCCAAGTTAGGATACCGGACATCAGGCTCCGAGGCGGAGCTGAAAACCGGCGACATGCTGGCGGAAACCATGCGGAAGATTGGTTTCCCCAAGGTATATAAGGATGCCATAAAAGTGGATGCATGGGAGTTCAACAAAGCGGAGCTTACCTTTGAAGACAGACACGGAAAGGCAAGAAAGGTACAGCTCGGAGCTTACCAGACCCATTTTGTGACAGAGGGCGGGCAGAATTTCACCCTTGCCTATGTGGGGAAGGGAACCAGACAGGACTATGAAGGCATAGATGTAAAAGGAAAATTGGTGCTGGTGGACATTAACCAGCGCGATGAATGGTGGATAAATTTCCCGGTTTACCAGGCACACCTGAAAGGGGCGGCAGCCGTCATTGCTGTGCAGACGGGCGGTTACGGAGAAGTGGATGATGCGGCGCTCAATGCGCAGGATATTGCGGGACCCGCCGATGCCCCTGCCTTTTCCATATCCCGGAAGGATGCGGAGCACATCAAGCATGCCCTGGGAGAAAACAAAGAAATAACGGTTACCCTGGATGCGGTATCCAAGGTGGAAAAAGACCGGACAACCTATAATATTGTGGGCGAAATTCCCGGAAAACATCCGGAGCGGCGGATTATGCTTTCCGCCCATTACGACTCCTATTTTGACGGATTTCAGGATGATAACACAGCCATAGCCATGATGCTCTGCATCGGAAAAACGCTGCTTCAGATTGGCTATCAGCCGGAAAATACACTGACCTTCTGTGCCATGGCAGCGGAGGAATGGGGCATTTCCGACACCCAGTTTGACTGGTCGACGGGAGCCTATGAGCAGGTATTTACCGTGCATCCCGAGTGGCGGGGCAGCGTGATTGCAGACTTAAATTTTGAACTGCCGGCGCTGGCGCACGGAACGAGAGCGCGGATACGCAGCACGTATGAATACGTTCCGTTTTTAGAGGAGTTTCTGAAGGATTTGCCCACTCTGACCCGGGCGTATCCGGAGGAAACAAGAGTAACGGCGCCGATAGAAACCTGGTCGGATGATTTTTCCATTGCGATTTCAGGTATTCCCTCCATGGTGGATGATTTCACGGGCGGCAGCTTCATGCAGACCAATTATCATTCCCAGTTTGACAACGACGGTTACTACGACGAAGATGTGTACCGGATGCATCACGAACTGTTCGGACTGCTTCTGATGGCGATTGACAAAACGGCGGTGGTTCCGCTTTCCTTTGCGGGCGTTATGAAAAAAGCGGAGGAATGCTTAAGCGATGAATGGTGCGAAAAATGCGGAGCGGACAGGGACGGCTTTGTGAAAGCGCTGCGGAAGGCGGCAAAAGCAGGAGATAAGGCTTATGAGAAAGTCTTAGAAGCAAACAGGGAATATGCACGATATAGTGCAGCCGCACAGAACGATGCCGGGGACAAAGAGGAAAATCCGGCTGCCAAAGCAGAGGCGCTTTACGAAAACAACCGCAATCTGGAAAAGGCATTGCTCCGGGCATTCCAGAAGGTGCAGGATACCTTTGTACGGATTGACTGGCACGGCATGGTATTGTTCCCGCAGGAAATTCTGCAGGAGCATCTGACTTTGCTGGATGGTGCCATCGGAAACCTGAAGGAGGGCAAAATTTCCGCAGCCCTTCGGAAACTGTATGAGATGGATAACAATTCTTATGCCTTTGCATTTGACAAAGAGGTGTACGAATATTTCACAAGAAACAGCTTAAATCAGCCCAAGGACAGACTGAAATGGGGCTACGGCAGAATTATCGGACACGAAGATTTGTTTGATGTGGTGGAAGCGCTGATTGGAAAAACAGATGCCGACTGCAGCAAAGAAATTACATTTTTGCAGGAAGCCTATGAGCGTCAGGTGGAACTGTTCCGAAACGAGATAACCGAAATGAAAAATAAAACAGAGGAGATAGCAGGAATTTTAAGAGAATTCTGACAGACTATGGAAAGTGATAATTTATATAAGGTAAAATTTGAGGACCTTCCCAAACTGGAGGTTCTCCTTAACAAATGTTTCTCAAAGGACCCCCTCTATGAAACCCTGATACCGGACGAGGAGGTGCGCAAGCGTCTGACACCGGAGCTTTTTAAGTGCGATATGACGGAATTTTACGAAACCTGTGAAATCTTTGCGGACAGCGAAGAATTAAACGGCGTGCTGGTGGTGTCCGATGAAGCAGAGCCTTACAATGTGCTGAAATATTATTTCAGCGAGGCAATGGCTTCTCTTAGGACGGAAGGCTATCTTTTGAAGGAAGACCATTCCCTGAAAACACTGTTCAATTTTATTTTGGGACGGGATTACCTGAATTCCAGTTGGACGGAGCAGCTTCACGTAAAAAACAGGATACATATCATTTACCTGGCGGTGGACCCCGAAATGCAGCACCATGGCATTGCGGCAAAGCTGATTGAGGAAACCATCCACTATGCGGAAGAGCATAAAATGATGCTTTCCTTAGAAACCCACAACCCGGAAAACGTGGCATTTTACCAGCAGTTTGGGTTCAAAACCTACGGCGTGCTCAACAAGCACTTTGACTTGAAGCAGTATTGTCTTATCCGTGAAGCGGGAGCTCCCGTTCCCTAATCCTCATCTTCTTCTATTTTAGAGCAGGGCAGGGAAAAGATAAATTCCGTGCCGACGCCTTCCGTGCTGATGACATTGATGTGTTCTCCATGGGAGGCGATGATTTCTTTTACGATGGAAAGCCCCAGTCCGGTTCCTTTTTTGTCCTTGCCGCGGGAGGAGTCCGATTTGTAAAAACGCTCCCAGATGAGTTTTAAGTCATCCTTGGGAATACCGATGCCGCTGTCTTTTACGGACACGAGCAGCTTGTTTTTCTTTTCGGAGGTCTCGATGCGGATGACGGAATCGGAATGGCTGAACTTTATGGCGTTGTCCAGAAGGTTATACAGAACCTGTTGGATTTTGCCCATATCCGCATTTACATACATGGTATTGCCGGTGAGGATAAGCTCAATGGCAAGTTTCTTTTTACGGCAGGTGCCCTCAAAGGAGGCAGCCGTATTCCGGATGACTTTGTTGATGTCAAAGTCGGTCTTGTCCAAAAGCATTCCCTTGGTATTTAAGTTATTCAGAGTAAGCAGACTGTTTGTGAGCTTTGTCAGACGGTCTGTTTCGTTCAACACAATCTGCAGATATTTTTCATGCAGCTCCGGCGGAATGGTGCCGTCAATCATTGCTTCCAGGTAGCCCTTGATGGAAGTAAGCGGGGAGCGGAAGTCGTGGGAAACGTTGGCAACAAACTTTTTCTGGTCGTCCTCGGAACGGGCAATTTCGCTTGCCATGTAGTTCAGGCAGGCAGCCAGATAGCCCATTTCGTCTTCACTTTCTACCTGAAATTCATAATGCATATTGCCGGAAGCGTACTGCTCGGTGGCATAGGTAATCTTTCGCAGCGGCTTGTATACAATCTCCGTAAAGAAAATCAGGATAATCATGGACAGGAAAAACAGAATGCACATGGTGATGTAGGAAATTGTCAGCAGACTGTTGGAAGACTCATAAACGGATGCCATGGAAGCATGGATGACCACATAGCCGTTTACCTTGTAATTGGTGGTAATGGGCGCAATGACATTGAGCATGGCTTCGTCATAATAATCGAAAAAATTGCTGACATTGTAGTAAGAATTCGCGGTGAGCGTAGGGTCGAAATTTTCGATAATCACCACTTCATCCACGTTGAGAGGATACTCCGTGGTAAGTACCATACGGCCGGACGGGTTAATAATCCAGATGTCGGAGTCTAAATAAACGGACAGGGCATCCAGCTGGTTTTTTACAGACTCTAAGGAAGTATCACTGGTATACAGACCGGAGCCGTACCTGTCTGCAATCAGTGTAGCCTCAGAATAGAGTGTATTCGCTTTTTCTCTGGTAAGCTGTTCTACCGTCAGCTTCGGCACAAAAACGGAAATAATAATAAATCCGAAGATGCCGAAGATGACATAGGCAAGCAGGAATTTTAAATACAGCGTTTTTTTCATTGCTTAATTTCCTTTTACCTCGAATTTATAACCGATGCCCCATATGGTGGAAATTTTCCAGGAGTCGTGGTCCTTGATTTTTTCCCGCAGCCTTTTGATATGTACGTCAACGGTACGGGTGTCGCCGATATATTCATAGCCCCAGATCTGGTCCAGGAGCTGCTCTCTGGTGAAAACATGGTTGGGAGAGGACGCTAAGAAGTACAGAAGCTCCAGCTCCTTGGGGGGCATGTCCACTGTGTGACCCATATAAATAACGGAGTAATTGGTCTGGTTGATGATTAAATCCGGATATTCCACGCATTTTTCGCTGACAGCGGGTTTGGCGGGAGCAGCCGGTTTGTAACGGCGCAGAACCGCCTTTACGCGGGCAACCAGTTCCTTGGAGTCAAAGGGCTTTTCCATGAAATCGTCCGCACCCATTTCCAGTCCCAGCACCTTATCAAAGACTTCGCCCTTGGCGGAGAGAATAATAATGGGAACCTGGTTTTTGGCGCGTACTTCACGGCAGACCTGATAACCGTCGATACCGGGAAGCATGAGGTCTAATAAAATCAAGTTGGGCTCAAAGGTATTTACGGCAGAAAGGGCGGATTCACCGTCCCCAACAATCATGGTTTCAAAGCATTCTTTTGTGAGATACAGGGAAATCAGCTCTGCAATATTTTCATCGTCATCCACGATTAAAATTTTCTGTTTGCTTACCATAGAAGCCTCCTTTTCAAATTCTGTTTATGTGTTACTTGAAGGTTACAATTGTGACACCTGCGTCACCTTCACCGTATTCGCCTAAGCGGTATTCTTTTACATATTTTAACCGTTTCAAATGGTTCTGAACGGCGCTTCTGAGGGCGCCGGTGCCTTTGCCGTGCACCACGCGGACAGTGTTTAAGTGGGACAGGTAGGCGTCGTCTAAATATTTATCCAGTGCTGCAACCGCCTCATCGCAGGTCATGCCGAGCAGGTTGATTTCGGGAGAAATCGTCATGGACTTGGAAAGACCGGATCTGCCGCTTCCCTTGCCGAAGCTCTGGGGCTTTAAGGATTTGGAGGACTGGGTTGCCGTATCGTCATCCGCAAGCAGCATCAGGTCATTGACGTTCACGGAAGAACGCATAATGCCGCACTGCACGAAAAGATTGCCCTTGGCATCGGGCAGAGTGCTTACGGTTCCCTTTAAGCCTAAGGAAATGACCTTGACGGAGTCGCCCTTTTTCAGCTTTTTCGGGTCTAACTTCGGAGCGCTCTGCTTCGGCGGCGTCTTTAAGGACAGACGGTCGTTCTTTTCATCAATTTTCTTGCGCAGGTTCTGACGCCGGGTTTCCAGCTGCTTGATATCGGTACCGGCATTGGCTTTGTTGAAACTGGAAATGGTTTCGTCTGCCACGTCCTTTGCTTCCTGCAGGATATTGCGGGCTTTTTCGTTGGCTTCCCGTAAAATGCGGTCCTTTGCCTGGTCGATTTTCTCATTTTTCGCTTTTAACTGCTGCTCTAAAGTCTTGATGCGTTCCTTGTAGGCAGTGATTTCTTCTTTTTCTTTTTCGATGTTCTTCCGGCTGTTTTCCAGATTGGCAATGACATCCTCGAAGCTCTCGTCCTCTTTGCTGATCTGTTCCTTTGCGGCATTGATAATGTCGTCGGAAAGCCCTAACTTGGAAGAAATGGCAAAGGCGTTGCTTTTGCCGGGAATGCCGATTAACAGCTTATAGGTGGGACGCAGGGACTCCACGTCAAACTCACAGCAGGCATTTTCCACAAAAGGAGTGGAAAGCGCATAGAGCTTCAGCTCGCTGTAGTGGGTGGTCGCCATGGTCCGGATGCCCCTGTCGTGCAGATGATTTAAGATGGCAATGGCAAGAGCCGCACCCTCCGTAGGGTCCGTGCCGGCGCCAAGTTCATCAAACAGGCACAGGGAATCTTCATCCGCATGTGCTAAGATGTCCACGATGGTCACCATGTGGGAAGAGAAGGTGGAAAGGCTCTGTTCGATACTCTGTTCATCGCCGATATCCGCGTAAACCTCCCGGAAAACGGAAAGCACGGAGCGGTCGGCAGCGGGAATATGAAGCCCGGCCTGTCCCATGAGGGTAAACAGTCCCACGGTTTTTAAGGAAACCGTTTTACCACCGGTATTGGGACCGGTGATGATCAGCAGATCAAAATCCTTTCCCAGGGTAATGTCAATGGGGACGACTTTCTTTTTGTCAAGCAGCGGGTGTCTGCCCTTTCGTATCCGGATGGCATGGTCTTCTTCAAACAGCGGCATGGTGCCGTTGTAATCCAGAGCGAGCTTGCCCTTGGCGAAAATAAAATCCAAGGTGGTCATGACCTTCTGCCCTGCCGCCATTTCGGCGGTATGCTCGCCTGCCATAGCGGAAAGCTCCGCTAAAATTTTCTCGATTTCCTTCTGCTCTTCGATGCCGAGCTGGCGTAGCTTGTTGTTTAATTCCACAACGGCGGCTGGCTCGATAAAGAATGTGGAGCCGGTGGAGGACTGGTCGTGGACCATACCGGAAACCTGTCCCTTGTACTCTGCCTTGACCGGCAGACAGTAACGGTTGTCACGCATGGTGATGACAGCGTCCTGCAGGTAGGTGCGCAGGGAGCCGTTTACCATGGAATTTAACTGGGAATGGATTTTCTCGCCGGTAAGGGCAATCTCCCTACGGATACGCTTGAGCGCGGGGCTGGCATCATCTGCCACTTCCTCCTCGGATAACAGGCACCGGCGGATTTCTTCGGAAACCGGTGTGAGGGGGGAGAGGGCATCAAAATAAGAAGACAGGGAATCTCTTTTCTCAGTGTCCTTGTCCTCTCTGCCATATGCCTTGATACGGGCGGTATTTTCTAAAAAATCAGCAATTTTAATCAGCTCGGGAGCTGTTAGGGAGCTGCCGATATCAAGGGATTTTAAGGAATATCCCAAATCCCTGTTGCCGCCGAAGGAAGTACTTCCGAAGCGCAGCAGCCTTGAGAGCGCATCCGCCGTTTCCTGCTGGGCGGTGCGGATGGCATGTATATCCGTGTCGGGAACAAGGCTGCGGCAGCATGCCTTTCCCGGTTCGGAGTCGGCTTTTTCGATAAGCCGGTGGATTATCTTGTCAAATTCAAGAGTGTGTAATGCTTTATTGTTCATCTTTTTCCTTTACCATATCGTTAATCAGGTCCATGATGGTGGAAATGGCGCTGAGCTGGTGGCTCTGCTTCATGGCGCTGATATAGCTCTGTCTGTTGCAATACAGCTCCTGCACTTTTTCCACTAAAAGAGTATCCGTGAGGTCGTCTTCGTCAACTACCATGGAAAATCCCTGTGCTTCAAAGGAACGTGCATTGAGTAACTGGTCGCCCCTGCTCTTGGAAGAGGGCAGAGGAATTAAAATATTGGGTTTGCCGAGAGCTAAAAGCTCACAGATGGCATTGGCGCCTGCACGGGAAATCACCAGGTCCGCCATGGCGAAAACGTCCTTTAACTCGGCTTTCAGGTATTCAAACTGCTTGTAGCCGGGTGTGTTCAATAAAAGATTGTCCATTTTGTCCTTGCCGCAAAGGTGAACGACCTGAAAATCCTTTAAGAGAGCGGGCAGGGCATCCCGGACGGCTTTGTTGACGCTGGCAGCGCCCTGACTGCCGCCGATAACCATAATAACCGGCTTGTTGGCAGTAAAACCGCACATGTCGAGTGCTCTGACTTTATCACCGGTGAAAAGCTCCTCGCGCACGGGGGAACCGGTAAGAACGGCTTTTTTCTCCGGCAGTAGCTTAACGGTTTCCGGAAAGTTGCAGCAGATTTTGGTAGCTGCACCTAAGCAGAGCTTGTTGGCAAGTCCCGGCGTCATGTCGGACTCATGCAGGATACAGGGAATATGCAGGGTATGGGCAGCACGTACCACGGGCACACTGACAAAGCCTCCCTTGGAAAATACCACATCGGGCTTGAGCTCCTTCAGAATTTTATGTGCCTGGGCAAAGCCCTTCATGACACGGAAGGGGTCGGTAAAATTCTTGGGGTCCATGTAACGGCGGAACTTTCCGGTGGAAATGCCGTAATACGGTATGCCGAAGTCGGCAATGAGCTTTTTCTCAATTCCATCATAGGAGCCCATATAATATACTTCAAAACCCGCTGCCTGCAGATGAGGCAGAAGAGCTAAATTCGGTGTAACGTGTCCGGCGGTGCCCCCGCCTGTCAGTACGATTTTCTTCATAATAATCCTTCCCTTCCCGAATGACAGGTTTCGCCTAAATTCATCTGAAACGCTGCCTTGTTTGAAATCTTTTACTGCTGCTGCATGGATTCCAGCGCTCTTGCAAGCTGGTCGGGGCAGGATGTGGACTTGTAACCGCAGCGAATACCCTTTAACTTTTTGATGGCGTCTTCGGGCTTCATGCCCTCCACCAGACGGGAAATGCCCTGCAGATTGCCGTTGCAGCCTCCCGTAAAGCTTACGGAATCGATAATTCCATCCTTGATTTCTATATCAATGGCAGAAGAACAGGTGCCGCTTGTCTTATATTTCATAATCATGACCTCCCAAATGGAACAAATTTTAATCTAAA
>OHKO01000671.1_pt1 | contig 10824 bp, 18 predicted proteins | sample 1568851 | NCBI WGS metagenome assembly OHKO01 (sample SAMEA3879549, study PRJEB24766) | human gut metagenome | biome: human-associated habitat; feature: feces | place: USA | collected 1985/1987 | reverse complement strand
GCTTTAATGGACTTGATCATCGGAACGCTACTTCTGATAATCGGTAAAATAATCGAGTAGCAACCGAGATTTAGGTGTTGGGAGCGAAAGCTCCCACCGCTTAAATTGTATCATTCAAAGCAGACATTGTCAATACGTATGAAAGAAATTTTTATCACATTAGGCATATTGCTTATCTCGTTCGGAGTAACAAAAATCGTATACTGGATTATAAAAAACGGAAAGAAGGATTGATATGAATTTGAGACAGCTCAGACTGGATAAGGGACTTACCGTGCCGGCTTTATCGCAACTATCGGGTGTGCCGGTAAGGACGATCGAAAACGTCGAGCGTAATGGCGACTGTAAAGTGTCGACAGCTAAAAAGCTTGCAGAAGCACTTAATGTAACACTTGATGAACTTTGCATATAACGGCATCGCCGGACTATTTCAGTCCGGCGATAATTTTTTCTTGTTCTTTTTTAGACAACTCCAGTGCCGTCATGACCTCTTCGGAATAACCGTTTTCTTCAGCTATATTCCTTGCGACAGCAAAGCTTATAAGCGTTGACGGCTTTGCAACGGCAATGCGCTCACCTCCGAAGTAGCCGACAAGCTTGCGGTATGCTTCGATACCGATTACCTCAGCTATTTCCGCCTGCGTTCCTGTCAGATGCTTTATCTGCAGATAATCAAGTTTTGATTTTGCCATCGGTATGCTCCTTTCTGCGCTTTTCCGCCCGAACATATCGTTTGATCGTGTCAATAAGCTCCGCACCCTGACGTTCTGAAAAGCCTTTGAAAATGTCATATTTCGGATTGACGGTAATACCAAGCTCTTTTTTAATAATGCCGCACAGTCGATCCTTAACTGTAACATCTGACGGTGATAACTTAGCAAGCTCGTACATTAGTCCGAAAATCTTGCCTATCTGAGCGTTACTTATATATGCTTTTACCTCCGGAGTTATAGCCCGGAGGTTTGCTTGCAATTGTCTGATTACTATATCCGCCTGCTCGTCGTTCAGCTCCGATATAGATTCCTTAAGTGTTAGCTGATATACAAATCCGTGCAGATCGTCTGATTTATTTCCGTCATCGACAAGTCCGCATTTCCGTCCCAGAGAGTAGATGTACCTGCGTTTCTGCTTTATATCCATTATAACACTGTTATCTTTGTCGTGTCAGATACCGATATAGCGCTATTTATCGATTTGATAACTTCTTCGACACTGCGTCCGTTTTCAATCGTTTCCAAAACAGTCATAAAACGCTGCCATTCAAGCGATTCAGCGAAAAGATATGCGTAATCCGCTGCGTCCTCTTCCGAAAATCCTCCAATGGCAATTAGGTTTTTGCAGTCTGTCAGGAAGTTCGCACCTTTAAGCTTCTTTTGAAGTGCGCTCTTTGCAGAATCATCACACGGCAACTGTTCGAAAAACTCATCAACAGTCAGTTTGCGTTCCGGCACAGTAATATCGGCTGCATAAACACTTGCAAATGTTCGTTCAAGTTCTTTGCTTTTGAAAGTATACTTTGGCTCGAGCGATTCTTTGATGTAGTCACCGAACGCATCACCCATCAAACGCTTCAGAACGGCAGGAGATATAATCTTTACTGTTCTGGCTTCGGTGTACGTAACGTCATGTCCGTCATTATCATCAAATGTGCAGGTTCTACGCTTGCTGTCACGGAGCTTTTCACCGCCGAGCTTCAAGAAAAACGCTTCAAGCTCCTTGAATTTAAGCTCAAGTTCAGCTTTTTCTTTTGTCAGCTTTGCTATTTCGGCTACTTTTGCGACAATTATTTCATTAGTTACTGTCATTTTATCACCGCCTTTGACATAGCCTCGGCACATTCGGCACAGATATCCACGCCACGATAATTTACCGCATCGGTACGATTACCGCAGAATCTACATACAGGAACGTGTTTTCTGATGCGGATTTCACCGGTATTGTCATCGACCGTAAGGTCTATCGCTTCACCGGGAGTCAGACCTGCATACTCGCATAAGTCTTTTGGCAGACAAACATTCCGCTTAGCTGTAAGTCTTTTGCTTTTCAACATTGCCATAATAGTTCCTCCTTGTTTTTTATTACTCCACTCTGCATTTATACGGGCTTGTGACCGTTGCTGATCAGCAGCTGCATTAGAGCAGGGAGCTTATACTCCCTGATTTTTATAGATTTTTCGTCTGTAGCACCCGAAGCCGATAACCGGAACGAGCTGATTCTTGCAAGTTGGGTTTCCGTCTTCATCGAGATACTTGTGTTCGCAAGTGTAACATTTCTGTGCAGTATCCCTCTTTTCGCTATCAGGGGTTCGCATGATATGTAGATTAGTTGGTTTCACGCTTTTTACCTCTTTTCTTCTTGATAGCTTCCAGCTGTGATAATCTTGCTACATAACGAGGATTTTTAGCTACAAACTCAACGTAAGAAAGTCCGTACTTCATTGCTTCAGCAACTATAACCTCTATCTGTTCCATATTGCTCATTTCTTTCACCACCTTTCGTGCACTCTGTCTTTTCACGGGCTTGTGACCGTCCACGGCGACATTACACGGGAGCTTTCGCTCCCTGAGATTATTCTGATTTACCTTTGCTATAGCCTTTTTTGTATGCACTGTTGTAAATCTTATCTGCTATAACCGTGCTGAAATATATTTTCGCCAGTAACCAACCTATGTAGAGAATTACAAGCATAAGAGGGATTATAAGCACCTCGCCGCCGATTGATCCGTCAGGACGGTCGGCAATAACATTTGCGTATTCTATTACATTTACAGTCGCTGTGCCGGCAAAGAAAGCAGCGGCAAGCATCAGAACAATATTGATGAACTTTCTCATTTGTTGTACCATTCCTTTTTTATCAGCTTTGTCTGTCTGTTATGCCGGCAGACAAGAAGCATTATTGTCGGTGTATCTTTGGCAATCAGCCAGTTGTCAGGGTTGATATGCGCCCGTTTCAGATAGTCATACTGTGCTCTTGATGGTTTCTTCCCGTGCATACTGTCACCTCACAACGCTTCGTACATCGATTCGCATAAACTTTGCCATAGATGCAAGACCTTTAAGGGTATAACATCCGTTGTCATACGCCTGCGAAAACAATCTGACCGCTCCTCTGAGTCCGGCTTCGCTCTGAGCAACTTTGTGAAGAAACTCAAGCTCCTGCTCCATGTTAGAAGAAACGAGCAGAGGAAACATCATATCCACGTCCTCACGCTTGATGTCAGTAGTAACGAATTTCGGCGAGAGCCACTTACGGTTGTTGATCTGACGGTAATTTCTCCGGGTTTTACCCTCGAATTTTTCTTCAATGCCATTGTCACCAACAAAAGCAACGCCGAGCGTCTGAGCTCTGTCGGAAAAATAATCGGCAAAGCTACGGATAGTTTCGATGCCATGAAAAGTTAAAAGCTGACCTTCGTCAATTATGATAACCATACCGTCATGCAACTTCTGCGCTATTGCAAGCCACAGATCGTCTGTTGCCTGTGATATGGGAACATTCAGCTCAAGCGCAATCAGTTTAAGCACCGCTTTTGCTGATTTAAAGCACGGATTCACAGTAATTACGATACTATTTACCGGGTTATCTGCGTGATATTTCTGTACAGCTTTTGTTTTACCGATACCGCTGTCGCCGGTGGCAATGGCAACACCACCTTTGATCTGGCAGGTCTTAATTGTCTGATAGATTTTTTCCGATATGCTTGTCGGTGCATAATCTACCTCGCTATAGCTCTCTGCACCCTCGGTTTTGGTATCAAAATATGCGGCGAGTTTTGCAAACTGAGCATCCTTATTTCCGCTGTATGCACCCTTTTTGAGCATTGATATTGTTGATGCCGGAATGCCGATACGATTTGCGGCTTTATTTGCCGAGCCCATTTCTGCCGCAAGCTCGTCGAATTTTGCGAGCAGTGAAACTTCCTTTGTCTGTTCCATGGTTTAATCATCCTTTCCGCTTTAATGCGTTAGTATTTATCTTATCGATGTCGATGAAAACTTCATCAGCATCGGCAAGCTCGGGGTTGTCCTCTTTGAATTTATCAGAAAATACCGGCTTGAATTTTGTCGGCTTTTCAATTTTAAATTTTTCCCTGCCTCTTTCGGCACGGTTGAGAGTTGCTGTCAGGAAGTCAATAGCCTGCTCCTCTGTAAGAGAAGCTGTCAAGCCCTTCTTGTAGTCATGGACGGCGTGAGTAACAGCACGGATTATTTTTTCGCCTGCGGCTATCTCGTTAGGATCATCAGTAATATACGGTACACTCAGATCAGTTTGCAGAGTCCATGTGAAGCGATATGCGTCTGTTGCTTTGTCGTAGACACGCACCGTCTGATATTCTGCAGGATCATAGCGCACATACACCTCTTCGCCTTGGTACTTCCACGCATCTTCCGCCGAGTACCAGAGCTTTTCGCCTGCAAGCTCGATATATACGCCGTTGCGCTTGATCTTTTGATACCGGGTAGTTCTGGCAAGCAGAAGCGAAAGGTCTTCGTCTTTTGCTTCTCGGAAGGTGGTATATTTGATTGATTCGTTCCAGACCTCAATTCTTGTCATGCCCTTGTACTTACGTTCTTTGCCGCCATACTCGGAAACGTTGAAGTCACCGTCGATTAGGATTTCGAGCGCAGACCTTATCTGATCGTCTTCCGGTACAATGCCGTATTTCAGCTTGTATTTAAGGCTTTCCGGGCGTTCTATTATCGTACCGCCGCAGAAAGTTTCTATTACTCGGCTGATGTGATTTTTCAGTGTGCCGAATGTACGCTCAATAGGCTTTGCCTTAGCGTTTCTGACAATTGCATTGTGCATTGTAATGTCAAGCAATTGCAGTATAGTCGGTGGTATATCGTCCGCATTCCATGTCTTTCGTGTTCTGTGACCTCTGCCACCTATATCGTGCGTAAGGAACTCAGATCCGTTATCAAAATACACCGACTTCGGAACACCAAAACGCTTAATAGCGTGACGGAGTGCCAAAAGGGTACTATGCGAGTCAGGCTGTTCAGTTAAATTCCAACCGACAAGCACTCCCGACTTTGCATCAAGAAACGCTGTAAGATACATACGATGTGTCTTCTGGGCGTTATTTTCGCAGTATGTGATGAAATCGAAGGTGTGGTTATCGGCGATCCATACATCATTAGCCTGCAAATCGTCATACAGTCGTTCGATGTAAGGTATGTATTTATCGGTAAATGCCTTTTCACCGTATCTCATCAGCGCAATTACTGCCTGAGGAAGCTTTTCGGCTTGCCGACGAAAACTACGCTCGGAAGGTATCTTATCAAGATCCTGCGGATAAAACTCTGTAACCCACTCTATCATAAGCTGATAGCAGCGGGACACCGGCAATCTGCGTTCGTCAAGATAAAAATACAAAAAAGCGTCAAGTATATGCTTCGGAATATCGGTGTGACCTTTATTCCATCCGCCACGCTTGTCGATAAGTCCTTCAATGTCGCCGTTCTTATATGCAGCGTACTTGCGATACAGTATATCGGTGGATATATCTATCTCGGGATGTTCAAGCTGCATCTTAGCAACAAAAAGCAGATCTGTATCGGCTTTTTTGCGATTACTCTTGTTCCGGTACATCTCCCAGACCTTAAGTAACTTGATCCAGTCAGCTGCCTGCTGCCGTTCGTTTTCCGTGTACTCTTCAAACGGCTTTGCAACAGCCTTTGAACGCTGTTTTTCAACCGTTTTAGGCGGTGCTATTTCAAGCTCTTTACGCTTGGAATTATAATACCGCTCACGGATTTTTTCATCCATCTGATCAATGTCAAAAAGATACTCTTTGCGGTTATTTGCCGCATCGGCTTTTTCAATTGATGGCAGCTTTCCGTTTTTAGCCAACTGCTGAATATAACGTAAACTACAACCTTTAATTTCAGCTAATGCCGTAGCCGAAATCATCTCACTCACAGTAGATTCCTCCTTTCCAGCAAAGATAGATTACAGGTTATTTGGTAGAAACCGTATTGCAATTAACATAATAATCGCCGTTACCGCCGGAATTAAATATGAAAATAGTAAGTCCAACAGTTTTTTCTTCATTATCGTTTTCTTTCCGACCTGCCATCATCAGTACAGGGTGGTCATTCCCTGCAGACGGGCTGTTGCCCGTTTCGGCTTTTATTCTTCGTTCTCCAGCGACTGATGAACGGCAAGGAAATCATTAACCGCTTGCACAGCTCTGCCTCCACACCGTCCGGCATAATGTAAGTGGTGGTACTACTGCAAAGCGAGCCACAGCAGTCGCATTTTACAAGTGATGAGCCAGAATCCACCTTATCCATAGTCAGATTATATCTGCTACGAGCTGAATGTATTTCTGAACGTGAAACACCGAAGTGTGATGCAATTGCTCTGTTAGGAACGCTTTTGTAGCATAACTCTTTGAGCTTCTTAAGACTTTTATCGTCCCATTTCATTTGAATAATCCTTTCCGACCTGCCATCATCAGTACAGGGCGGTCATTCCCTGCAGACGGAAAACCTTGCGGCTTTCCGTTTCGACAAATAAATAAGGAAAGGATCTGTAGCAAACTTCAAGCCGTTAACTCTCAGTCTGCATATATGCTCGTCTTTCCGAGCTGTCATCACGCTCCTACCGATTTTTGCGCTTCGTTTGTGGTGAGCCAGTCAACATAATGCGCTGGGCTTGATACGCTCAAGCGGGCGGGCTGACGCTCTGTTGTTATCGCTTATGGGTAAGCCATACGGTTAAGCACCTGTTGAGGAATAGGTATCCTGTAGTCGACAATTTGGAAGCGGCTTTCGTCTCGCACCTCCCGATCTTCCGTCGGGTAAACGCACGACCAGCCTGTGCGGTTTCATTCCGACTAATTTTTTATCCCGGATTTCCTTCCGGCGGTCGGCGGGTCTGGGCTTGATACGCTCAAGCGGGCGGCTCAAGCGAGTGAAATAAACTCGCCCTTGCAATAATCAAACGCTCCTACATAGGAATCATCGATAAAAACATTGCCAACTGTATCGGTATCGGCATCTATATCAAGATTGCCTTTAGGCAGTCCGCCGTGCTCACGATACCAGTCTGTGAGGATTCTCTTCTTATCTTTAATGCTCATTTAAATCTCCTTCCGAGTATTTCGTCTGTCGATACAGCAAAGAAATCTGCCAGACAGATCAGATTAGCGATAGACATCTGCTTGTTGCCTCGTTCCCAGCCACAGACCGCTGCAGGCGTTACACCTATGGCATCGGCTACTTCTTCCTGCGACAGATTACGTTCCTGACGCAATCTTACGATGTTCTTTGAGTAAGTCATTCTTTGTCACCTCTTTCAAATCTCAGATAACTTAAGATATCTGCGAGCTAATGAAGATTTTGACACTCTTATACCTTTTTCAAGCAGATACTGCCTTATTTCCTCATATGTGTATTGCTGTGATACCAACATTTCGTCAATTTCATTACGCAATGAATAATCCAATCGGCTGATTATACTGCAATCCTTTCGGATTCGCCTTGTCGGTGCTTCCCAGAGCTGTTCAACCGGGATAACCGGCTCTGTTTTGAGCAATGGCAGTATCTGCTTTACAACTTCACTGACAACAGCGGTAGCTGTTTTTGCTATAACGGCTTCAATATCAATTCCATATCCGCCGCTTTTTCTTATGCTCGGTAATACCTCGTCAAATACCCAGCGTTCAAAACGCTCTGCCGCAGGAAGTCGACTTCTTATAATTAGTCGGTACAAGTCACCTTCAGGAATATATTTAGTGTTTTGAACTCCCCCTGAAGAAGGGGTCGGTAAAACGCAGACCCCTTTGCAGTGGGCTGTGATGGCATCAGCGGTACGTTGGTATCCAAGTGCTTTCGCAATATCCTTTCCGCAAAACAATACCTTGTCGTCCTGCTCAAAAGTGCGGATACTGCCAAACTCCGGGTTTTTGAAAATTTCCATCTGGTTCATGTCGTGCCTCCTTTGGCATGATAAAAGGCGGCCTTTACCAGCCGCCTGCGTGCATATCGTGATTGACCAGTGAAGTGTAGTGGTTATTCATGGTGGTAGGCGCATTGAACAGCACCGCAAGCAGGTACTGCTTCATGTTGCGTACCTGGGTGGTATTCTTTTGCAGACAGTCCATGACAAACTCGATGTGGGAGCTGTCCAGTTTCAAAAAACGGGAACGCACGATCTCGTGAGGGAAGTCTGCCCCAGAGATCCGGGTGGTCTTTCGTTTGGCACAGACCGTTTCTACCAACAGCTCTACGATCTCATTCAGGTCATCCAGGTAGAGAGGATAACGCTGTTTCATGCAGTCATACTCGATATTCTCCAAAATCAACTCCCGATAATTTTCTATCTCTGTGACAGACATCGCATCCCTTCCTTTCCGTTCCGGCGGTCTTTCCGCCGCTGTTTCCCGGAAGGGAATGGAATCGGTATTTGATCCATGAGTATTTTGTTTTTGGGTATTTGATTTCTTAGTATTTAATTGTGTTGGATTTTCCGGTAACGGATTTACCGCTGACGGGTTTACCGTTATCGGGTTTTCCGACAACGGCTTATCCAACATCGGTTCTCCCTCGATGGGACGCTCAAAAATGGTATACTCATTGGCTGCGAATTTACCAGAAGCATCAGTTGTCTGTCTGCGCCGAATGTATCCGGCTGTTTCAAGCTCATTGACAGCAGAGCGGATTGCATCTTTGCTTTCTCGATTGATATAGCTGAGTCCTGACAGCGTATAATCCCAGTCATCAGGCAGAGATAACATTTGCGACAAGAGACCCTTTGCCTTCAAAGAAAGTCGTTTGTCTTTTAGATGAAAATTGCTCATAACCGTGTAATCGCCAGTGCGTTCTACACGAAAAACAGCCATTTACTTCACTCCTTTCATTTCTCAGGTATGAAAAAAGCCGCAATTCATAAAAGAATTGTGGCAGCGGTTAGGGTCTGTCTGTATCTTTTTTTCTTGCGTCGGTAGGGGCGTTTTGGCATTGGTGGTTTATCAAACAGATCCCTTTCCTGAGAAAATGGTAAGGTTTGAAAAACACGGTCAATCTCGGTGGATTCCATATCACGCTGTGAGCGGCAATCTTCTTGAATAGCTTCTCGGATTTCTCTTACAGTACACATATTCATTCCTTTCCTTTCGTTGTATCGGTTATGAACGACGGTGTTTTTTAGGCTTGAAGTCGAGGATATGCCCCTCAATAACATGGGCATATCTCTTAATTTTGATTTCTCGACGCTGCTGGCTTTGCAGAGCTGACTGATACCCGTCCTCTGTGAGAAAAAGCCTCATTTCGTCACCAGGTTCTCCATAAGCAGTAGGGCGCAAGACAGTAAACTCAATCATCCAGAAAGTGCTGTCCCAAAATCGCTCCACTGCAAGAATGTTGTGGCCTTTCAGTTCCCTTGCTGCAATATCTTTCATAGGCTCTCCCTTCATCGTTCCTGATCTCGTTGGCGTTTTTTCTGCCATTGTTCCAGCAGTTTAATAATGGTTTCCTGCATTTTGGCCGGTGTATAGCTTTTGGGGAAATACTTTCGCAAGGTATCGCTGCTCAAGGTCACTTTATCCAGATCACCCTTTTTTTCCTCTGACATGATGGCAAGCATCACATCTTCTGACAATTTCCCTTCCTGGCTGAACTTTTTCATTCGCTGAGCCTGAGAGAGAGAAGGGGTAGCCTGCTCATAGTCCATTGTTTCCACCAGCATTTGCTGTTCGTCCGGTTTCAAAAAAGAGAGTTCATAGGCTGGGTTAAATGCGATTTTCTTTTCATCCACCATATCCAAAAGCTCTGGAATCAGTTCAGTCAAACGAACATATCGCATTACCTGGATACCGCTTCGTTCACCGGCTTCTTTTGCCACCTGGTCTCTGGCGCTCAACTTCTGTTCAACTTGAACAGAAGTCAGGTCTGTTCTTGCTCCTTGATGTTTAATGGCTTCCAGCTTCATTTTGTAGGCAAAAGCCCTTTCACTGGGGAGCAGATTTTCTCGCTGCAAATTGCTGTCAACCATAATAATTGTGGCAGCATCGTCATCCAAGTCGCGCACAATGACAGGCATGGTTTCTTTTCCGGCCAATTCGCTGGCTCTGCGGCGTCTGTGACCGGCTACCAGCTCATAACCGCCATCAGGCAGTGGTCTGGCAATCGCAGGAACCAACACACCATACTTTTTGATGCTGTCTGCGGTTTCTATCATTGCATCATCATCCTTGACCTTGAAGGGGTGATCCTTGAACGGATGCAGTTCAGATAGGGGAATTTCCTGAATTTTTTCCAGTTGCTCGTCTTGCCGACTTTCTTCTGTAGAAAACAGGTCATCTACTGAGGCCAGCTCTATTTTTTTCGCGCTGCTTTTCAAGTTTCAATACCTCCTTCGTCAGATTTTTGTAGCCCTCAGCCACTTTGCCATTAGGATCATGGGCATAAATGCTTTTTCCTTCAGCACTGATTTCTTTAGCCCTGACAGAATGAGGAATTTCTGATGTAAACACCTTGATCTTACTGCCATAGGTTTCGCGCAGAAGAGCGGAGATTTCTTTGGCAAAATTGGTTCGGCTGTCTACCATCGTCAGCAGAATCCCATCAATTTGCAGCTTGGGATTGATTTGTCTGCGAACCTTATTGATAGTTTGCAAAAGCTGCTCCAAACCTTTAGCTGGAAGATACTCTGCCTGGACGGGGATTATAACCCTATTAGCGGCAGCCAGTGCATTGACCGTAAGCATACCCAGGGAGGGCTGGCAATCAATAAGGATATGGGAGTATTGCCCCTTCAGCGTGTCCAGATATTGCCGCAAGATAGTCTCACGGCTCATGGCATTTACCAGGGAT
>OHKO01000652.1_pt1 | contig 10961 bp, 8 predicted proteins | sample 1568851 | NCBI WGS metagenome assembly OHKO01 (sample SAMEA3879549, study PRJEB24766) | human gut metagenome | biome: human-associated habitat; feature: feces | place: USA | collected 1985/1987 | reverse complement strand
GAATACAGGCAGCAAATAGCTGATTTTTTAAAATATGCTTTAAATGTAAAAGAAAAAAAGGAAGCAAAATGAGAAAAAAGCCCAATTTGCTTCATAGGCACTCAAAAGGAAAACATTCACACGCAGCAGGAAACTTTAATAGGCAACAACCAAGCCAGGCAACGCTCCACCGACATCCAGGCAACGCTCCACCGACATCCAGGCAACGCTTCACCGACATCCATGTAACACTCAATCAAAAACCGTCAAAAGCAATCTTTTCTAGGACATATTTTAGAGGAGATTGCTTTTTGTACGCCCATAAAACGGCGAAATCAAGCGAAAACAAATAAAACAAAACAAAAACAATCAAATACAGTCAAAAAGTTTCAAAATATGATTGACAATGACTGAAAATGATGTTAATATGACCATAAAGATGAACGGAAATGACGGAAAATGAAAGCAGGGAACAGAAAGCAGGGAACAGAAAGCAGGGAACAGAAAGCAGGGAACAGAAAGCAGGAAGCAGAAAACAGACCACAGGAGGCAATGCATGCTGACAGAAGAAAGATTTGCAGCGATTTTGGAAGAGCTGCGTATGAAAAACGCCGTGAGCGTTACGGAACTGGTGGAAAAATTAGGAGCGTCGGAGTCCACCATCCGCAGAGACTTAAATACACTGGATGAAATGGGAAAGCTGAAAAAAGTGCACGGCGGTGCGACCGCCATGGACAGGGAGTACATCACAAGCGAGCCCACCGTTTCAGATAAGGTAAACATGCAGGTGGAGGAAAAGAAAGCCATCGGCAGATATGCGGCAGCTATGATAAACAATGACGATTTTGTATTTGTGGATGCGGGCACCAGTACCGAATGGATGATTGAATATATTGGAGAGTCTAAGGCAACATTTATTACAAACGGTATCGCACATGCGAAAAAGCTTCTGAATAAAAACCTAAAGACTTACATCATCGGCGGCAGGCTGAAGCCCGCCACAGAGGCTATCATCGGAGCGGAAGCCGTGCAGAACATGAAAAAATTCAATTTCACGAAATGCTTCTTAGGAACTAACGGTATTCATTTAGATTACGGGTTCACCACCACGGATTTGGAGGAAGGTGCCGTAAAAATGGAAGCGGTGAACCGGTCTTTCGCCCGCATGGTGCTTGCCGACCACAGCAAATTCGACAAGGTGACGGCAGTTACCTTTGCAGGCATCGAAAAAGCATGTGTGATTACGGATCGTTTACTGAATGACAAATATGCGGATGCAACCGTGATAAAGGAGGTAATGAAATTATGATTTACACAGTGACATTTAATCCCGCACTGGATTATGTAATCCGAATGGAAAGCTTAAAATTGGGGACGGTAAACAGAAGCAGTGCGGAAGCCGTTTACTACGGCGGCAAAGGCATCAATGTTTCCACCGTCTTAAAAAACATCGGAGTGGATTCCGTGGCATTAGGGTTTGTAGCCGGTTTTACCGGAAAGGAAATCGAAGAAGGCGTGAAAAATATGGGCGTTGCGACCGATTTCATAAAACTGCCGGAGGGCATGAGCCGCATCAATGTGAAAATCAAAGCAGAGCAGGAAACCGAGATTAACGGACAGGGACCGGCAATCAGCATGGAGAAGGTAGAAAAACTGTTTGAAAAGCTTGACAGGCTGGAAAAAGGAGACTGCCTGGTGCTGGCGGGAACCATACCGGCCTCCCTGCCTTCCGATATATATGAGCAGATTATGGACAGACTGAAGGATAAGGAAATCCGCATTGTGGTGGATGCCACAAAGGACCTTCTCCTGAATGTCCTAAAATATCATCCGTTCCTGATAAAACCCAACAATCACGAACTGGGAGAAATGTTCGGAGTGGTCTTAAAGACAGACGAAGAAATCGTGGAATATGCGAAAAAGCTGCAGGAAAGAGGAGCCCGGAACGTACTCATTTCCATGGCAGGGGACGGCGCAATTTTACTGACAGAAACGAAAGAAGTCTATAAAATAGGAGTTCCCAAGGGCACGGTAGTCAATTCCGTAGGCGCAGGCGACTCCATGGTGGCAGGATTTGTGGCAAGTTATTTCAAAGAACATGACTACCTTAAGGCGTTGAAATTCGGTACGGCAACGGGAAGTGCAACCGCATTCTCCGAAGGATTGGCAACCATGGATAAGGTAGAGGAATTGTTAAAAACATTATAAGTAAGGAGGGTATTCATATGAGGATAACAGAACTGTTGAAAAAAGATAGCGTTTCTCTCGGAGTAAAAGTGGACTCCAAGGACGCAGCCATCAATTATCTGGTGGATTTACATGCCAGGGTGGGAAATATTACCGACAAGGCAGTATTTAAGGAAGGAATTGTAAAAAGGGAAGAGAGCGGTTCCACCGCCATCGGTGAAGGCATTGCCATTCCCCATGCAAAAAATAAAGCTGTAACAAAAGCCGGTCTGGCAGCCATGACCGTGCCGGAAGGCGTGGATTACGACTCCCTGGACGGACAACCCACCAACCTGATTTTTATGATCGCGGCACCGGAGGGCGGCTCCGATGTGCACCTGGAAGTGCTTTCCAGGTTAAGCATGCTTCTGATTGACGAGGATTTCCGCAAGGAGCTTTTAGCAAGCAAAAACGTGGAGGAATTCTTAAAGGTCTGCGACAAGTACGAGGCAGCCAAATTCCCTGAAGAATTTGCAAAAGATGAGCAGAGTGCCGACGATAAAGCAACTGACGGGCAGAAGGCAGATGCGGCAGGCAGCGAAGGCACAGGCAAGCAGAAGGCAGATACGGCAGGCAGCGGAGGCACTGGCAAGCAGAACACAGATGCGGCAGGCAGCAAAGCCCCCGCCTACAAGGTCTTAGCGGTTACCGCCTGTCCCACCGGCATTGCCCACACCTACATGGCAGCTGAAGCGCTGGAAAAAGAAGGAAAGAAGTTAGGCATTCCCGTGAAAGCGGAGACCAACGGCTCCGGCGGCGTCAAGAACATTTTGACCGATGAAGAAATCGCATCCTGCGACGGCATCATCGTAGCAGCGGACAAAAATGTGGAGACTGCCAGATTTGACGGAAAGCCGGTACTGTTTGTAAAGGTAGCGGACGGCATCCACAAGCCGGCAGAGTTAATTCAGAAAATCGAGAGCGGCGAGGTTCCCGTTCATCATGAAAAAGGAGCGGCAAAGACATACTCCAAAGCGGACGGCAGTATCGGCAGCCGGATTTACAAGCATCTGATGAACGGCGTATCCCATATGCTTCCCTTTGTTATCGGCGGCGGTATCCTGACGGCACTGGCATTCTTAATCGATACCCTGTGTGGCTACGGTGCAACCGGTGGCAGCAGCTTCGGTTCCTGCACCCCGCTTTCCGCATTCTTCAAGTATGCGGGCGGTCTGGCAATGGGTATTATGGTACCGGTTCTCGCTGGCTTTATTGCAGAGTCCATAGCGGACAGACCGGGACTTGCGGTAGGCTTCTTAGGCGGTCTTTTAGCCTCCTCCGGTAATGCGGCGATCGCAGGTTATACCTGGGCGAACGACGGACTTTCCGGTTTCCAGAACTTTATTGCAAAGTTCGGCTTTACCGGCCCTGCAGGCGGAAACACCGTCTCCGGTTTCTTGGGAGGAATTGTGGCAGGCTTCTTAGCCGGTTACATTGTACTCCTGTTAAGAAAGCTCTGTGACAGGCTGCCCCAGTCCTTAGAGGGAATCAAGCCTACACTGATCTATCCGGTGGTCGGCATGTTTGTGACAGCCGTACTGATGATTTTTATTTTTAACCCGTTAATCGGCGTGGTAAATACCGGACTCAGCAACATGTTAAGCGCTCTGGCGGAGAAGAACCTGTTGATTGTCTTAGGATTAATCTTAGGCGGTATGATGGCGGTTGATATGGGCGGTCCCATCAACAAGGCGGCTTATGTATACGGAACCATGGTACTCGGTACCGCAGGCGAACTGCTGGCAGCAGGCGCAAGCCTGACAGACCCCGCCGTACAGGCATGCTACATTTCCATGGCAGCCGTTATGGTAGGCGGCATGGTGCCTCCTCTGGGCATTGCCCTTGCCTGCATCTTCTTCCCGAAGAAGTTTACAAAGGCAGAGAGAAATTCCACTGTATCCAACATCGTTATGGGCTGCGGTTTCATTACCGAAGGAGCCATTCCCTTCGCAGCGGCAGACCCCGGACACGTTATTCCCTGCACCTTCATCGGTGCAGCAGTAGCAGGTGCACTTTCCGCAGCTTTCCGGTGTACGCTGATGGCACCGCACGGCGGACTGTTCGTATTCGCCACCGTGGGACATCCTCTTATGTATATTGTTTCCTGGCTGGTTGGTTCCGCAGTGACCTGCATCTTATTGGGACTCATTAAAAAGCCCGTTCAGGAGTAAAGCACAAAAGTGGATTTACAATAAAATATAAAGATATGAAAGAAAAATAAATAAACGAAGAAGAGCCCGGCAGGGGCTCTTCCCCAAAAAATACTGAAAAAACAGAAAAAGGAGATTACGACTATGGTAGCAAAAGAAGTAAAAATCACTAACGAGCAGGGATTACACATGAGACCGGCAGGAGTATTTGCAAAGGAAATGACCAAATTCAACTCTGATGTAACACTGGTTTACAACGGCAAGAGAGTCAATGCCAAGAGCGTTATGTTAATCATTGCAGCATGCATCAAATGCGGAGCAGAGCTGACGATTGAATGCAACGGCGCAGACGAAGAAGCAGCACTGGCAAAGGCAGTGGAATTAGTAGAGTCCGGTTTCGGCGAATAAAAAGAGGAGAAAAATATGGTAAAGGGCATAGGCGGTTCCGCAGGTTACGGCGTCGGTAAGGTGGTTCTGATATCGGATGCAAAACCCGAATATGTGGTAAAAAACATCACGGACACCGAGGCGGAGATAAAAAGATACGAAGATGCGGTAGCATCATTTGAAAAGAAGACGCAGGCGATGGCAGACACCATGCGCAGCCAGGTGGGCGAACATAATGCGGAAATATTAGAAGGACACATTCTCCTTCTGAAAGATCCCGGCATGGAAGAAATCACCAAGAGCACCATCAAGGGTGGCACCTGCGCCGAGGCGGCGTTTGAAAGCGCCTGCGATATGTTCATCCAGATGTTCCAGATGACCGGCGACGAGCTTTTACAGCAGAGAGTGACGGACATCAACGATATCCGTATGAGGATGTTAAAAATTCTGACCGGCACCCCGGATGTGAATGTGGCAGAGGTACCTGCGGGCACCGTACTGGTGGCAACGGACCTGACACCCTCCATGACAGCCGGCATTGTAAAGGAAAACGTAGTGGGCATCCTCACGGAAGTGGGCGGACAGACATCCCACTCCGCCATCCTGGCAAGAGCACTGCAGATTCCCGCCGTGCTCAGCATAAATGGCATTGTATCCAAGGTACACAACGGCATGGAGGTGGCGCTGGACGGCGTACACGGCGAATGTATTTTAGAGCCGGATGAGCAGCAGAAGAACGAATACCTTATAAAAAGAGCCGAATTTATTAAGCAGAGAGAAATGCTGCAGATTTACAAAGGAAAAGAAACGGTTACCGCGGACGGTGAAAAGCTCATGCTGTTCGGCAATATCGGCAAGCCGGAGGACGCTTCCCAGGTGCTCATAAATGACGGCGAAGGCATAGGACTTTTCCGGACTGAGTTTCTGTTCATGGGAGCAAGCAAGCTTCCCACCGAAGAAGAACAGTTTGCCGCATACAAGCAGGCAGCGGAAATCATGGCAGGCAAGAGTGTGATCATCCGTACCCTGGATGTGGGCGGCGATAAGGACATTCCGTATCTGGGACTGGAAAAAGAGGACAATCCGTTCTTAGGCTTCCGTGCCGTACGGTACTGTCTGAAAAACGAGGATGTTTACAAGGTGCAGTTAAGAGCCCTGCTCCGCGCCAGCGCCTTCGGAGATGTGAAAATCATGATACCCCTGGTTACCTGCGTGGAAGAAGTCAGAGCCGTAAAGGCGCTGGTGAAAAAGCTTATGGCAGAGCTGGATGCAGAGGGCAGGAAATACAACAAGGACATTGAAATCGGTGTCATGATAGAAACACCGGCAGCCAGCCTGATTGCAGACCTTCTGGCAAAAGAAGCCGATTTCTTCAGCATCGGCACCAACGATCTGACCCAGTATACCATGGCGGTGGACAGAGGAAATGCCAGGGTATCTTACTTATACTCTGCGTATAATCCGGCAGTACTCCGTTCCATGAAGCACATTATCGAGACCGGAAAGGCAGCAGGCATTACCGTGGGCATGTGCGGTGAAGCGGCGGCGGACCCGCTTCTCATTCCCCTTCTCGTTTCCTTCGGACTGGATGAGTATTCCGTCAGCGCTGCTTCCGTGCTGGCAACGAGAGGCATCCTTTCCAAGTGGAGTAAAAAAGAAGCGGATGAGCTTGCAGAAAAGGCACTCTCCTTATCCACAGAGGCAGAGGTGGCAGAGCTTTTAAGAGAAGCTCAAAAATAATAACAGAAAGAAGTTTTGCGGTTTCCTCCCCCAAACGGCCGTAAGACTTCTTTTTGTTGTATTTTCCTATGGGTATGGGTATAATAAAGCGGAAAGGACGGGATATACATGAAGGTTTTAATGTTGAACGGCAGCGCCAGGCCGGGCGGAAACACCAATGCGGCGCTGACGGAAATCGGAAAAGAATTGGAAAAAGAAGGAATTTCTTATGAAATTTTTCAGATAGGAGCGGGTCCGGTAAGGGATTGTATCGGCTGCGGACAGTGTACGGAGAACGGCTGCGTATTTACGGATGATGCGGTCAACGAATTTGTGGCAAAGGCAAAGGAAGCCGACGGCTTCGTATTCGGCACGCCGGTATATTATGCGCATCCCAGCGGAAGGGTACAGTCCTTTTTGGACCGAGTGTTTTACAGCAGCGGCAGATCCCTTGCGTTTAAGCCCGGGGCATCGGTTGCCGTGGCAAGAAGGGGCGGCACCAGCGCTTCCTTTGATGTGATGAATAAATATTTCGGCATCAGCCAGATGCCGGTGGCAGGTTCTACATACTGGAATATCGTACATGGCAGGGTGCCCGGCGAGGCAAGCCTTGACGAAGAAGGGATGCAGACCATGCGGAATTTAGCAAGAAATTTAGCATGGATGATGAAGTGTTTTGCCCTCGGCAAAGAAAACGGCGTGCCCTATCCGGACACCGAGCGGAAGTACCAGACGAACTTTATTAGATAGTTTTTTAATCAGGAGGCAGTTATGGAGCGCAAGGGATATGGCTATTATAAGGTGGCAGCGGTAACATTTCCGGTGGCTATCGGCAATACCGAAGAGAACGCAGAAAACATCATACGTTATATAGAAAAGGCATTGCAGGAAAAGGTGCAGTTACTGGTGTTCCCGGAGCTTTCCGTGACCGGCTATACCTGCGGCGACATGTTTTTACGGGGCGAGCTGCAAAGACAGGCAGAAAAATCACTGGACAAAATCAGACAGGCAACCGAAAAAAACAACCTGCTTGTGTGCGTGGGCATGCCCGTCAATGTGCAGGGCAGGCTGTTTAACTGTGCGGTCTATCTGCAGAACGGAGAAATCAAAGGCGCCGTTCCCAAGACCTATGTACCGAACTACGGAGAATTTTACGAAAAGCGCTGGTTTGTGTCCGCGGACTTAAAAACCTGCGAGAAAATTCCTATTTTGGGAAGGGAAGTTCCGTTTTCCGAAAACCTGCTTTTGAAGGGACGGAACGATGTGGTGATTGGCACGGAAATCTGTGAGGATTTGTGGGTCAGCAATCCGCCCAGCGGACTGCTTTCGAGAGCGGGCGCCACGATTATCGTAAACCCCTCCGCCAGCAATGATGTCATCGGAAAAAGAAGCTACCGTTACGATCTGGTGAAAATGCAGTCGGGACGCTGCCGGGCGGGCTATGTTTACGCTTCCTGCGGAGCGGGAGAAAGCTCCACGGATTTAGTTTTTTCCGGTCACTGCATGATTGCGGAAAACGGCAGGGTATTAAAAGAGGTTGCGGACATCATGACCGATGAAGCCATGATTACGGATGTGATTGATATTGAACGCTGTGTGAACGACCGCTGCCGTTACAACAGCGACCTGTGGGGCAAATGCCCGGATGTTATGGAAGTGGACATTACCGTGGAAGACAGGGAGGATTTACTCCCGGTAGCCGTGGACCCCTATCCCTTTGTACCGGGGGACGGCGGCGAGTTAAAGAAACGATGCGAGGAAATCTTAAAGCTGCAGGAAAGAGGTCTCATGCAGAGACTCCGTGCCATAAAGTGCAGCGATGTGGTACTGGGACTTTCCGGGGGACTTGACAGCACATTGGCGCTGGTTGTCTGCTGCGAAGCCTTTGACCGGCTGTCCATGGACAGAAAGCACATTCACTGCTTCTCCATGCCGGGCTTCGGAACTACGGAGAAAACCCACAGCATCAGCGAGGATTTGGCAAAGCATTTCGGCGTTTCCTTCAAAGAAGTAAATATCAGAGAGGCTTGTCTGCAGCACATGCGCGACATCGGACATGCCGAGGATGTGTACGACATTGCTTACGAAAATATCCAGGCAAGGGAGCGCACCCAGATTTTATTTGATTATGCCAATATGGTAAACGGTATCGTCATCGGTACCGGCGACATGTCGGAATCAGCGCTCGGCTGGTGCACCTACAACGGCGACCATATGAGCAATTATGCGGTCAATGTGGGCGTGCCCAAGACTCTGGTAAAATGGTTAATCCGCTACTATGCGGACGAATACCGGATAGAAGTATTGAAACGGGTGTTGGACCTTCCCATTTCCCCGGAGCTTTTACCGGCGGGAAAGGACGGAGAAATCGTACAGAAAACGGAGGAGAGCATCGGCAAATACGATTTGCACGATTTCTTCCTCTATCACTTTTTGCGGAACGGCTTCGGCAGGGAAAAAATTAAGAAACTGGCGCAGATTGCGTATCCGCAGGTCCCGGAAGGGGAAATAGAAAAGACCCTCGCCGTATTTTACAGCCGCATGCGGACACAGCAGTTTAAGCGCTCCTGCATTCCGGACGGCGTGAAAATCGGTTCCGTGGCGTTGTCGCCGAGGGGCGATCTGCGGCTGCCGAGCGATTTGTCGGCGCTGTGGTAAAAAGAAGACGCGCATGTTCGGCAGAAAACAGAAAACGCAAGACGGCAGCCGGGGCGGCTGCCTTGAAATAAGAAAGGAAAAACACATGAGACTGGGAGCATTGGAAGCGGGCGGTACCAAGATGGTATGTGCCATAGGAGATGAAAACGGAAAGATCCGGGAGCAGGTGTCCATTCCCACCACCACACCGGAGGAAACCATGCCGAAGATAGCGGACTATTTCCGGGACAAGCAGATTGACGCACTGGGAATCGCCTGCTTCGGACCGGTGGAGCTGGACAGAAACGACCCGAAATACGGGTATATTACTTCCACATCCAAGCTGGCGTGGATTGACAGCGACTTTGCGGGCAGACTGCAAAGAGAACTGCACTGTCCGGTGGGCTTTGATACGGATGTAAACGGCTCCGTACTGGGAGAAGTCACCTTTGGGCAGGCGAAAGGCAAAAACTGCGTGCTGTACCTGACGGTGGGCACCGGCGTGGGCGGCGGCATTTACTGTAACGGCAGCCTCCTGCACGGCATGATGCATCCCGAGGCGGGACATGTGCTCATCCGCAAGAGAGCGGACGATACCTACGAGGGCAAATGCCCCTACCACAAGACCTGCCTGGAAGGACTGGCAGCAGGACCTGCCATTGAGGAACGCTGGGGCAAGAAAGCTGTGGAATTAAAGGACAGGGCGGAGGTCTGGGAGCTGGAAGCCGATTATCTGGCGCAGGCCATTGTGGATTACATTATGGTCATCTCTCCGGAGATGGTGATTCTGGGCGGCGGCGTTATGCATCAGGAGCAGCTGTTCCCCTTAATCCGCAAGAAAGTAACGGAATATGTGGCAGGCTATGTGAAAACGGAAGAATTAAACGACATGGAGCATTTTATTGTACCGGCATCGTTGCATGACGACCAGGGCATCATGGGCTGCCTGGAGCTGGCACGCAGGGAGCTGACAAAAGGATAAGCCGAAACAAAAGCAGCAGATGCAAAGCAGGCTTGGAAAGGTATGAGGAAACATGAGCAGTAGTACATACGAAGGACGGAAAAAAACAAAAAACGGTGTGAAGAGGCTGATATTTTCGGCAGTGTCGATTTTGCTGCAGTTGGCTTTCTTTGTCATACTGTTCACCAGACTAAACCGCTATGCGGAAGTAATTGACATATCTACCAGACTGCTGGCAGTGGTGCTGGTACTGAAAATTTACGGCAAACATACCACATCTTCCATGAAAACACCGTGGATTATCCTGATTATGCTGTTCCCGGTATTGGGTGTGGCATTGTATCTGCTGGTGGGCTTAAACGGCAGCACCCGGGTGATGCGGGAACGCTATGCAAAGATAGACAGACAGCTTGCACCCTATCTTACATCAAAGGAAACTCTTTTAGAGGAGCTGAAGGAGCAGAACCCGAAAGCAGGAGGGATTGCTTCCTATATTATAAATCATGCCCATTATCCGTTGTACCGGAATACGGATGTGACCTTTTATGATTACGCAGATAAGGGACTTGACGCCCAGCTTGCGGATATGCGGAAAGCGGAAAAATTTATATTTATGGAATACCATGCCATCGAGGATGCGGAAAGCTGGCACAGAATAGAAGAGGTGCTGGTGGAACGCGTAAAGGCAGGAGTGGAGGTCAGGGTCTTCTATGACGACATGGGCTCCATCGGCTTTATCAATACCGGCTTTGTAAAGAAAATGAGGGCGCTTGGCATAGAATGCCGTGTATTCAATCCGTTCTTTCCGGGCTTCAATGTGTTCCTGAATAACAGGGACCACCGGAAAATCACGGTGATTGACGGCAGGGTCGGCTTTACCGGCGGGTACAATCTGGCAAACG